>Ga0208544_10000331_pt1 | contig 38783 bp, 44 predicted proteins | sample DEB08_DNA_9_FD_184526 | JGI IMG/M metagenome (GOLD analysis project Ga0208544, IMG submission 184526) | Aqueous microbial communities from the Delaware River and Bay under freshwater to marine salinity gradient to study organic matter... | ecosystem: Environmental > Aquatic > Marine > Coastal ... | reverse complement strand
TTCTTCGCCATGGTTGCCATTAGCTTGATGTTGTGCGTTGAGAGAAATTTCAGCGGCAAATTCACACTAGTGCTGACCGTTATGACATGCATGAGAACCCTTCTATACATAGGAATCAATAATAAACCTACGAGGAAGAGTAAGATCTCGCCACGAATCCTATCGCGAGCAAGCAAGTAGATCCGGCATGAAAACTATGTGGTAAGTCCGCATTATTGGCCAAACATGCCCTGTCCGTCGTCGGTCGCGCGCTGGTTTCTTTTGCGATTATCCGTCACACGTGATCACACAAAGTCACGTGAAGTCACACGAAGTCACGCGGAGTTTTTTCAAGTTTTGTGTTATTACATGATATAAGAAAGGAACAGCATTCATTAAACTAATTACCTTTTGTGATAGGCTTTATAGTACTGTGAGTGAGAACATCTATTTTAAGTTCACTGTACACGTTATGTGGGAACCGGTCCCAGGAAGCACCATATGAAACTGTGCTCTCTGGCGCCGCCTTTTGAAACTGTGCCCTCTGGCGCAAAGGGACGCGCCAGGGCACAGTTTCAACGGCGCGCCAGGGCACAGTTTCAACGGTGGCCTGGCTACCTTATTGCATGAAAGCGAAAAAATATTTTGTGTAAAAACATACAAAATTGGGAATCTTACCCACAACCTCGAAAAAACAGCAAAATGTGGGTTTCGAACCATGAACCTTCGAACGCATGCGTCAGTCCTAACCACTAAAGGTACCAAGACTGAAATTTCATCCGGATCTGCATATTATATAACAAAACTTAAAAACCTTCGCAAAAACCTTCGCGGCTGCGGATTATATAACAAAACTTGAAAACCTTCGCGAAAACCATCGCGACGGATAATTGGCAGTGAAACCAGGGACGACGGACAGGGCATGTTTGGTCAATAATGCGGACTATCCCCGTCTCATATTTAAATGTCTCTTCACGTTCGTTGATCTAGATGATACACTTTGGTTTGTAAATAAAGATATCGGATTCCTACCTCTTTTTGTGGGTAAATTGTGTATGTACAGACGTACCCGGTTTTTTAAGCACAAAGATATTACATAAGTACTTTATACTTATATAGCCATATTTTATACTAATTCATTTGTAATAAAGTCTAAAACGTCCACATACTTGCATCAATGGCACGCACGCACAATCACGCCATAGTCATATTGAATGCATCAATCAACCACGCAGCAAAAAGTTTATAATGCTTACTTTGCCAATAATATCAACTATCTGATTGATCAGTTGACTCACCCAATTCGGCCAAGGTCTTCTGTCATGATATGGTTGTCATGAGGTCATGGGTTCGATCCCTGCCGTGTGCTGTCTTAGGTTGCCCCAAGTGGCCTGGATGCACAGGGGCTGAATCTTGCCCATGGACCTGACTTGACCACTCTACTCATGGTCAGGCACTGCCCTCCGTTCTGAGATTCATTGGATGTCAGTCGCCCTTCACTGTCCTCATACCCCTTGCTAGTGTGTGTTCTCAATAAGTATCGCCTTGGTATATATCATTTCGAACTGGTGGTCTGGGCCCCGTCTGTGTAAGATATTATTGAGCTTCTATTGATTGAGGAGAGGAGACACAATATCATCTTGAGCTTCTACTGATTGAGGAGAGGAGACACATAGTTATAACTTTATGCCACAGTATAACCTATTGATTTACATTATATTTCAATGTTCTGATTTCAGTATTATTAATTTACATTAGATTGCTATGTTCTGATTTCAATCCTCATTCTCAGATGATAGGAACACTGGAGTTCTCAAAGATAATCATTTACCAATGAGAACTCAACAATTACAAACCAATGAGAACTCGACAATTACAACATGAGAAGACCAATACGATGTCACGGCCTTTAGGCACACATGCCTTTCGTGGCACTCATTCTCGGATAAGAACCGGAGAGTTCTCAAAAGCAAATGACGACAAACAAGAAGTATGGTTGCTCTTGATCATCATGCAACAAGAAGCAAAAAAACGAGAACAGGAGGAATAAGTCACATCCGCGAGAGAAGCAAGCCTGTTTGCAAAGAGCGGCAAAAGGAGTGAAGGTGAGAAATGCATACATGATGGTTAAATATGTGTTTATTGTAAAATTAATATTATCATGGATAGACTTGTGATATATCATTGATGGATATGGATAGACTTATAGTGTTACCTTTCTGGAGTATCGATTGTTTCATTGTTGTCTGATGAAGCGGTTGGTTGATTGTTGAATGAATGTTCCATTTTGTTTGTCGGAATTTTAGTGAGGTGATTGTTTTTTTTTGTTCTCATGAATTGGAAGGCTTTGGGAGACATTGGTAATGGTAATTTTTGAGCAGCACTTCTGGGGGATGTTATATTATTTGCATTGTGATGATGATGATTATGGTGGGAGGAGTTGCTATTGTTAATTGTTGTTGTTATTCCCCTTTGCAATACTCTTGTCGGGCTGCAATTGCAATTGCTGGTAGCGATGAAGGTTTTGTATGAAGGTTTTGTATGAAGGTTTTGTATGGTTATGGCGTTTACTATTTGACGGAGACTGATCCAGCTAGCAGAACGAAGGGTGCTCAATTTGATAGGGAACGATCCCATGAGCATGGAGAGGCTCTTCCACCCATTAGTTCGAAGCAGGAAGAATCTGGGCTGCGACGAGCTTGCTTTCAATGCATTTATTTCATAAGAATGTCGCGAGAGCAAATTGTAGCTGGTAGATAATGTAGCCTCCGGCCAGCGGGGGAACTTTAGCGACGGCGCTTCTGCGTCGGCGTGTGCGTGGCATTGGGCCGTCTTCTGGGATATAAGATGGAATGGACGATGGAGATTAACAATATCCAAAAAGACGGAGCGATGGCGGTCGATGGGAAGGTCGTAATTCAATTGCCGTGGTGGCTGTCGGAAGAATAATAGCTATTGTGCTATGGAAGTGCCGTCGTGTTCATCGTCGGGCGCTAGATGGACGCCTGCTTTGGCGTTGAACTTTGATGCCATGCTACGATTGGCGAGGATTCATTCAGCGAAGACCATCTCGCTTGAACGTGAGTACTTTAGCGGGTTTTGGACATACAATGGATATAATCCGCCAGTATCCCCATGTACGAATTCCTACGTATTCCGCTTTAAAATATGGCAATAAACCGTGGTGGATAATATCATAGAAGATTGTAGAGATAATAGATGTGATGCCCTTATGTCCACTAACGGTGTAATTCGAGTGTCACATCGAATCTATGCGCACTGTTGAATCAAGAATTCGAAGATGTCACGCTAAATAAATTGGAAAGGCAAAGAGATACGATATCGTATCCTCGTATTAGTACTTCTCAAAGAAGATTGCCCAATAGCGTGAAGATAAGACCGCAACCTCCTTTTTGCTCGAAAATTACGAACTTAGTCGACCCATTTACTTAAGGCCAAGAACGAGGTTGCGGTCTTATCTTCACGTTCTTTGAGAGCCCCATGCTGACATTTTTGCCGATCGTGCAGATCGTGGTCTGCATTGTCATTACCTTTAGTAGCCAAAAATGTGAAGATTCGTGCGTAAGTGTATTAGTAGTCTGTCCGCACTGTGTCAGATTCATGACGGAATCTTCAAGCTTCACCCATCAAACATCAAATAAAGTACAAACTGCAACATGGATCGTCGCGGAATCCTACGTAGGAATTAGTACTTCGTTTTGTCACAATGGGTATTCTAGCGTTGGCACCAATAAATAATGATGATGTGACAGCAGGTATTTGAAACCTAGATACCTTTGGAATCTTAAAGGTATCATAAAAACAACGGACAGACAAAAAGGACCATACTGCGTTCGTTGTGAGCCACACATTTTTATTTTGGCAGGACGAAAGGAAGATCTCCAAAATATATGACAAAGGTGAGGGCAAAAAAAGGAGGATGCGGTCTTCATCTTCACGAAATATCGTGAAGATGAAGACCGCATCCTCCTTTTGATCGGGTCATCTCGGACTTTCATTTTAAGGACAGTCAAGATCAGAAGTGACGTTACAATCTTCACGGATCGGCGTGAAGATCACGACCTCACCTCTACATACGCAGTCTGGTCCAAGTGACGTCACGAAAGTGAAGATGAGGATGAAGTCTTCATCTTCACGGTCAAAAACGGTTCTTTGAGAAGTACTATATTGTACAGGAGAATTTATTTGAGTTTACTCTTCGGACATACGATACAGCCAGCTCCGCTTGGCTCCGCTTGAAAAAAATAGGCAGGGTGCAGCAGGATGCACCATTTCCAGATTGTCCACTCACGCGATGTCCCTTCACGCACTTGTAGGCTTTTCTTTTCGCCATCCTGAAGTACCAGATTTGGAGATATTTCCAGAAGAAATATGCATCAGCTCTCTATTTGGCAAGGCCTGCGAAGCTGGTATGGTAGAGCTTTCACTCTAGCAATGCAGTGGTTTGCATTGATGCCACATCATGACGTTCGACCAGTTAACAATGCTCATAAAATCACCAAACATACTCAACCTCTAATCACAGTCGCACAAAAAATTGCCATAATAAGGTGTGAAAATATGGCGCACAACATGTTCTAATCTATCATCCAATCATAGTGTATTTTTCTCGCTCAATGCCAATCTCTCACTCAGAGAATTTTTATTTGTCATTAATGTCATGTATCTTCCCAGACCCTGTACAACATGATGGGATTCAAGAAGAACTGGACTGCTGCATTTGCTCTTTTTCTTAGCAGTGCAATGAACACAGTGAATGCCACCGATTCCACTGGTAGCATCAAGGCAAAACCCGTTCTCGGGGCAGGCAATGCAAAGAAGTTGAGAGATGAGCATTCAATCACGGATTGGATGGGCTTGGCCGAACCGCCAAACACCCCAGAACTACCAGACGACTGTAGTCAGTTGGATGCAGTGAACAGCAGCGGAATATGTCTCTATAACGACTGCAGTTGTACTGGCGGCGAGTGTTTTTATGCACCGCCTAACGGATGTGGCTCTGAGGGATTTACCATTCCAACCTGGGTTTATGATGAAGCATACTGCATTCACGACTATTGCTATTCCTCCAACCGTTACAGTCAGCGCCATTGTGACAATACTTTTTTGATGATATGCAGCGTGGTTGCGACGAGACCTTCTGTTGGTGGGGGAATCTCATGTGTCTACCAGGACATACTACGTGCCTTAGTGGGGCTTGGGCCGGGTGGAGTGTTTTAGCAGCTACTGGGTCATTGGTATACAATGGTGCTCAAGTAGAAAACAATGAATGGATGACTTCGGATAATTGCGTACCATGATTGTCATGCTTGAAGTTTGTTGGGGCAAGACATCGTTGGAGTTTAATGAAGGTAGCGGTTTGGTTCTGTAGTGTGGAACCAGAGTGGAGTGGTCACGAAGTAATCAATGATGAAATAATTAGGAAAATTGTGAAACAGAAATAAACCATCATTTGCAATAAAAGGAAGTTGCTATCCGATCTAACCATACTTCTCAAAAGCACATCTGACTTGTTTCACTGTTCAAACCTACAATATCTAGAACAACTTACCCCACTTCATTCGTACCTTGTTACAATACCTGTCGCCATGGCTTACAGGGGATACATAGTAGAGACTGCAACTGCAAGTTTGATGATTGGAAGCCACGCCGCCATTGTTTTCTGTAGGATACCGCTGATGGTCCCGCTGATACCCCAGTACCAGTACCTACCAAGGTCTTAGGATGGTACTTCGAGTTTTAACAAGCATCACTTTTTTTGTATCATGTGTATCATTGTAAGACTTATTGCTATCACAACATACTAGTGCTCATCAGCCCAAATATCGCACAATGTATATGAATTGTGTAGCCACTGTTATCTCTGCATTGATATTTAATGTTTCATTCTATCTAACCTTGAGAGCATGTATATGTGCTTCTTAGCATGGCTCTTTCGAAGAAGGGCCCAGGTAAGACTGTTCACATTTTTGTCTCGGATTCCTCTGCTGATGCACAGAAAACATCTTCATATCAATACTGCTCACAGAACAACAAGATCTAAAACATGAACTGACGAACGTTCTCGCTCACAATAAAGAGCATTGGCAATTTTGGCCCAGGGGATGCCACTGCTCGTGTGCGACAAGACTGCCCTTGAATGCGATCATGTCTCTTGTAACTACAGCATTAGCCACTTCCTTGAATAGAGGAGGTTTGATTCACCAGCTGTACATATGCATGTAATATGATAGTGCTAGATAGTAGGTTCTGAGGGTTGAAAGCTCTCAAGCATTATCCACTTCCTTGAAGAGACAATGGTTTGGTTCACCAATTTTAGCATATGCATATACTATGTCAGAGAAAACCTGAGGGTTCAATGAGCGCTAACTGAGGGTAGAGCGGACGCTCTTGTGTCTTTTACAACTACATCATTAGCCACTTCCTTCAAGAGACTGGGGTTTGATTCTCCAGCTGTAGCAAATGCCCATACTATGTTATAGAAGTCCTGGCTGTTGAATGCTCTCCCAACCAGAGTGCCAGTAGATATGGAGTACCAACACCATGCATTGGGGATGCCTCCAAATACTCATACCATACTCTGCCTCATTACAACAGCGTTGGTTAAATTTTCTGCCAAAAACTAAGATTTCATCCCTTTCTGAGCTGGAGTACGGACATGCCTTGTCTCTCCATAGGAGCATGCAAAGGCTCGAAGAAAGTACCATACCAGACTGTCCTTCATTTAATTTATTATTTGGGCATCACAACATAATATTCATTCCTATTGAAACATTACTTTTCTGCCCACATACCTCCATTACTCCACTAAAAGGAATACGACGCAATGGCCTCCTCCAAAACACTCCGATCATCCAAACTTAAATCTAACGTCTCGTCGATCGAACGCATTATCTCGCCAACCTCATTTTCCACATGATTTAACATTCCCTCCATGGCCATCTTTCCTTCTGCCGTTCCCGCCATCCCTCCTTTCTTCAAGACTCCATCCAGGTATCCGCGAGATGCGGCAAACAAGGCCGTGCACTCCTGAGACAATCTCTGAACCTTGCTAGGCTCCTGATGCATTGCGAGGAGGAAGGCATCCCGTCTTCGGACTTGTTTCGTATCTCCAGCAGTCGAGGCAGCAGACATGCTAGATGATGACGAAGAAGAAGCAGTGGGATCCAGTACATCCATGGCCTGTTGGAACTCGAATCTCAAGCTCCCAACCACCGACCTCAAGGCGGGGGCATCTGCTCGGCACGTCAATGTGTCGGCGCCTACTCCCACTCGCGTTATGCTCCTCGACGGATCAAGCGGTGGACTCCGTCCCTGTTTCGCCAGAGTCTCATCGAGCCATACTTGACCATCGCTCATGCTGATCAAATCGTCTACGTGCTGAAGCGCTAGACGCTTAATGTCTTCTGCGGCCGAGGGCCTGGGTACCGGTATTTGGATCTTGCGCAAGTGTGTGGGTGTCAACGGCACATTGGCCTTCACGAGCATGGCTATCCGAACCTTGATATTTTTGCTCATGGAGTCAAAATCAGTTACTTCGAAGATACAGTTGTCTTCTTCATCATTGACCTCTTCTTTGGGGTTGAGAAGAGTTGATAGTAGAAGCAATGTGACGCTCCCGCTGCCCTTCTTAACTTTGAACCTCGCCGCATGTTGGATCAACCCGGAGAAGAATCCCCTCATCTCCGAAGAACTCCCGCCTTGCAAATCGGCCTCTACCACGGCATCCGCTCTGTAAACATCGACCAATTCCTTTGTGGTGATATCCCACAGAGACTTGTGCAGATTGATATCATCAATGATCACGACAGAGTCCCCTCCAGTGGTTAAAGCATGGTGTTCTCCAAGCGTGCATGCCGCGGCGGCGGCGGCCACCGCTTCCGCCGCCTCCATGGTCTCTTCGCCGGCATCAAGATCTTTATTGCAAGTGGAAACAACCATTACGACGTCGTCTTGGATTCCTGCTTCCTTGACGCCACGCAAAACGCTGGAGCGCACCGCATCGTCTCCGGAAGTCAAGCCGTAAAAAAGCACATCATACCATTGCTGCCATCGCCGCCATTATTATGTTGATTCCGATGATTTTGCACAACGTTTTTCAATAAATTAATCATCCACCCCCTCTTGTTCACTGCTCCTTTGGCTTTGCTGGCATCGATATCTTCTTCCTCCCCGATCACCAGCATATTCTGTCCCTTGCCAATGGGAGTCAACGCGTCAATGGCCGTTATTCCCGTGACCAAAGGCGAGTCCATCAATCCGATGTCGGATATTTTGGGAATGGACACGAATAAGGGTCGTTCGTTAGCGCCATTCGCATTGCTTCCAACGCCAACAATGCCGTCTACCAACAGGGAAATTCCACCATCGGGGGCTCCGACGCCGACTCCCGTGATCGAGTCGGCGGGAGACGATGCCTTGGGCAACGATCGACTGACGCTGCCATCGTTCAATACCGCCACGTGCCTTCCCAAATAATCGACGGTGGAACCGGCCGGTACGGAGGTTGGATCGAGGGTTACGGGCTTGGTGGAAATGGAACACACTTCGTCATTACCTCCATTGTTGCTTCCTGCGGCGACTTGTTCGGAAGAGGAGTCGAGCAGGACGAAGGCGATGGGATGACGATGCGCCACGACCATTCCCGTGGAAGAGTTGGAGAATGTTACTGTTCTGCCGATTAGTTCTCCATCGGCTATTGTGAGCGTGTGATTTGTCGTGTGATTTTTGCAATGAATGAATGAATGAATGAATGAATGAATGATCATTTTTGTATACCACAAGTTGTGTTCAATCAAATGTTATTGACAGCAAATGGAATTTCAGGTCAAACAAAGCGGGTCAAACAAAGAGAAAGTTAATATCAATAGCATCACATTACGAACATGGAAACACGAGCCCCTAAAAGCAAAATCATCACACGCATACAAAAGATACCAAAGAAATGTGAGTTAGATCTGGTGTGCAACATCCAAAATACTGACATGCAAATCTAAAGCATGAGAGCAAATGCACACATTTACCTGTGGACCAGCTTAAGCCTCCATGGGGACAATAAACAACGACACTAATTCCACACGACACCACCATCGATACCACCACCGGTACCACTCGATTGCTCAGCATGGACTAAAAAATCTGGTTTGCTTCCTTGCGCGTCTCGTCGTTCGCTCTTGAAGCTCCCAGTATTTTCCCAAGCTGGAATCCAAATCCTTCTTCCATCGTGGCCCAACGGTAGGAGCCACAATAGGTTCCACTGCTGAATCGAACTCCACATTCTCCTCGATGTGAATCACTTGGACTTGAAGATCTTGGATACGGCTAGCTCTCTTTGTCCAGGCAGCTTTGATGATGCGTTGAGCTTGATCTTCAAGGCAGTCTTGGTTAAACTGCTGCGCGTCCTCAAGTGTCAAGAACTCGGAAAGATACTTGTAGTCAGCACATCGGTTGGGCTCCGGTTCCAGCCGGACACAAAGATGATCGGACAGGTCCTCCTTCAAACACTCCAAGTTTGTTGCAATTTCAACAATTAGATCTGCCTCCTTTTCAGCATTAGCTTGGCTATGGAGCTCTTTCAAAGAAAAAGTGTACAAATGCCTGTACCGACGATCAAGTCTGTTCCAGTGAGCAACACTAGACCAATCGACGGGATTCCAATGAACCAATCGAGACCTGTTGCGCTCATATCTCTGTCCAGTCTCGAAGAGCTTGCCCTTGAGCCTGCGCCTGAGCATGCACTTCAATCCTTGGTGACAGCAAGCCTTCTTGGAGACATCAAGCAGGCAGCTTTGTACAGAGCGGGAGCTTCCCTTTGGGTGGCAGACAAGAGATCCGATACTGGAGGTATACTTGCTACGCTTGTTGGCACGGCAAGCTGGGAGGTTGATGAGAGGCTGGACGTAGCTGGATGATGCAAGCTTCTTGGATGCAAGCTCGGCTGCGGTGAGGACCTTGAATCGACGGATAGCAGGTGCATTGATGACGGCACTCCGGGCAGAAGCAGCGGCGGTGAAGGTGGTGGTGTTGATGATGGTGAAGTCGGTGTTGGTGAATTGTTGCAGTTGGCGCTCATCAATATCAAGGCGGGGAGCCTCGGCATGACGAGCAGCGACATCCGGAGATGCCGCGGATGGAAGAGAGAGGCGACTGGCGGCAAGCACATACGACCTCTTAATAGAAACACTCATTCTTTTAGCAGTAAACCCTTTCTTCTTGCGGCTTTGGAACAATTGTGAGTGCTGATAGCATCAAGGTAATCGAGGTAAAGCATGGGCGTTGCTGCATTCGGCCACAGAAGAGAATTTCTGTTGAGATATCTCAATCGTTTCCACGGCCGTGGATGGTCCACGGCGTGGAAACGCGAGACACACATGATGATTCCTGACACGTATTACGATTCATTACACAGAAACACATAAATGCATCTTATTTTATCTTGCTGTCTCTAGAGAGAAGCATCGTAAGCAAGCAACGCGAGTTTGAGAAGAGCTGGCGCACAACGTCGAGCGCTGACAATCAGATGATGGATCGACACCGCCAAGTCGCTGTGCCCAAGCTACCATTCAAATCAGCTGCAACACCATTGGCAGGGATGGTATTGCATTAGTATGAGGTTGAAGGAGAGACAAGCTTGTTGGAGGTGGTTGGAGCAGCAGCGTCGATGGACAAAGCGGTCGTCGTAATCTCTCATCTCGCTTGTCAGTTGAGCTGCTTTTTGATGGCGCAGTTCATGTTTGAACAGGTTTCTCTACGTAGGAATCCGTACTTGAACGAGAAAATCAGCCGAATTCAACTTCCCTCCTCTATTTTGTTGCTGATTTCAGGTTTGACGTCAAGAATCCAACCTAATAGAGTACAGTATCGTAGCTTGAAATAAATTATTGTACAGAACTACCTACCTACCTATCTTGCACATTATCGTTGCCAATCATCGATACGACCTCTCAACATTATCTGTGCATTACAATGCAATTGATGAATTGATGCTCATATTCAGCAGAGAGCATCATAAAAAGATACATGTGTGATCATATGGAGTAAGTTGAACTTGACTTCAGCGCATCATCAATGCCAATGAGTGCCATCACTATTGACATGATAATCGCTGGACTGAATTGAACAATACGGTACTGAAGTGCATGGGTGGAAAGAGAAGAGCCCGTGATATTGGCCTTTAGTCTCCCTTCTTCCTCAGTTTACATCATAGTTTCTGGGAGCACTCCATCCAGAGTTATCTTCCATTCATCATGACATTGGAAGCCACGGAAGCCGTCGTAGAAGGACCAAAGTTTCAGCTTGAACATATTGGGGGGCTCTGCACTCTGAACGATGAAATCGTGTACCAAGCTGCTACCCACCTCTTCATTCAAAATGTAGCCACAAAATCTCAGAGATTGGTTGAGTCGGGAGAAATCACAGCAATGGCTATCAATCCCGCAAGAGGCCTCATTGGAGCCGCCGAGAAAGGTACAGGGGTGGTCAAGTTCTTTGACTCGGTGACTCTTCAATGCAAGCGCAAGCTCATCCACGAGTCAATGTTCGATATTCTCCACATTTCCATGAGCAAAGATGCCACCAGATGTTTAGTTCTAGGCGGACTACCAGACTACAATCTGACCATGTGGGATATGGAACGATCCACCGCAAATGCGTCGATTCGATTGACAACCATAACGAAAAAAGAAATCATCAGCGCTGATGTCAGCCCCACGGACAGAGCTCTTGTCAGTGTAATAGACAATAAACTGATTTGGTTGTTCATGGTGTCCGTGAATGGAAAGTTTGTATCTGTCAAGACCAATCTGAAGGCCGAGGCCCAGAATTACAGCGCACAAACTTGGCTTGCATCTTCGGGGGAGCTCGTTGTTGGGACAGAGGCTTCTGAAACCGGAAGCTTGGTTGTGATGGGAGGAAAAGACAAGGAAACGAAACAGATCTTAAAGATTGAATACGCCGTCAGGTCTCTCTCAGCATGCCCAAGAGGATTTGTTGTAGAATGCCACGATGGCACGGTGTTGCTCTTCCAACGATCGAATAAAAGAGGCTGTTATGAGCTAACGAGATCCATGCACATCAAGGAAAAGGCAGCAATCTCAGGATTGGCGACGATGAAAATCGAAGACGGACCCAATTGCGACTTGATTTGCCTCTCCCAAAGCCATTCAATTGTCAAGATACCTCTCATACTGTCAGATGGCGAGGGCAAGGAGTTGGAGATAGTGCCATCTTTCAATGCTTCTCCACGACAAATCGACTCCCTCGTCCCCGACTTGGGCTTCATGTTTGTCGATTGCTGCGGATGGAAATCTTTAGTAGCAATAGGAGGATACGATGGAGTCCTTCGAATCTTTGACTATCGCACTCATGAGGTAGTGCTAATGCATCGGTTCGATGAAAGGATCTGTGGTCTCAGCTTTCATCTAACCGGTGAATACTTATTGGTCAGCACTTCAACGTCCATGTTCCTTTGCTCAGTTCTGACGGACAAACTGAGCATATCATGGCAAATAAATGACCTGCAGGAGCCCCCCATGACTTGTTTTTTGCATGGTGGGCACTTTGCAATAGCGTTAGGAACAATTGTCCAAGTGCATGATCTTTACAGCGCTTCATTCAGCCATGTATCTACCTTGCGAGGTCACTCAAAATCAATCATAGAATTTAGTTTTCGAGGCCACAGAGATAAATTAATAACTATTGGTGAGGCAATGCAACATATTGATAGATGCATGCATAAAAGAGATATTTTCATCTTCTTATTCTCTGAATGACTATTGCTACACTTATTCAAACTAGGCGTTGACGGCGAAGTATGCCTATGGGATATCCGAGGGATGACAAAATCTCGAACAGTAGATGAAAACTCACCTGCCTATATCAACACTAGTGTATCGCACGATTGCACCAATGCATACATCATATCTGCTGACTGACTGCTGAAGAAAGTCGACATTGAAAAGGGGCAGCATGTTGCTGAATCCAAGTGCGACCCAAGCCTGAAATTCATGACTGCACTGCCTTCAGGAGAGACGATTGGCTCACATGATGACGATGTATTTTCTACGAGCGAATCTTTGGAAATGCAGCATTGCTTCGATCAAAGGGAAGTTACATCAATCTGCCACAACAAAGAAACTGATGTGTTGATCGCCCCCAGCAGGGAGGGCTGTATATCTATTTACAGCTGCTACAACAAGGGGTTGGCACAGTCAAGCTACTCACCATTTGACGGAATTTCAATTGTCTCTAAGACTGATTTTGAATCCACACTCTCACATATCAAATCCCTGGAGGACTCTGTTCAGACTTTACGTTCTGAACACACACAGGACATAGACTCGCCAAGCTCCAATGGCAGGGTTTTGCAAGAACAAGTCAAATACCATCTCCAGCTGAAGCTTGATAGGCTTCAATATGGGATCAGTGAACTCGTGGGCGATATTAATGCTGCATTTGCTCAGCACAATTCAGAAGTGACAAAACTAGAAGATCAGCATGTAAAGAACTTGCAATCTGCCCGCGAAGATTGTGAGAAAAAGCTGGCGACGGAAAAGAGTAATACAGATAAGTTTGTCAAAAAATGCGAAGACAAGACACTTGAGCATGAATCTCTGTTGATTATCTAGCAAATGAACACAAGTCCAAAAGAGATACCGAGACACGCGCTTTGTATAAGATGATGATAAGTGAAAATGATGAGAATGAGGGATTCATCAACACTGTAATGTCTGTCCGTCTTCAAACCGCTGAACTTGAAACGAATATTGAAAAAGATGCAGAAAGAGAAGCATCAGAGCTAACTTTCAATCATAGGCAAAATATCAAGTCCTTAAAGCGGCCAAACACGCTACTGAGCAACGAGAAGGATATCCTTCAACAGCGTCACATAACAATGCAAGATGATCTCCAGGAGCTCCAGGAACAGTTCTACAATCACGCTATGTACAATTGGTGCTGGGGAGGAGGAATTTTCGATCTTGCTTTGTTTACTCACGGTTTAGGATACAATACTAGATAAAGTAGAATGCTAGCTCGTGCAAGGCGTAGTTAGTAAGTAGAAGTATGTAAGTAAATAGATCTCAGAGCTCTTTCTTCGTAAACTTTCTTGGATAGTCATTTTATCCGGTGTTCTGAAGTTCCAAAAAATGAGATGTTGCAAAATATCACACATCGTCTCAGCTAGCCAGGGGCATGCACGTATGTAGAGTATCGTATCTAGGCATGCATACGTTTTTAGTAGAGGTATGTAACACAGCCACATGAGATTGCAGTCTCGAGAGCTCACATTTTGTGTGGGGTCTCGGAGCATCGCTTGATTGGTGAGACTATGATGAGTAGATCCAGAGCTGGATGTAGGTTGGCAAAGGTTCACTTGATTGGCGAGACTATGATCAGTAGATCCAGAGCTGGATATAGGTTGGCAAAGGTTGCTGTTAGGAGTAATTCGTGCTGCAACTGAATGACGATGTCCAAGCTGATGGCAATCTATGGCAATTCCTCCTCTTCTCAAGGTACAAATGAAAAATGGACCACGCCCAAAGGTAGCATCGCCTGATTGGTGAGACTTATGATCAGTTGGTCGAGAGCTAGAGGTAGGTATTTTGGCGCACATGTTGCTTCTAGAAGTACAATGGTTCGTGTTACAACTGTTCAACGTTTCTAGACCGCAATGGAATAGAAATGATTGTGGTTGCTTCATTGTTGTTGACCTTACTTGTTTGCAACAAAGAAGATCTATGCTTGGCCATTATTCAATTATGATTTACCTCCTTGGCCTTCCAGTAATAATGCTGTTCCATCGATAGAGCTGCTTACTTTTTGCTCGCTCCATCGTTCTGCTTCTTCCCTGCTTGCTTTGCAGCGCGCGTGCGATCTCTCATGTTATTTTACCTGATCGGAGCAGTAAGTTGAAGGTAAGCCCCTAGATAAGCCCGATTATTTTCAAACGGCGGAATTCAAAAGAAATACGTATACCGCCGCTAGTACGATTTGGCTAATTTAGGGGACATACGATGTAAATTGTACGTATCGGGGAAGTGTGGGGCGCGAACGGTGCAAATGGGCACGGCTATTTATGGCGCCATGTCAAAAATCTTTGTAAATCGATCGTGTTGGGTTGCTCAAACCCTGATCACACTTCTTTTATCTGCATTTGTTCACAATACGATTGATTTTGTCACAATTGGTCGACTAACTTGGTGACTTGTGACCCCTTTCAGAAACAGATCTGCGACAGCATCTCTTGTTGCCAAATCTATATTTGCGATAATATGATTACAAGCTAATGCCCATGCAATTGATGGTTGTCGTCAACACGATTGCGATAGCTATCACTGTCTGTGGGGTGATCTCTAGTTCCAATGCAGGACAGTATTGTCACTCACTAGTAGTTGCTTTCAATCAGCACTTTGGCCCCTTGCTCACAATTCACAGTCAACTTCTTGTCGCTCACACATTCAAAAATTGTCCTCAAATACGATATCACTGATACTATTGGCTCGTAAATACAGCACAAGTCACTTACATTATGATCTACCCATCTATCCGAACTACTTTCATTTGCTCTCATGATTTCAATTGAAATTATTCGATTATCTTCTTCTCTCACAAATTCTGACGAATACTATAAGAGAACCATCATACCTAAAACATACTTCATCCAAGTGTCATTCATCATTCTGAGTTTAGGTTATCATCATGAAGCTCATGTTCTCTTATTTCGTCATTTCTATCACCCTTCTTTCTAAGATCAAGACATCCATCGCTGGGACTTGTGGCGGTGGATTTGTCGGCGATGGCATTTGCTCACAGGAAGAAATGTGTTGTTCTCAGACTGGCTGGTGCGGTACCGCTCACTGTACCGAGAAGAAGAATAGATTGCTTCGAGGAGCAGCTGAGTTCAAGTCTGACAAAATAGTAACATTGGTACGTATATAGCTGCTTTGCAGTGTTTGCAGACATGATTACGCAATACAGTATTGCTAACATTGGTGTAGGGGGGTTCCTTTTTATCAGGGTGGCAATGATTTTTTTGAAGGTGAAGGAAGTTCCAAGACCACCTGCTTTCTTTCCAAAAGGAGACGTTTACTCCCTCACGAAGGTGTCATGAGAACTTTGATACTTCGGGTTACCGACAGTCGGGGAGACACTCCTGTCACTGATGCTCACAGGGAATCATATACATGGTTTGGTTGTTAGAGGTAGCTCAGAATGTCGCTACATTAGATGGTTTTGTGAGTCTTGGAAAGTCAAATGTGACTAAGAAAGAGTTTTAGTTTGTGCGCTATGAGAACAGTTTCGATGCGCGATCGGAACATTTGGCGAGAGTTCCTAAGTAAATAGATTATAAATAAGTAGAGCAAAGAATACAGAAGAACAACAAAGTAAGAGTGAAGACGTCTAAATAGCCAGGTGGCTTGTTAGCTTTCTAGCATACTTCGAAGTAGCTTTCGATTTAGGGATTCCACAGCTACTTGAGGAAAGCATTGAGCAGGGTGGTGCGAAGGTTCGCATTCCGGAATTGAAGTGAGAACACGATATGAGTAAGGTTTGCGTTTAGTAAAAGGTGTGTCAAGAATGAAACGGAAACGAAAGAAGAAGGTCGAAACGGACGGGAAGCGTCTGATTAGGTTGAACGGTGAAAAGTTGAACAGGGCAAGTCTAAGTGGACTCAATGTCAATGATGAAACAAGGGGAATGTTGAAGGAGGGTAACGTAAAGAGAAAGAGCCAAAGTAAGAGAAGAAGCGAATCCTGTGATGTCGTGGACGAAATGAGCACAAAACGAGACAAAAGATTTAGCAAGAATGAGAATCGGGTTGAGGCTGTTGTATTCGGCGATGTGAACGAAGATGAAGTTGCGTTGAGTAACGGGGCGGAGAGGATAATCCATGGTGAAGTCGACGGGGAATGTTTGCTTTACAGTGCCATGTGTAATATTGGCGGAGAAAATGATGTGAGTAGTATCAGCAGCAAAGTGCGAGATGAATGTGTGCTTTGCAGTGCCGAAGTCGGCAAAGTAAAAGTCTTAGGTGGCGAAAGCAAAGTTGCTGAATCCGATGTGAGCGGAGCCATAGCAGACCAAGAAGCGTTATGTTACGTGAGTGAAAGTGGTGAAATGCATAAGTTTGCATCAATTAGAGGCTTGTTAGGTATCGCAAGCGGAAGTTGCCCAAAAGTGGGTGTTGATGTTCATAAGTTTGGACACGTTGAAGTCGTGGGTTCGATGATGAGTGCTGGCTATGTCAGCGAGTATTTTGTTAGTGAAAGTGAAAGCGGAGCCAAAGTTGGCGAAAGTAAAGAAGCTGTGTGGATGGGCAGCAAATCTAAAGTTGGGTTGGACGTGACCGGTGTTGCGTGTAAGAGTTGCGCAAAAATGGGCGTTGGGGTTCAGAAGTCTGAAAATGGTTGAGCTGACGGTTCAATTGAGAGCGCTGACTGGGTCAGTGAGGATATTACTAGCAAAAACGACCAGTGTGTCGGAGAGAATGGTACGGCAGAGCACTGGTGTGTGGGGTCAGCGAATTCTGAGCGAGGTAGAGTGTTAGAGGTAGCTCAGAATGTCGCTACATTAGATGGTTTTGTGAGTCTTGGGAAGTCAAATGTGACTAAGAAAGAGTTTTAGTTTGTGCGCTATGAGAACAGTTCCGATGCGCAATCGAAACATTTGGCAAGAGTACCGAAGTAAATAGATTATAAATAAGTAGAGCGAAGAATACAGAAGAAGAACAAAGTAAGAGTGAAGACGTCTAAATAGCCAGGTGGCTTGGTAGCTTTCTAGCATTGGTACCCATAACCTAACATTGTCCAGAGATCAGAACAGTATGGTATGTGTTTGTGTTATTTATATTGAGCATCTATCCTCGTACTTGTTTGCATTGAGATCACCACCTAACAACTATAATACCACTTGACTCTATTTTCTAGGCCTCTCTGTTCGACCAGTGTAGTGGTGGAAAGTTGCTCTTTGTCCCTGCTTCTGGCCCGGGCGTTGTTTCAGGAGTCATAGAGATCACTATGGATCAAGACATGAATAACATGGAACTCCGAACGGCAGCCTCTTTGGTTCAAAACAAATTCAACGCCTTGAACGTAGATCTTGGTATCACGTTTGAGGCGTATTCAATTATTATGCCTATTGAAGTTAATCCTTACCTACTCCGGTGAGTCATTAGTGAGCCGGACACGGTTTTTGCATTACTCGGCCCCTAGCGGTCCGTTTTACTTGATCCAAAGCATACCCATGATGGCCAATGGTACTCTGGATGTCTTCTAAACTTTTTGGGAAAAAAATCAAGTGCTATTATCACTGTAGTGCATTATTAGTGGCTCGTTCTGAGCGTCAACATGGTGTCATTTGAGGTGTTTTGCATTGCTTAAATTATACCGGTATTATGTTGATGCTCCAAAGTTTACATATCATGGACAATGGTACTCTGGAAGTGATATAAGAATGTTGGTAAACATAATCAAATGCTGGGGTAACGGTAGTGCATTACTATTGTCGCTTTTGTGCTTGCGGTACACCAACATCCAGCATTCTGTGGTTCATAGCATACAGCATTTGCATGATATCAGTTATACGATAATATTGCATGATATCATTTGCATTATGGCATTTGCAGGATTGCATGATTGCATTCATCATGCAATTTGCATAGCATGGCATCAGCAATGTATTTGCATCATTGCATTTCGCCGTAGCATTATTTGCATCAAGCTGATCCAATCTACAATCATTTTGTTTCTACTTTGTGCATTCAAAAGCTCTTTGTCTTTATGCTTGTACGCATGTTTTGAACTCTTTATTACAAAGTAGGGGACATCAATGATCATATTACATCAACATTTAATTAGCATTAACATCAATACTACTTGAATGGCTCAAGACATTGCGTAAGTCATCATTACTGCTCAAGCTGGTATTGCTCAAGCAGGTTATTGTTCAAGCTGTGATTGCTTGCAGGCTTTCGTCCAAGCTGTTGGTCAAATGATCACTCAAACCATTGCTGTTGCTCAAGGCTGTGCTCAAGCTTGCTATTGCTCAAGGCATTGATGAAGCTACTAATTGCTCAATGCATGGCAATATCTAGAGAGGGTACACCTGCAGCAACCCTTTGTAGTCACAGCAATCCACAGTAGCTGTATCAATCTGCAGTGGTTGCTGCAATAGCCATTGTAAGTAGCAGTAGTTGCAGATTGAAGCCTACTGCTCCAAGCGTACTCCTCCAAGCGTACTCCTCCGAGCCTACTCCTCCGAGCCTACTCCTCCGAGCCTACTCCTCCGAGCCTACTCCTCCAAGCCCATACCATAGTCATATCCATTCCCGAATGCAGGCATACGCCAGATTCCTGCCTGCATCCCCACTTGTCTCATACTTAAAATATGCTGGCGATGTACCATTCGGAATGACCTACCCTTTGGTATCTGATCACCATCATTAATGCCATCATCATTGAGAGGGGTGGTGGGGGTGGGAGGAGTGGTTGGTGCATTTATTGTTGCATTTGCAGCAGCTTCCGGAACAGCCACATGTCGATCGAGCAGACCGGGAAGATTCTCGAAATTGTAGCTGTTTTCAGTGGCTCAGTTGGCGGCCGTGGTGTCTCGATCATCGTCGGGTCAGCATTCGGAGACGCCGATAATGTCCCTTGCCGATCGATCACCCAGCAACGTGGAGGAGAACTGGACTGCATCATCCCCTACTGGGCCGTTCTTGCCGTCGTCGTGATTTCGGGCGTCCCCGGCTTCTCGTACTGGTCCGCGATGAGATCGGAGCTAAATTCTTCGCCCAGATCCATCGCGACAGATTATGGTGGTAGTCAGGGATAATAGTGGAGGTTGACGATGCCGGGAAGTGGTTGATGATGTCTCGGAGCCGTGGGAAAGTTGAGAACTAGTCGTCGGAAGTTCGACCATGCGTTGGGCTACTGTGCCGTTTTGGAAAATTCTCGCCAAAATAAATAAAATCTCTCGGTAGGTAAGGGTTAAAGGTAGTGGAGAATTAGCTCATAAAGGAGGAAACCATCAGATGTATGCCGGAGGAGGTAAGCACGGATACATTCAAACATCACTTGAATGTATACTATACAATGGGTGTAGATCTATAATTCCTCGATCTCATTATCGCATGATTTTCCTTCTTTAATTACCATAGCGGAACGGTCCCTCGTATTGGTTATGCATGAATTCATGCATAACTTAGGCTTTCAACACTCCGGAATTCCTGACGAATGTGAGCTCGTTTCAGATTGAGCCTTGACTCAGAAATAGTTTTAGATTGGGTCAGCTGTTGAGAGCAGTCATTTTGCCTCTTGCTGAGAGGAAAATGATTGTAGTCAACATAAGCCTTGGTAAACCTGGGCTTGCTAGGTGATCTCTATAGTAACAGTCATGAAACGGATGTTTGGTATATACTATTTGACTTGAGAGGCAATAGAAGGGTGCTGTAGGGCATGCAGCGATCCCCAAGCCATCTTATATTTAGGTTGATATGAGTTGCAGCGCGGGCTTACATATGTACGATCTGCGTGACATTCGAAAATATTAGCAAATTTATTCAACCCTTGCAATCATTCAATCACCCCCAATCACAACAGGCGAATATGACGATAGTTCATGTTTGATGGGTATGTCACTCCTGAACTAATAAATCTTGCACATCAACCTCAGCAACTGCTTATCATTGTTTTGTTTCCACAATGATGTGTTAAACGCCAGGATGTTGTGCCAGAGCTCAACAAATGTGTTTCAATGCTGCAAAGAGTTGGTACAGTGGCTGGTACAGTGATGATGTAGGGAAGGAAGGTCACCAAGACTTGACTCATTTTGACACTCCTGGACAATGGTGGAAAGGAAAATTGGTTGGAATCGATGTTTACTTGAATGATGTATTTGATGAGAACCAGCATCAAGTTGTTATGAGAATTTCAATGGGTCTTTACATGATGTTCAATAGAAAGAAAGGGATGAACAGTGGAGTTAAGGCATACGGGGATCAGGTTGTAGTTGTTCAGCAATGGGGAAAGGGTGGGAAAAGCAAGGTATTGGCCACTCTTGATGAGGAAAATGATGCTTTCACTTTCTCCAATGAGTTCTACGAATTTGATATTGTGGTGAAGGTCTGTGACGTATTCATAGCACCCATCGCAACAGGCCCCCAGATCACTGGTGGAACTGCCAGTCAATCATCTACGAGCGTCAATGCTGAAGCAGACCGTGCCATCGATGGCAATTTAGATTAGTCTTGGCTTGGGGGTTCTGTAACCCACACTAATGGAGAAGAGGATCCTTGGTGGACATTGACCTTTGATCAAGTTGAAAAGTTAGAGCATATCAGGATTTATAATAGAGGTGATTGCTGTGAACACCGGCTCAATAATGCGATTATCGAACTGTTCAATGCCGAGGGAGATCTTCTTTTCAGTCACAACATAGGACCTGCTACCAAGGTTGAAGATGTGTACTTGGGTCGTGTTTACAATCAAGTGAAGCAGTTAAAGATCAGGCTGAACGGGCGCAAGATTTTGTCGTTAGCAGAAGTGGATGTCTTCGGGCCTACAAACCAGCCCAGAGTGCCCGACTATGCTCGTGTCCTTGCATATGTACCAAACCTCTTCACAAATTTCAAGTGTGAGTCAACGGAAGTGCCTTCGGAATCATTATCACCAAGCACAACCCCGACCTTGTCTCTTTCGCCATCCATTTATAAGGCCATTCCAAGCAACGTTGTGCTTCTGAGAGATGATACACCTTGCATCTCGCAGGTGAGCCCAAGCAACCACCCTGATAGGTTCAAGTGTTTTATTGAACCGGTTACTTCTAACAGCAAGCCAGGTGGTCACAATAATGATCCCGTTGCACTTGTAGGGAGAGATGGATGTATCATTGTTGTCCAGCCTGCCACATGGGCATGGAGTGAAAGCGCATTTATATTTCAAGCCTTGGAAAGTCTTGATTCAATCAATGCTTGCTTTGCAATTGGCACGCTCATCACAGAAAGCGGGCCAGCAATTCGAAGTGCCACACCTTCCATGGCTGTTGGGCCAGCAACAATTCCAACCGCCGCACCTTCCATGACCATTGTACCAAAAGATGTAGTGATTCTGCAAGATGACAGCGCTTGCACCTCACAGGTGAGCCCAAGCAACCACTCTGATAGGTTCAAGTGTTTTATTGAACCAACTACACCTAGCAGTAAGCCAGGAGGTCACAATAATGATCCCGTTGCACTTGTAGGGAGAGATGGATGTATTATTGTTGTCCAGCCTGCCACATGGGCATGGGCTGGGAATGCATTCATTTTTGAATCTACGGAAAGTCTTGATTCAATCAATGCTTGCTTTGCAATTGGCACGCTCATCACAGAAAGCGGGCCAGCAGCAATTCCAACTGCCGCACCTTCCATGGCTGTTGGGCTAGCAACAATTCCAACCGCCGCACCTTCCATTACCATTGTACCAAAAGATGTAGTGCTTCTGCGAGATGACAGCGCTTGCATCTCGCAGGTGAGCCCAAGCAACCACCCTGATAGGTTCAAGTGTTTTATTGAACCAACTACACCTAGCAGTAAGCCAGGAGGTCACAATAATGATCCCGTTGCACTTGTAGGGAGAGATGGATGTATCATTGTTGTCCAGCCTGTCACATGGGCATGGGCTGGGAATGCATTCATCTTTGAATCTGTGGAAAGTCTTGATTCGATCAATGCTTGCTTTGGTATTGGCACTGAAATTACAGCTTCGCTTGATGCTATGGCCTCTGAAGCCTTTATTGCAAACTGACAATGTCTATGATGAAGCTGCTGTCTAAGCACAGGTGGGAATAAGCATAGCTCTATGTCGGGAAGCAAGTCGGCGGAAAGTAGGAATTGATCGTTATGAGCTCGCAATCCTTTGGCGCTGGTGCAAAATGCGTCATGTATTAAATTAATGGATATGAATATGTTACTGAAGGAGTAGGGACTAGCATTTCCTTGTGATTCTTATGGCAGCAGTGCAATCTCTGTAGAAGTGTGTTTACATCAGGTCTGATGTACAACATTTTATATTAGGATCTCCACTAAGACAATAATTTCAGTTAACATCAGCAGAGTTTTTCTACATCAGCCATGGGTCCTCGAAACTACAAGCAAGGAAACATCATTCCGTTGCCTCAATCAATGTGGCATCACAATATCGCCACATGCATCATGATGTACCATAGGTACCCTCCGATCAATATAGACAATTTCAATATGATTAACAAAAATTCTAGTTCTTATCCAAATCTTTCTGTTGTATTGAAGTCACATTCCCTTCTGTCCCCGACTAGCGCTGACACACACGCGCGCTCTCCTGTCCGCAACATCCTCGTTATGATGAAATTGTTACGGAAAGGGCAAGTTGTTGTTGTACACAATGGCATACCTACTAGTGTGTTGATCATCAGCTGCTAGTGTCTGGCCAAGAGGTTTAGATTTGATGCGATGCAAGCTCCTCTGTGAGAACAGCGCTTTGATGTGCTGTATTGAACACATCAAACTTTTGCATATTGCTTCAAGAAGCACAATGCCCATCAGTACCAAATCTTCTGCAAATTCATCAAATACCCAGATCTGTACATACTGTAGTGTGATTCTTGACCCTGGACAAGCAATAGCCTCTACAAAGCTATGTTCCCTGCATCACCACCTCTAACGAGTGGGCGGAAAAGATCCAGAAGGAAACCCCTTCCCATGGCAAGACATCTCTGCAGAACTACGACCAATGATGTTCTTTTCCCTGACAATTGGATTCTCCGGACACCATGTGAGTAGCTTATAGACTTCGAATATATCCTTCTCTGCAACAGAGGGCGTGTATTCTCCATTCGTAATCTTTGCTTCAAATTTTGACAAACATATGAAATGTGGGCTCACCAGCAGAAGCTCCGCGGAATCTACTTCAGGTATGGCGGTATGCAGGGCCCACCAAGCATCCAATGCATTTTCTTCTATCGTATTGTCATTGAACGTCAAGGCTTTGATTTCATTTTGATCTTTGTGGATGCCATGGATACCTGTCGATTTGATAGGATGTTGACCATACATTGTGCCCTCTTTATCAGCATCCTCCAGCGGCGCCAAAGCAGCCCTTGCTGCCGATCGAAAAGGATCCTTCTTCGAATGCCAAGATTTCTTATTGTGCAAAAACATTGTTTCCCTAAAGTCAATCCCCATCTCCTCCACCGGCTCAAAGTCTATGGCAGTCCATAGATAATGACCGCCTTCTTCTCCGATAAGCTTGGACATGATGAATATTCTACCAGTACGCCGAGACAGAGCCAGCAATACTGCCATTGTCCACAGTAATCCGCTAAAGTTCTTGACAAAAAAGTGTTCATCATCCATCGCATCCCATCCAAATGACTGGAAAATGATAGCTGCTCGGACTGCCATGGCCATCCATCAAAAGGTACCGGCGCCGCTCCTCCGTTCTAGCATAGTACCCGTCCTCTCCATTAGGACCAGTAAACCCCATCCAAACTCCCAGCTCCTTGGCCATAATCTTCTTCCCAAACGGCTTCAACTGCCCCGCACACAAAGTGTGTATAGCAATCGTATTCTTGGTAGGGTACGGATGCTCTCCCGCCATGATCTCCATGGGATTGTACAATCCATAGTAAGGAGGATACGTCATATTCGGCGGATTATGCTTAGGCACCAGATACCACATCCGATCAAATCGAAATGCCGCCTCCCCCCTATTGGTGATGATCCATGCCAACATCAAGAGCTGACCCATGATCCATTGGTCGTGCATATCGGGGCTTTCCTCTGCCATGAGTATGCACAGCGCAAAGTATTCCTTGGTGCGTTTGTTGGATGTGGCGCTGTAAACGCCAATGTTGATGGAGATGGGATCGTTCATGTGGCTGGATGCTAAACTGTCGTGCTTGTCCTCGCCATCATAGTTGGCAATGAGGGCTTTGGGGGATTGTAGGAACCAGACGTCCATTTCGTAAAAGAAAAAGTCAATTCCGCTGGTGACTAGGAGGAGAGACACTTCGAATTTGGCATTGGCAATGGCGTGTTTCAATTATTAGTGATGGATTGCATACTTCTTGCTTTTAGAACTATGTAGAAAATCAATTTTTACACAACACAAAAATTGTGAGATCAAAAACTTACGAGGACAAAGCTTTTGAGAAATCAAGAAAGAGCCAACATCCATCTGGTAGGGCTGTGGCTTTTGTGAAATGCATACAACCCTTGCTAGGAATACCTGAAGTTATTACAACAATCAAGTTTATCGAAATATCCACCAAGCCATTTGAGCAAAGGTCCACCACTAGTGCTAAATTGAAACCTTGTGGAACACTTGATAGACCTGAGCATGAGCATCAGCAAGATGTCCATACAATGAAACCCACTTCTGAATTTGTTCGTGAAACTGCAAATCCTCCTTTCCCAGTGTTGAAACGGATGACGCTAAATCAGTTACTTTTGTACAGGGGGGGATGTGAAAGCTGGGTCCTATGATAAAATATCACTGTTTGGTTTAGGTCCAGTTGAACTACTAGCACTTGTACCTGGTGTGGATGGTTATTACAGATGGTTTACATTTGGAAATGAGTTGGACATTGACCAAATCACACAGAGAACAAAACATGATGTATGTGAATGTGCTTGGATTGATGGTATTGGTCGTCAGTTGAAGCTAAGATCACCAGCCTTGGATGAATTTAAGCAACATCTTGATTCCTTGGATGCCTCTACATTGAACATGGAGTCATGCATGTTGAAATAATTTCTTTTGAATATGATTATGAATGATACTCCAAGAGCGCGGTTTGTGAAAGAAGGTGGCAGTGAACAGGACCTTCCAATTCCGGTATTTTCAAGCATTACACCACACTCTTCTGTTCAATTCCTGTTGCGTGTAATGCTCATGTGCGGTAGTTATAATACTGAATTGGACCTGAGAGAATGCTGTACTATGAGAGAAAGCCTGGTTATTGCTAAGCTCATTGGCAATAAAACTGATGAAGCATCTCTCAAGAAATATGTGGATGACATGGTAAAACTCACTATTGATAAAGTTTGCACAAGACAACCTATATCACTCAGAAAGCTTGAAGATTATTTAATTGCAGCCAGTAACTGATTCGAAAGCGTGATTCTTCGTGATGAATTGCCATCAACTGATTTGCCAACATGCATCCTTACTGAGCTGCTTAATAACAAGGCTGAAGAGTTGGCTAAATTTTGGACCACTGTAAAGGTGGATCATTTGGAAGTAATTTATGAAGTGTTGCCAAATAACATGCCAGTATCTACAAAAGCCAATATATAATCTTGCACCAAATCTCATCATGCAATGTGGGATACTTCTCCAACTGAAGCATTTGTCAAATCTGTGGAACAATCCCAATCATTGTACCAAGAACAATTATTGGCAGTTACCACTGCAGTGCGAGCAATACAAAAGTATACAAATGAATTTGGGGCAGGTGCATGTACCTATACAAAAGGTGAAATTGTTCATGGAGTTCCTGGTGCTGGAAAATCTCATGTTATTTCATACATTACATTGGTAGCACTATCATTGGCTCTGAGAGTAATGACTACTGTAATTATGGGAGTAAGGGCAAATGCATTTGGAGGGATGCATTTTCACATGTTATTATGTCTGCCTATAAAAACAACTTGTACTCCATATCGGCTTGCTGAAATTTCAATTTCAAAATTGCACCAGAAACAAAACATCAATCTGTTGCATTGCCTCCTTACTGTTACTGTTGATATACTCATTATTGATGAATGTGGTATGCTATCTGCACATCAGTTATCCATCCTTGCTATTATACTACGAAAGCTTTGGCATGTCTGCACACCTTTTGGAGGAGTATTGGTTTTTGGGACAATGGATCATGCTCAATTCGGTGCCATTAATGGTTTACCATTTCTTCTTTCTACTCACCTCATAACAGACTTTACTTTAGTTGGATTAAAACATGCTGTGAGGGTAGCTGGTGATCCAGAGCTGCAAAAATTGCAAAAGACGACTCGAGTGAATCTCTGGTGGCTCATTGAAAACCAATAAATAGAGAGGCCAAAGTTCTGTGCTCTATGCAGGAATGTATTGACGTTTATACCCAGTTGGGATGATCCTAGCATTGATCGCCATACTTTGAGAGTGTTTGCAAGGAGGAAGCCTGCTCAAAAAGCAGGGGGGAAATATGTTCAAGATGTCATAACAGAAATGGAAGAAAAAAGTTCACACTACATTATCAGTGAGTCAATTGATCACAGTCGACTTGCCAAAACAAGGAAGAACTATGCATTAGTGAGCAATCCACGTGTGTTGGCCGAAATGAACAGACAAATGAAGGAGCCCACAAGATTGTTGTTATACGAAGGAGCTTTGTTTGAATCAACATTAAATTACAAGTCCAAGATAAGAGAAATATGCTACAGTCAGTCTCAGCTTCTTATCATGATAGATGTGCCTAACATTGATCAGGTTAATAAAAAAGCTCCCATTGAAATGTATGCAGCAAAGGCTGGAGTGAATCACATTGATGTTCGAAGTGGAGTTCCCTCAAAAGAAGACCTTGTAGCTGTGGGATGGAAGCCAGTGAAAGTTAAATGCACACCCAGTTATCGAAAAGTTCAGCTGTTGGGACACCAATGCACAAGGTAAAAGTATACTTTGAGGCATATTGGTGCAAGTACCATAACAAAGCAAACAGGGAACACTATTCGAGGGAGATATGCTATTGAAATATCTAAAAATTGCGCTCCTTGGGATGGACCTGGTGTAGTTGTCATGCTGAGCAGAAACAGAAGAGGAAAGGATATTCTCATTGTAACAGAAGATGAAGATTATGCAATTGGGGTCATGTGGGAGGCAATCTGCAAACCAAATCAATGGACTATGCATATTGAACACCTTTTGTAGCGTCCAACTGTGAACCCAACAACTGATCCATCCACAGTTGGACCTATATCCTATGCTGATTCCTTTCCATACCAAACATGTGACATACAAATACCTCATGGCAGAACTGGCTATGTTTATATGTTACTTTCTATTAGGGATACAAACAGGACTTATATTGGACAGGGAACATCTCTCTCAGACAGGCTTGATAAACACAACAAAGGTACTGGTCCAAAACAAGACTGTTCGAGAGGCTGAAACAGTTTAATTGCTTGTCAACTCTTTTTAGAAAATATCTTAAAATATTACTTCTTCAGATTTTGTGCTTACAATTTCTTAATACTACATCTGGTTCATTTCTTGATCCTTTATATCCAACCCCTTGTATTATTTTCAATGATGAATGTGAAGAACCAATTGAATTCCAGATCTAGCTTCATTATTGCCAGATCCAAAGTGCCTATTATTCATTTGTGTTCTCCGCAATTGTGTTTGTACTGTTTTCTGAAATCATGTCATTCCAACATCATTCTTTGACATATTTTGGAATCAAATCAAAAATCCTATTATGATGCTAAGATAAGATTATCTTAGTTTATGTGCATTATCATGGTAGTCTAAAAAGTTTTGCTATTCTTATTGCTATATTCCTAAATCTCCACCCCAGACAATAGAGTCTTTATTTAGTGTCTTTGTTTCCTTTCATCACAATAGTGCAGACCTAGAGCAACTTAGTGATAATCAATTATTTGTCCATCAGATGCTAATAAAAAGTTGTAGTTTGTTAATAAATAACATGAAAAGAGACAATATTTCATGATAGCAAAGGCTATAGTCTATCAGGAAATGCATACGGACATTCAGTATGGTGATATCCACAACTTGTTTTTATAATACAGTCACCCCAATGAATAACAAATCTACAAGTTGGACAAGTGTCTTGATAATGAAGTTGAGGGAAAGTGCTGCATTGCAACCCTTCTGGTTTGTGACTGCTAGTGCCCAGCGGTCTATCGTAGTTTTGACGTGAAAGTCCGATTTGTTATCAATGCGTTTGGCCTGCACAACTAAATTGTCGATGTAGGCCAATAATGCCAATTTTGGTAAAATCCCCAGCAAATGACACAACCTTATGGTTGTGACATATTTGAATATTGTGCACTCCTGACCTGATTATGCAGTCTGTACGTAGGATCTAGTACAAATCCTACGGTGAGCGCCCAATTGTGCACTTCTGAACCGATTATGCAAAAATATGCATTATCCCCTAACTTTGACACAATTGGATTGCGATGACATAAAATAATATAATGCCGTTAAGTTAAATTTTGACAATGAATAGGGAGCTCATTTGTGTAACGATTACTATATTGAAACAGCATATTGAGAATCAAATCCTGATCAAATCAAGCACAAGAATCTGTTCTTGGTAACAAAAGAATCATTTTCCCTCACCTTCAATAAATTGCATGATGACAACTGCATCTTTTAGTAACACAAAATGTACCACAACAGTTCACTTCATAATTCACACCAGGGATTTGTGTAAAGGACTTGGCTTTGTTTTCCTTAACTTTATCAGTTTGTAGCTCCCCTTTATTTGTGATATTCTTATCAGAAAGCAACCTGCGCTTCGCAAATGATTGAGGATCGAGTTGTCCTTCGCGCTGCCTTTTAAGAGTGCTTCTTTACGGTTCTATTCCATTCTTTCCTTCTGGTCTGGAGTGATAAACTGTTGGTTTTTTTCTCTTTGGTGGTGTAGATGGACAATCATAATTAGCAATATATTGGTTTTGTGTCTGACCAAAAGTTTTACCAGTATCCACAGTATATGGATCAATACCCGACTGGGTAGATTGTTTCAACTGCATTGGAAATAATATACAGCATTTATGGACTTGGGATGTCCTCCTCAATAATGGCTTATCTTTCAGTGATTCTTTGTGCAAAACATCCATCAATGCCTGGTTTCTATCAACACCTTCTAACAGATCTGGCATTACAGTATGTCCACCAAGACTAACACTACTTGAGCTCTTTTATCAGTTTGATTCATTTGGGGATGCTGCAGTAAATAGATTAGGGGCTCCAGATGAAAATTAGGGCTTTTTAAGGTTAAAATCCCTTCTGGCCTTTTCGGCTGAAAGGCCAAAATCCTGATGTTGAATAGACAGCGCGCAGACAGACGGTGTCAATCATCGGCAATGGGAATCCGTTTTCAACGTCCCTCCCCTATCCACCCCGCGTGCATTCCAGGGTCCACCCCCCCCCAAGCAGTTCATCATTGGCACTAGCTCTCCGCCTAATCCGCTCGGGCAATGCATCGCCCTCGGGGAGGAGCATGCAATCCCCGAGCGGATTTGCATATGCTACTGTGCACCCCCGGCGATCGCCGAAGGATGCGGTCAATAGCGTGCATGCATGCATGCTGAGATGCACCCACCATCGACCATTCATTACCTCCTCAGCTCCCTAGGCATCAAACTTCTGCCTTTCTGCTTCCTCCGTGCCGTCGTAACCAGTCCCCAACAACTCAGTTGACCGTCCCGCGCCGGGTTGCTGCGCATGTACCCGTCGCGGCGAAGCCACTGCCAAAGTTTGATCAAGCATCAGCCAATTAATTCGGTGCATCAAATTCCGGCAACTTCCGCAAATTCGATTACGACCAATATCGAGAGCACGCAGATCATCAGCGGCTTTGCGGACGGACTGGCACTGCGTCTCAACAATCAGCGGCAGTGTTGACACGCGTCTCAACAATCAGCAGCGTGTTGTCACTGGGGCTGCGTCGTATTTGCAACAAATAACTGCATCGAATTTGCAATAATTGCGTAAAATTAGCAATAACTTGCGTCATCAAGCAAGCACCCACCCTCCATCAAAATAATCCAACAAAGACCCCTTCCCATCAAGGTACGGTCCTCCTCACAATCGTCTCAACAATCAGCGGCGTGTTGTCACCGGGGCTGCCTCTTTACATGGGCTGCGTCGTATTTGCAACAAATAACTGCGTCAAATTTGCAATAATTGCGTAAAATTAGCAATAACTTGCGTCATCAAGCAAGCAACCACCCTCCATCAAAATAATCCAACAAAGAGCCCTTCCCATCAAGGTACGGTCCTCCTCACAAGCGTCTCAACAATCAGCGCCGGCCACTGCACAAATTTAAGGCAGTGGCCGAACCTATGCCCAAATTTTGCATCTCCTTCACCTCTCACCATCTCTCTTCTCACAATCAATCCAAAACAGACTCCAGTTGCTCTTTAAAATGGTATTCAAAGTTCAGCCTTCTAACAAGGGAAGGAAGAAAAGCATTGGCAGGCGGATGAAACAGGGTTCATCTTTTGCGGCACATCAAGAAGCTTTGGCTACCATTCAGCTGGATACCCGAGTCACACCGCTTCCTACAGCTGCATCCTCTACTTCAGCCTCCAAGAATAGGAAGGACGCCAACTGGAGGTCCAACCGCGCTGACAAGAGTGCCAAGAGAGCCACTGCGAAAGCCATTGCGGAAAGGGATGCAGGGAGGGAGGATAATATACTCACCAAGGGCAAACTGAATACTGCCATCTCTCGTGTGAAGCAGGTAGAGCACGAGCAATAATTGGACAGGAAGGCCATCCGCACCAACGCCCTCAAGACAGAGGAAGACCACAAGTTTGCTCTTAGCGAACTTTCTGAGAAGTTTTACGAGGAGCTTGAAGGTGCACTCGAAGATGTCGAGACGGAAACTTCAAAACGGCTTGTGGAGGAGGCTCGTCATATCAAAGCAGAACAGCAGCATGCTCAGCTTTTGCGCAACGAATGACAATTTTACGCAACAAAGCTTGAGAAGGAGCAGGTGAAGCTCACGAAGGAGGGCCGTGGACAAGCGCTTGTTATTGACCACTTGCATGATCAGTGGAATGAGCGGATGTCGGCAACAAAACTAAGGATGAAGACTGATAGCGAAGCAAGCACAGCCAAAGTCATGAAAAGTATGGAACAGAAGGAGGAGAAGGCTGAAAAGAAGAATGCCAAAGCGCGAGAGAAGTTAACAAATAAACTGGAGAAGAAGGAAGAAAAGTTGGAGACGGTACTAGGTGAAAATCAGAATAGGTAAGGATTGTGCGCCATCTTTTTTTATCCAATACTTTTCTCCTAACTTTATTCTATTTGTTTGTTGGACTCTTTCATAGGGTAAATAAATTACAGCAGAGATTGGATAGCAAGGTGGATCAGGTGTTAGAGGAGAAGAAGAGGCGGCGCGATGGGATAGCGAATGAGGTTGCGAAGAGGAAGGCGGTAGAGGCAACTGTTGACGAACTGTACGAGTGGATTGACGAGCTCCATTCCGAGATTAACACTGCGAAGCTGGATTACAAGTCCGCCAATCACGATCTTAAAGTAGCATCGAAGAGTAAACTTAAACTTGAGTCAATCGCATCTAAGCGACTCTCTATGTTGAAAGACCTCAAATGTCAACTTAACGACGCTAAAGATTTGCTGGCGGATGAATCCCACCAGCGTGAGGCCCTTGAGCGAATGCAAACAATCAAGTTGGAGATCAAGAAACAGCAAACAGTTGGTCGACGTGGCGGGTCAGCGAAGTGGCCAGTTCATATTGTTTTGTTAATCTGCGAGCTACTGGTAAATGGTACGCCGCCCTCTGCGGTACCAGCTACCATACAAACTACGTCGGCAGCATTCACAGGAGCAGAGACAAGTGAATTGCCGTCCGTTAGTTTTGTACGGCAATGTCGTACTGTCCTCCAAAGTCTAAATGAAACCTTGTCTGCACTACGACTTGGGAATGCAACCACGTGGCACCAACTGTTTACGGATGGAACCACTCGACGTCAGATTGCATTTCAGAATCTTGTGATCGGACTAATGGAGGATGGGAAATTGGACCCGGTTATTGTTTCATCGTGTATGGTGTTGGAAAACGAGATGTCAGAAACGCAGGTTCGGTCTATTGTAGATATGGTAAGTTTCATTGCAAATATCTTCGTCAAATGATTACATCTAATCTCACATGCATCCTTTCGTCAAAGCTTACTAATTTAAAACATAGGTTGAAAAGTGGAAAGAGGTGACGGCCCGTGAATTTCCGGACCGTTCAGATCTACTCGACCTTATTCCGGATGTAGACAAAATAGACATCAACAAGCTTACCAAAGGATGTGTTACCACCGATACTTGCAACTCTGCACAGAAGACACGCCGTATCCTTGTCAAGATTGTGTCGGAAATCGATGGTGGAATTGTTCACGAACAAGATTGCTTCCATCACCTACGCAATGTGTGGATTAATGGCGTGGCTAAATCAGTATCGTCGTACATGAAAGAGTATTTGAGCGATAGCTTGGATAACATCAGCTCTTTTCTCAGGATATCACCCGACTTGGCACACATCATACGGGCCTACCATAAAGAGTTTAGTCTCACTGCCAATTATCCAAAGGGACACGGTGAGCTCTTCCGTGATTGGATCATCAAGAATCATCCAATGGCATTTTTGCTACACGCAGAACGAGCCAACGGCAACCGCCAAGATGTCATATGCATGGGGGCAGATGCGGTCTATATCAATCGCCCGGTCAACGTTGAATTCCTTGACCAGCGTCTATGCATCAAAGATAATGCAAACATCCTGCAAGAGAATCTGTTTGTTGTGCTTTCGTCGTTGGAAATGGTTGCAGTGTCACGTCTCTTTTCAATTTTGCACGTCTCCATTGTTATTCCATTCAGGTGGCTTGCAGGCATGACCCACAAACTTGCACACCGAAAGTGGGGTGCCAGGTCAATGGGTCGTGCTGTTGATATCCTTCACACAGCATGCGGCCAGCTGTTAGACGACATCAAGCTCATCCATGACAAAAGGTTTATGATGGATATGTTTGATGAGCTTGCCGAGGAGATACCAGAGTTCAAGGAGTTTCTTGATCACGAGTTCAAGATCAAGAAGACTGAGTTCATAAAATCGTCGCAGACTAAGTCTATTTCATACAGCATGTTGATTGAAGAGCTCTTCACTCCCAAAGATGACGACAACAAGGACAGTACAGAGATCCTCCTGATTGTGGCAAAACTAGCGATGGAAGCCATGGTTGTTGAGTTAGAAGACAAAACCAAGGCCACATACAAGTACTTGTCAGTATCTGGGTCTCCATTTTCTTTTAACCACTGTCCGGAGGATGTCAAGGAGGCCATGATGGGATTGATGGCAGTGAACGACATGGCAGAAAGCTCTTTTGCAGGTGTTACGGCTCAAGTCCAGTGTTATGGTTGTATAGGTATGCATGCTGCTGCTGCTGTTAGTGATATGTCTAGGAATCAATTCTTAAGCCGTCCAACTACAAAGAAAGACATATCCAAAGGCGAGAGAGGATTATTCCATGGATTGCCAGAGGAATTGAGAGTAATGGCAATGATGGCTGCAATGGAGGAGGCTCCAGCGACTCGACAATCAAACAATGCATCTATTGAAGCCCAACGTGCATGGAAGCAGAAGAAAGAAGATCTAAAGAAGCAGGTGGAGCTGGAGAATGCAAGTGATGATTATATAGAGGCCCTGATCTATCACTCAATGTGGGATTCGGAGGCGTGTATGAAAACTGTGAACGATGTGACTTCTGGACTGCAGAGTCTCAAGTACAAGAAAGATAAGCTTCAGGCATTGAAAGACAATATTCAAATACGATACCGGGGCTTCGGTTGGGAGGAATGGAAAACACCTTGGTCGTATGCAGGGGTGCAATTCTCAATCCCACAACTCACTAAAGTTCTGAAAGATCTAATCAAAGAAGAGAAGAAGAAGAAGAGGGCAATTCCAGATAAACCGAAAGTCCCAATTCCGCAGAGGAAGGATATGGCAACACTTGGTACAGCAACAAAGCAGAGAGGGAAGCTAGACATCAATGGTATGGAAGTAGAAGATGCTTTTGAGCTAAAGAGTCGGAATGACTGGAAGAAGCGAGAGTTGGAAGGAGAAACCAGTGTGCATTCCAAGCGCCAGAAGAAAAATGCTCCAGCTGTTAACGAAGATTTGCTCGGTAAACGTATTGAATACTTGGCTGAATTTGATATGGATGAAGAAGGTGCAGAGAAAGAGCCACGTTGGTGTAGTGGAGTTGTAGAAAGAATATGTGATGGTACGTGGGTCATTACGGGCAGAATGAGAAAATGCTGGAAAGAAGGTGAGGCGGTAGAAGTACTCTGGGATGCAATTCTGGAAACTGATATGCCCGCGTGTAGAGAGAAGGTGGCTTTAAATCCAAACAAATGGAATAAAGATGGTATAGGTGCACGGAGGATGGATCTAGGTGAATATAATTATGGTGTTTAATGCTAAATAAGAATATGATAGAGTGAATATGATATTTTGTTCAGTTTACTAGGCAAACGACAGTACTTAAGAAAATCACTAACAAAAATCGCTAACAAACTGAAATTTTCAACTTTAGCGGCCATTTTACTAGTGAAAACATGATTTTTTTTCTTAAAAAAAAATAAGCAAATTTTAATCACACAGATGAATAATATTGGTAAAAAGAAATAATCACAAAAATGTTTTTGAAATTTTGCAAAGTATGGGGAAAACCCCCTAAATAGATGTATGAGACTTAGGTAATTGCACCACATCCAAAGATTGTGTAACACTTTTGAGTCCTTATTATCATTGACCTTGCTTCTTGGAGAATTACACTATTTACTCTAGTTGTAATGGAGTAGGAGTAACAATTAATATTAGCATTATCATGCATACACTGCCCGCCCATTCAAATGCATAAAATGAGAACTCTATCAAAAGCAAGATAAACCCTTTTCAAATATTTTTATTTATGCGAAAGTCATTCTTCAGATAATGATATATGCATTATCTAATATAGCCTTTACAGGTGTCCCTATAACTTATTGAGATATAATAACAAAAATCAATACAGTTATAGGTCACCTGTGTCACCGGGTGTACTAATTTAGAATTAAAAACTTTCAGAAACATATTTTCAAGGTACTTACCTATACTATTTATTGGGTACCAAAACCTATTATCTACGATAGGTTCTTATTGACACAGTTTATTGACAAATGTGAGTGACACATGCACAAATACATCAATTAGTAGTCTCTAATACTTCAATTTTAGAGAAGATATATCCGAAAATCTTTTCCTTTATATTATATCGAATTTAGGTCCACTGTGTCACTGGACACACTAATTTAGATTTAAATACGTTCATAAACATATTTTCAAGGTACTTACATATACCATTTCTTTGATACCAAAACCAATTATCTTTTAATTGTGGATAAGATAAATCTGGTTGGATATAATAATTTAGATTTAAAAACTTTCATAAACATATTATCAAGGTACTTATGTATTATTTATTTGATACGGAAACCTATTATCTGCAATAGGTTCTTCTTGACACAATTTATTGACAATTTTGAGTAACGTATGCATAAACACATTATTTAGGAGTCTCTAATATTTTCATTTCTGAGAACATATATCTAGAACTTATTGGGAGAGAATAAACTACATATCTACCTTATTGCTTGCTTTCAATCATATGTAGATAATAAATAGCCTTATCTTTGATGATATCTTTTAGTCATGTCGCAAAATAAAGACTCAATTATAAAATGCATTAGAGTGGTGGATTGTTTCTCATCATCTAATTCATTTTTGAATGATAAAGTAGCTCCTTCATGCTTTTCGTCTTCAACAGATAGTTTTAAATGAAGTGTCCTCATGTCCAGCAATGCAACCATTCACACAAGGACCATATTTTAGTCTTTACAGCAGATGATAAAATCCAGACAGTCTAACCAAGAACCTACAATTTCAATTTAACTCAATATTTTTCCCCCTTGGCCCCATTGTTACCAATTCACAGATTTATTGTCCCATTCCATACCATGCCAAATAAAATCCAAATAAATTACTTTTGTCAGGGCGGTAGGGACGTTCAGAGGGGGGACAGTTCATATAATCGGAGAATTCATATTCATCAGAACTAGGAAATTCATGAGGTGAAGGCGATCTCTTCCGCTTTGGAGGTTCATAATGACTCAGATGTCGTTTCTCATCCTCCTTGGTCCAATTAGGCAACACTATATCCTCGTTCTTTGTAATTGTAGAGCACTTGGGCTCTTCCTTTGTTGCAAAGCCCATCATTCCCCCTCCATTTGTCCCTTTGCCCTTGCCTTCTCCTGCTTCGCTTTTTTACCACTAATTTCTTTGCCTTCTCCTCAGCCAACCTCATGGTTTCCCTATCATCAAATTCCTTCTCTGTCTTTACAATGACATGTGGTTTACCTTTCATCTCATCCCATTCTTCCTCATCAGCCTTCCCCTCCTCTTTCTTTGTCTTAACTTGCAGTTTACCTTTCATTGCATCCAATCTTTTCTTCTCTTCTCTCTCCTGCATTTTGATTGGAATCTTCTCATCACATTCTTCCTCATCAGCCTTCCCCTCCTCTAACATAGTAGATTTGCTATTATTGCCCCTGTTCTCTTTCTTTATCTTGACTTGTAGTTCACCTTTCATTGCATCCAGTCTTTTCTTCTCTTCTCTCTCCTGCTCCTCGATTTGAATCCTTTCAACCTGCTCGTTTGTCCTCCTGCGTTGTCCACAAGCGCATTTGCCAGCACCTTATTCTCGACCTTGTATTTTTGTGATTTGCTGGCCTTCCAATAGTCCCACTCAAAACCATTCCTCGCAGCTTTGCACATTGCGGCCTTATCACCTGCACTTACATAGTCAGTGGGACCACACAAATCAACCAAGTCGTTGCTGCCATTCTTGGAAGTAATCTTTTTTATGAATGTTTGTTTGGTACTGTCAAATCAATTACATCATCCTCTTTGGGATGATGCTCCTGACTTTTGCTATTGGCTTTGCTACTGGCAGGATCTGTCTTCATTGTTGGTGTCTTTGTAGCTCAATCGGTGGTTTTATGAACAGACCTTCATATTGTTCATATTCATCATATTCTTCATATTCTTCATATTCTTCATATTTTCAGATATCAGCTTCAACTTGGGAATTATTGATTTGCAGTTCTCACAATGGAGCCACTATCTCATCTAGGCAAAGCCTCAGGAACACCAACTTCAACTTAAATCATCGCACATCAAAGTTACTTGACATGTCTGAAAGAAGTCCAGCAGTTTTGTACATAGCATAATCCTATCAAGATTCACGATCACATCCAGTTCGGGCGCCAGGGAGATCAGCCTATCCACTTAACAGGATTCAGGGTAAGTCCATGTTGGAAAATAAAAAGCTCTCAGATCGAGAGATACTGTACCAGTTCCTACGTAGGATACCGATTTCAAATCGTACGATAGCCTACGATATCGTGGATCGCGATTCAAATGAAAAGCAAGACAGAAAGCAGGTAACAACATCGTGATGTAGACGAGACCTCGCCAGCATTGAACACCTCTCAAAGAGAGATGCCAATGCTGGGGATCGAACGTCGGTCCGCACGTTGAGACGGATGGGTTGTAACCCGTATGCCACCTAGCTTTCTTACAAAGAGTCTTGTGTGTTTCAACGGTTTGTAATTTTCGCGTTTCGCGAAAATTACCTAGCCAACTACGTACAAAACCTACGATAGCTTCTTCAATTAAGTTCATGTTGATTTGGACCGATCGATCGTTGAACTTCAATCGATCGGCATTCGATGTCCACTCGAGCTTCCTCGAATAAATTTGACTTGGCATTGTAGCCAAGACACTCACCTTTTCAAAACGGTGCCCCACGGCTACTAATTATCAATATCGCGCGAGATCGCGAGCTCGCAAGGAGGCTTGTAGTTTGAGTGGTCGCATATATGCGACCGTACCTCTAATCCTGTTAAATCACAAAGAGCAGACATGA
>Ga0208544_10000330_pt1 | contig 38794 bp, 47 predicted proteins | sample DEB08_DNA_9_FD_184526 | JGI IMG/M metagenome (GOLD analysis project Ga0208544, IMG submission 184526) | Aqueous microbial communities from the Delaware River and Bay under freshwater to marine salinity gradient to study organic matter... | ecosystem: Environmental > Aquatic > Marine > Coastal ... | reverse complement strand
GTGACACGGTTAGAATCCCGATTTTGTATGTCAGCCATGACATATCCGAAATCGCACGGCTTGCGACGACCTTGGTGGTCTTGGACAATGGCAAGGTCGTGGTCAACGGGCCGGTGGGGCAGGTGCTGTCCCACCCTGACGCGGTGCCGTTGGTCGGCGTGCGGGCGGCGGGCGCTGTTATTACGACGCGGGTCGTTGGTCGGCTGTTGGATGATGGGCTAACCGAGCTTGCGTTTTCCGGCGGTCGGTTGCTGCTGCCGGGTAACTTTGGTGTCGTCGGGCAAAATGTACGCCTGCGCATCCCTGCACAAGATGTTATCTTAGCTCTGGAGGCACCCGAGGGGCTCAGCGCATTGAACGTCTTGCCAGTCGAGATCACGCAGATCAACCAAGGGCGCGGGCCAGGCGTGGCAATCGGGCTTAAAGCCGGCAACGATCATCTGCTGGCACGTGTAACTCGACGCAGCGCACTAAGGATGGAGCTATCGGTTGGGCAAAAGCTATTTGCGATTATCAAGGCAACCGCTGTTGGCCCTGAGGATATCGGCAGCTAGGATTCGTGGTTGAATGAATGGCACATTTCCGACAGGCACGAAATTCGTACGGCTCAGCCAGCACTTGGACAACAACCAGGCCCTATATTGGCTTGACCTCACCCAACGCTGTCCTTAGTTCATACGAAATGAGGCGAGTGGGCAGGTAGGTTATGCAGCGGATTGCAAATCCGTCTAGATCGGTTCGATTCCGATACTCGCCTCCAATAAAATCAATGACTTGGGTCATTCGTCGTTTCCTTTCGTTCATTTTTTGAAACAATCGTTGAAACTTTCACGTTCCGTTCTTGTCCCGGTCCATGCGGTTTCGTGCCTCCTGGGCGCGAGTAGCTAGTGCTCTTTGCCGGATCGGCCCGCCATATTTTTTCAGCATTTCTACGCCTGAGTGGCCGGTAACCGCTTTGACCATCTCGTCATCACATCCAGCTAGATAAAGCTCGATCGTCGCGTTCTTCCTCAAGCCATGCGTTTTGTAGTAAGCGGCCTTCTCGTGCTTCATCTTTTTTTTGATCGCGCGCATCTCTTCGGCGACAGTTCGATAATTGACCGACTTGCCTTTCGCGTCGGTAACAACGGTTCCTTCAAGACGCTCTAGCCCGTTCAAGTGCGCCTGAAGGCGATCTGTGAGTGGGATCCAAAGCGGCTTGTCGGTTTTGCCCTGAGTGAAGTCGAATCCATCTTCAGAAAAATGCGCCCATTGCATTTTGACGACATCGCCAATGCGCTGCCCGGTACCAATGCAAAGCTCGTAGACCAAACGTGCGCGTTCAGAAGCGAGGGCTTCGAACTCGGCGCGCACATCATCAGGCCAAGGCTCCCACCCGTCGCTTTGCTGCTTGAATAGTGGAATGCCCTTGGCCGGATTGCCGTGCTCTTTCTTGATGAAGCCAATCAATCGAGCGTGGTTCATCAAGACGACCATGACTTGGACAAGATAGTTAGCCTGCCGCCAATGATCCGCATTGGCGCGATGCAATTCATAAATGTGATGCGTTTCGATCCTAGCCGGATCTTTCTCCGCCCAGATCTCGCGAATGTGGCTGATATATCGCCGGTAATCTGATTTCGTCCGAGGCTTCAGCTTTGTGTAAGCGTCGCTCTCGAAGTAGCTGAGAACAAGCGCTTCAAAGTTGCGTTTGACAGGTGCGGGTGCAGGCTTTCCCTTTAGCAACCGATTGTAGTGATCCCAAAACTCCGGCGAGCCCGCCTCCTCCTGCATCATGACAGCGATGCCACGCGAACGCCGAATAAAACGCAGATACCCTCTATCGTTATAGACGTATTTTGGCAGGCTCTTTCGCGTCATTCGCCCATCCTCAAATCACCGTTGAGGAAGTCGTCGGCCACTTCAACAGCCACCATGTTAGCATCAACGATGACGCTCCCATCGGGCTTAATCTCGAATTTTGCGCGCTGCCAGCCCGCCTCCCGCGCTTCTCTGATGAAAGCCGAAGCCGCTTGCTTTGCTTTCGCCTGCACACTTGCTCTGGTCATTGCCTTAAATCCTTCCCGCCTTACTAACAGTGCGCATTATCACTCTGATCTATATTGATTTTCCCAACAGGACGAAGCGCTAAGCGCCTATCCTTTGCATCACGTATGGCGCGGATCACTTCAGAGTTTTGGGAGTTTCCATTGCGATCGGATTCCGCCTTTATCCACTCTTTGAGTTCTTGCGGCAGTCGAAGCTGCATTGGTTTACGACTGTTCATGAAGCGCCTCCAGGTTCAAATCACACCCATTTATGGCAGTTAGCCACTATTGCGTCAATCAAATTTCATGGCACTGTGCCACCATGTCAGAACAAAGCTCTCAAAATCAGGATAAATTCATCGTGCGGTTGCCCGATGGGCTACGTGATCGGATACGGCTCACTGCCGAGACCAACCACCGTAGTATGAACGCAGAGGTGGTCGCCCTCCTCGAGGAAAACTACCCTGCGCCAGTCCCGGAAAACATCAGCGACCCCGCAGCCCGAATGCTATTCTGGCTCGCCAAACGAATCCGACGGAGAAGCCCGAAACCGGGCTCACCCAGAGACAAACAAGCTGCGCTATACGAGCGTATTGCAGGGGATATCGCGGAACGCATGAAGGACATCGGGGAATAGCCCGGCTTTGTTGCACAAATCGCTTTTTGATAGGATTCACTGTTTGAATCCAGCGTGATAGCCGGCGGCTATGAGCAGCTGGACACCGATGACGTACAAGACCCGGAACTGGGCAGAGTACAACCATTCACTTAAGCAGCGCGGTTCGTTATCGATCTGGTTTGATCCAGATATGATGTGGGAGGCAGAGGCCTCCAGCCGACGAGGGCGTCAACAAACCTACAGTGACGCCGCCATTCAGGCCTGTCTGACCCTGAAGGTCCTGTTTGGTTTGCCCCTGAGGCAGACGACAGGGTTCGTCGAGAGCCTGCTAAAGCGTGTTGGGTTGGACTGGTCCGTGCCGGACTTCAGCACCCTGTGCCGTCGGCAAAGAACATTGTCCGTCGCCATCCCCTACAAGGGATCAGCAGGCCCCTTGCACCTTCTGATCGATAGCACCGGTATCAAGGCTGAGGGCGAAGGCGAGTGGAACGCGCGCAAGCATGGTGGACCCAAACGTCGTCTTTGGCGCAAGATACATATAGGAATTGATGAGAAAACGCTGGAGATACGGGCCATTGAGGTCACGAGCAGCAGCATCGGCGATGCCCCGATGTTGCCTGACCTGCTCACCCAGATACCGCCTGAACAAGAGCTTGGCAGCGTGACCGCTGACGGGGCCTACGACACACGCAAATGCCACGATGCGATTGCGGCGCGCAACGCCCATGCCGTCATACCGCCGCGCAAGAATGCGAAAATGTGGAAGCCAGACACGCCAGGAGCACACGCGCGTAACGAAGCGGTTCGATCCTCGAAGTACCTGGGCCGTGCCCTGTGGCGGAACCTGACCGGGTACCACCGCCGGAGCCGCGTCGAAACGAAGATGCATTGTGTGAAACTGCTTGGTCAGCGCCTTTCGGCGCGCGACTTCGATCGTCAGGTTGCGGAGATCCAAATCCGTGCCGCGATCCTGAACGGCTTCACAGCTCTTGGCATACCCCGTACCGTGGCCGTAGGCTGAGTCCGTCCGGGGTAAGGGGAAGACCGTCCGCAGGCCGATTTGTGCAACAAAGCCGAATAGCCCTAATAGCTCACCCACTCATATCCGTGGTTGCCTTCGTGATCTTCCCATTCCACGCCAACCCCGCGTCGCCAATTCGATGACGTGCAACGACGCGATGGCAGAACCCACTGCGGGGCGGCCGCTGGTGTCGTGCCTTGCCAGCCAAATTCACCCTGCGCGCCATAGGTCCCGAGCCGCATATTGTAGCTCTCAGAACAATCATCGTCGCGGCCACGTTCGCTATGGCTATAGTGTCGAACATCCCAAACGCGGATCGAGCGCACGAACTCAAACTCAAAACCGCTGATGTCGATATCGGCGCTGCCTTCCACCACTTGCGCCAAGACTAATTGGCCAAGAGGTGGGCCAATTTGGTCGCTGGCGCTCCAAACTTTGGGTGCCGTACTTTGCAATGGGCCTCGGTCGGCCACCCCCATCGGACAGCGCCAAATTTGTAACGGCGGCTCAATTGGCCATGGCGTGATCCGCCGGATGAACACAGCGCGCGCATACGTGCACTCGGCCGAGGCTGGCCAGCCACCTGCGAGGCAAAGGAGTATCGCACAATCGACCGGATAGGCCTGGGCGGGTTGCGTGGTTACCAAGGACGCCAGCGAAAGCGCAGCCGCCCTGAGCAATTTGTGGATCAAGCCCTTCACCATAAGAAATCCCTCCCGTAATCAATACAATGATATTGCTTCATTGTTCTTCAGCCTTCCTTCTGAGGGCCTTGCGAGCAAGAGGTTGGAGTGCGGTGCGATCATTTTGTTGAATATATTCCGTAGAGTGCCAGGGGTATTTACGTCGAAATCGGCGCATGAATGCGACCGAACTCATAGGGTTAAATATCCAGAACCTCAGGCAATCCCGTAGGTGGAGCCAGGAACGTCTTGCCGCTGAGGCAGGCATTGATCGAAGCTATGTGAGCCTTATTGAACACGGGCAGTCGTCCCCGACGGCCAAAAAACTGGAACAGATCGCAAAGGCGCTCGGTGTCAGCGTCAAAGAGCTTCATAACGAGCGAGGTGTACACGTGCCAATTTCCCATGAACAGCGGCTCGAGGCAGAGCCCATCGCGAAGCTGATTTGCCCAAAAACCGGCGTCAAGATGGGTGAAGTTTATGTTTGGGACAACGGAGAGCATCAGTTGTCTGTCCACCCTGATTTTGAAGAGCGGTTCTTCCCAAAGAAGAGGATGTAAGGCTGCGCGCAGAATGTAGGCCAGGTCCCCGCATTCCATTCTTAAGACAGCCTGTGGCGCTTCCTTTGTTTGTTTGGCATTATGATGCAAACGGCTAAATAAACGGAGCACCACATGCGACTGACCGCCCCCACCTTTATCATTTTTCTGATTTCCGTCATCTGCGCGGTTCTGGCCCTGCTCCCCGTGCTTGGCGTGGCCGTGGTAGCGCTGCCGATTTCAGGGTTCTGGATGATGACCATCGCATGGGGCCTTATGACCGCCGGTGTCTTGTTTCGCGGAGTTTGATCAGGCCGCCTGTTGCTCATCTGCCAAGGGTTTCTCGCGCACGGTTCTAAACATGATCTGTGGTGCGGCCTTAGCCACCCGTGATGGAGAAGGCATAGCAACCGTCTCTTCGCAATTGTCACAGACTGCAGTTTCACGTGCGGTGCCTCCGCACCAAGGGCAAAATGTCATAGAATCGGGCATAAGAATCCTCGCTTTTGGCAGTTCCACGATGATCGTGATGGCCCAGGATACATCACGCAAGGCTCAAATTGTTTGTAGACTGCAGTGTGGCACAAGATGTAGTGTTTAGGTATGCAGCTTGACGTTTTTCCAGACCAGATTCGACTACGCCGTGAAGAGCCATCCAAAAACGTGCGGCGCTTTTATATGATGGTCGTGCAACCTGATCTCTTCGGTGGCGCGTCACTGATCAGGGAATGGGGCAGACTGGGATCCGCGGGTCAGGTGCGCATTGATCATCATGCAGACGAAGGCCAAGCAATCAATGCTCTGTCAAACCTGATGGCGTCCAAGCGCAAACGGGGATATCACTCCGACCACGCGCCTGTAGCTCAGCGGTTAGAGCTGGCCGCTCATAACGGCTAGGTCGGGGGTTCGAGTCCCTCCGGGCGCACCAACAAGAAACACCCCTCAAGGCTATTAAGGTTTAATGAAGTTTCAACGCACAATCGGCATCAACCATTCGGGCGCTGAGACACCGGATTCCGGCCTGAAGGGATTGCGGGTATTCATGACCAACGCCGGTGGTCCTGCGGATGAAGTTTCACCGCCTCCCGGAAGCAGTAAATATTGGTCCAGGCGCGAGCTGTCCCATTGGCTAAGGGAATGCATGGCCGAGCCGATCCCGACAGTGGCTGCGATTGATCACGCGTTTTCCTTTCCGGAGTCCTATTTCAGACGCCATGGTGTCAAGCGTGACTGGGACACCTTCCTTGATGACTTTTACGCCTACTGGCCCACCGATCGGGAGCATTATTATGTCGACTCTTTACGCCAAGGCCGCAGGTCTACGGGTGCGGACCGAAGCGGGCTGAAGACTTGGTTCAGGGTTACGGATAAAGCTTGCAAAGCAAAGTCCGCCTTTGACTTTGATGTTCCAAGACAAGTCGCAACATCCACGCATGCGGGATTGTCGTTTTTGAGGGATCTGCGCCAAGATCTTCCGGATCTTCACGTCTGGCCCTTTGACGGCTGGACCGTTCCAGATGGCGCGTCTTGCCTCGTCGAGGCGCGGGCGCATCACTTCAAGGGCCTGTATGATCGCGGTGATCTGTCCGTGCCACAACACAACGCATTTACCTTCGCATCGTGGCTTCGCGATGCGGACCGGAATGAACAGCTGGCGTCAGCATTTTGGCCAGATCTGTCTGACAAGCAACGACTGACTGCCGCGTATGAGGGCTGGATCATGGGCGTTAGTGCAGCGGCGGCAGCACCTAAACCCGCACAAAAGCCAAAAGTATCAACCCCGCGTAGACGCCAGCCTGTTAGCCACACCACGTCCGGTTACTGCAATCTCAATGGCCAGATCGTCGTCCGCGCTGCGGGTCAAACAGGACTGGACAGCCCGCTGCAGGTCTATCAAATGGCTTGTAGCAATTGCGGGCTCAATTACGAAGCGCGCGAGGCCGATGTGGCTGAGCGGATGTGCCCGTCTTGTGGCGGCGGCAAGCCGGGTCTTGTGATCTGATCTATCTGATTACCCCTCACTCCCTCAGCACTTCCAACATCTGCGCATAGGCCGCGGTGACGTCTTGCGCTTCGACGAACGCGCGGTTTCGCTCTTGCTCAAGACAGCGGAAGTAAGCGTTTGCATCTACGAAGTAGGCCTCGAAGTCTGCGCGCAGGATGTCGGCATAGGTGCGGATATCGGCCGGATCAGCAGGCAAAAACGGCACAGCGGGTGCCGCGCAGCCCTGCGCAAATCCCGGCGTGCTCGATACCATCATCCAGACCGCCAATTTCCATGTTCTCATTGCTGTCGTCATGACTTGGATTTCTGGATCCGCTGCAGTATTATTCTTTGAGTGCATGAAGGCTGTTTTGCTCTGTAATATCACGGTTGATTGCAAGATTATAATACTGTAGTGCTTGGCATGTCCATGAGGGACAGCCGGGCACTCCGTTAATTTGTGGAGGCCCGGATCATATGAACTGGATGCAAGACGCCCCAAATGTTGTCAGCGAAGACGGACTGCGTAAATTCCTTGGTGAGGGCCACAGCTGCGATGTGCTGTGCCGGGTCACGCCCGAGCGCACCGCCGCGCAGTGGTCAGGCGTCTGGACTGTGCATTGCGCCGCCCCTGATGGCGAACGCCGCCTTCTGGTTACGGCCCGCAACAACATGGTCGCGCGCGAGTTCAAGACGATCAACGGGCTCACTAGCTTCGTGGCCAGCCTTGGCTTTGATCTGGTCTCGATCCCTATGGTCGAAGGCAAAGTCGCATCACACAGGCTTTCCGAGGACACGTAATTCCCTTGCGAACCTTACCTGTGCTGCGCTGCTGTTTTCTTCCCCGGTTATGGCAGAGGGCTTTGTGCTCGCCATGGCAGGCGATGGCCAGCTGGCGGCACAAGCCCCGCAATCAGGGTTTGCACAAAGCTATGTCGCGGGTCGGCCAGCCAACAATCTGCGCCCCGTCATATTTGGCGATGACGCTGCAGATCCGCAGATCGCATCTGTCTCTCTTGCACCATCGATCCCGCAGCCCGCAATCCTCACCGCTCTGCAAGAGACTGCGCTGCGCTATGGCAACCATGCATCCCTGCGCCAAGCCGGGCTTTCGGTTTCTGACTGGCTGACGCTGTTTCAGGCCAATATCGAGGTCGAGAGCGCGTATCGCCCCACTGCACTCAGCTCCGCAGGCGCCATCGGTCTGGGCCAGCTGATGCCAGGGACCGCCCGCGATCTTGGCGTCGATCCGCATGATCTCGCCCAGAACCTCGACGGATCTGCGCGCTATCTGCTCGCCATGCTCGCCCGGTTCGGAACGCCTGAGCTGGCTCTCGCCGCGTATAATGCTGGACCCGACGCGGTCGCGCGACATGGCGGCATTCCACCCTTTACCGAGACACAAAACCACGTGCGCCGCGTTATGGCGGTGCGTGAGCGCTTGATTGGAGCTTCCTGATGCCATCCCAAATCCGTCTATTCGTGGGGCTGGCTCTGGCCAGCCTGATGGTCGCCGAGCCCGCGCTTGCGCAAAGCATCGATCTCTCCCCGGTACAGAACCTGCTGCAGGGGATCGTGGATGCGATCACCGGCCCGCTCGGCATCGTGATCGGCACGCTGGCACTGATCGGAGTGTTTTTGTCGTGGCTCTTTGGCATTCTAGATTTTCGCCAGGCGCTCTGGGTGTTGGTCGCAATCGCGGGCATTGCTGCGGCACCAACCATCGTGACGGCCATCTGGGGCGCGTGAGGCAGGTATGGCGGAAGAAACCCGATTATTTCTGGGCCTCATCCGCCCGCCCAAGCTGATCGGCCTGCCAATCATGTATGCGATGGTCTGGCTCTTTGGCTTCGTGCTGGTGTTTCTCTGGGTGCAAAGCTGGCCCGTCATCGTTCTTGCAGGGCTTGCTTACCCCGCGCTCTGGAAAGCCGCTGATTGGGACCCGGCCTTTCTAGAGGTCGTGGTCACTTCGCTGCAGGAGACGCCGCCCACAACAAATCGACAGGTCCATGGGGGCGACAGCTATGCACCCTGAACCCGCCAACATCCTCACTGATGATCTCACAGGCTTGCCAGCCTGGGCCAGCCGCGAGCGGCCCATGGCGGCAATGCTGCCCTATGTCAGTCTCGTGAATGACGTAACGATCCGCACGCGCGGCAATGCGCTGTTTCAGTGCATCCGGCTGGAAGGCGTCAACAGCATGACCAGCGAGGACGCGCATCTCGAGAAGACCCGCGCACGGCTTGCGGCCATCATTTCACAGATAGGACCTGAGTATGGATTCTACGTTCATAAAGTTTCCAAAGCGATCGATGTAGATTTGCCGGTGGTCGAGGGCGACGGTTTCGCCAATGCGGTCGATACTCGCTGGCGCGCGGGGCTCGACAAGGCAGGCCTGCGTGACAAGACCCTGACACTTACGGTTATGAAGCGCCCTCCATCCGGTACGCGCCTCCCATTCCGCGCGGACGCCTCACTCAAGCAGATAAAGGCCAAGACCGCCAAGCAACTGCGCAAGCTTGAGGAATTGGTGGGGTTTTTGATGTCCTCCTTCGCCGAGATGCGGCCACGCCTGCTGGGGGCCACAAGCGGCAATCTGCTCGGCTTTCTTGGGGGGTTGAACATCGGCGTGGAACGCCCGCTGTTTCCCAAATCGCGATTTGGCATCGTCGCCGAAGACGTGGCCAACACGCGGATCACGTTTCAAGGCCGGACCTTTGTGCTGGACGACGGCACAGCGGGCCGCCGCGTTGGCACAAGCTTTGCCATCAAAACCTACCCGGCCAAAACGCGCTGCACCATGTTCGACGAGCTGAGCCTACCCATCGACATGGTCGTCACCCATTCCTTCACGCCCATCAACAGCAACATGATGGCGGGCCGGATCAAGCGCCAACAGCGGCTGATGAAGGCCAGCGATGACGGTGCGATCTCGCTGACTGAAGAACTGGTCGAAGCGCTCGATGACCTGGAATCCAAGCGCCTGAGCTTTGGCGAACATCACATGACCGTCACGGTATTTGCCGAGACCGAGGACAAGCTCGACGCCATCGCGGCCGAGATCCGCAATATCGCCGCCAGTGAGGGTGTCACGCTGGTGAGCGAGCGGTTTGCCGCGCGGACGCATTATTTCGGGCAGCATCCGGGCAATGGCCAGATGCGCAGCCGTAAGGCGTCGATCACCAACATGAACTTCGCCGATCTCGCGGCCTTGCACCGCAGCCCTTTGGGCAAAACCGGCGATCATGTGCCCTGGGGCAAGCCAATTGCGCTCTTCCCCACGCCGGAACGCTCAGGATATCTCTTCAACTACCACGAGACCGGCAGCCCCGAGAAAGAACCGACGGGTGGCCACACGCTGATCCTCGGTCGTCCCGGCTCGGGCAAATCGGTGCTCTCGGCCTTCTTGATGACGCAAGCCCGGCGCTGTGGCGCGCGGGTCTTCGTCTTTGACTATCGGGCTGGTATGGAAATGGCCGTGCGCGCAAACGGTGGACGGTTCAGCGCAATCAAAGCGGGCGAAGCCACCGGCCTCAATCCCCTGCGCACCGAGATCGACCGCCGCGGGCAAGCCTGGCTTGCCGATTGGCTGGCCACGCTCCTGCACCGCAGCGACAAGCCGCTGAGCCCCGTACAGATCAACCGCATTCAAGACGTGGTGCGCCAGAACGCAACAGCCTCCGATCCCGCGCTGCGCAACTGGCAGGACCTGGCGTCCCTGTTTGTGGCGGGCGCTGATGATGGTGATCTTTTCGAGCGTATCCAGGAATGGACGGCTGACGGGCGCTACGGCTGGATCTTCGGGCAAAGTGCCGAAGACACGTTCTCATTGGCGGGCGATGTAGTGGGCTTCGATCTTACTGGTATTCTCGACAGTGAAAGCGAGAAGGAACGCATGGCCGTCCTGTCCTATCTCTTCCGCCGTATCGAGCGGGTGATCGAGGATCGCAGGCCCACGTTGATCATCATAGATGAGGCATGGAAGGCGTTGGACAACCCATACTTCGCGGAGCGGCTAAGCAATTGGCTTGTCACAGCGCGCAAGCAAAACGCCGTCGTTGTCATGATGACGCAGTATGCCAGCCAGCTCGAGAAGACCCGCACGGGCAAGACCATCGTCGAGGCAGTGCCGACACAGCTGCTGCTGCCCAATATCCGCGCTTCAGCCAGCGATTACGCCATGCTTGGCCTGACCGCCAAGGAGCTTGATGTCCTCCTTGGCACGGGCAGCAATTCCCGATTGGCGCTGGTGCGCGATGACCAAGGCTCGGTCGTGATCGACGCCGATCTCAGCGCACTCGGCCCCTATCTCACCATCCTGGGCGGCATGGAAAAGGGCGAAGCGCTTGTTGGTGCCGATTACCGTGACCGCCCGGATTTCTGGAGAATGATATGAGCCGCAGTATTACCCGCATTTCGATACTGATTAGCCTCAGTTTGAGCCTCACCGCTTGCGCAACCTACCAGCCCTCTGAAGCGGAGTGTTTCAACAGTTTCGCCGAAGTGGCGCGCAGCAATTGCACCTTTCATCTGCTGCGCCCGATCGACCCTTCAGGCGCGTATAATGGCTAATCGTACCCCGCATATTCTCTGCGTCGTTTTTGCGGTTGGCACGGCGACCGCGGCCACAGCGCAAGGCGTGCCAACCTTCGATGCAGGGGCCTTTTTGGCGCGTGAACGTTTGCTGGGGCAAGGCGCGCAGGACCTTGCCTTGCAGCGCGACCGGCTCGGCCGTGAGGAAGAACTGGCGGCCTTGGAGGCAGATCAGCATGCCGCGCTGGAAGATCTGCTGGAAGCGTCGACCGTTGGCCCTTCGACCGCCAGCACGCTCCAAAGCCTTGAGGCTGGCCGCTCAGACGAAAGCGCCGCCGCTACGCTCTTCGGGCCCACCGATCCCAATCCGGCTGCGCCACAGATGTTCAGCGATGCTGGAGGCACCATCGAAGAGCTGATCATCCGTGCGGCGCGCGAGACCCATGGCCTGTCCGGCGTTGGCCGCGCGGGGCTGTCTCTGGTGCAATGGCGCTGTCTGATCCAGGCGCTGATCTGGCAGGAAAGCAGGTTCCAGGTCGGCGCTCGCTCGCCCGTGGGAGCCTTTGGCCTGACCCAGATCATGCCTGCCACCGCCGGTGATCTCGGGATTAATCCAGCCTATTTCGACGACCCTTATATTCAGGTGACCGGTGGCGCGCGTTACCTCGCACAGATGCTGAACATGTTCGACGGCAATATCATCCATGCGCTGGCCGCCTACAACGCAGGTCCCGGCAATGTGCAGCGCTACGGTGGCGTGCCGCCCTTTGCGGAGACGCAGCACTACGTCCAGGTCATTCCCGAGCGCTACAATCTTTACCTCACCCGCGTAGGCGGGATCGACGCGCTTGGCACCATTGATCCGATCCTGATGGCCAATGCCTCCATGAGCCTCAGTGCCCATGGGTCTGGCATCTATGGCGATTATTCCCTGATCTCAGTGCGGGCCGCCGCTCTGCGCATTCAGGACATCATCACCCGCATCGCAGAGACGGAGGATATCCATGCCGCCATGTCCCTCAATACCTATGCCCGCGCAGAGCTTGCCCGGCTTATGGCCATTCGAACCCGCCTCAAGGCGGCCCAAACACGGCCCCTCAGCGCGCAAGCCCTCGCGATGGCCGCCGCCCAAGCACGCGAGCAGGCATTTATGCATTTTGATCTGGAGGTACTGCCATGAGGCACCCCGCACGAAAGTTTTTTACCACAGTGGCCACCTGCGCGATGCTGGCAGCACCATCTGCGTTTGCGCAGGGCGTACCTACAATAGATACGCGCAACATCGCCCAGGAAATCCGGCAGCTGCAGCAAATGCTGGAAGATTTCGGGATCCAGTCCGATCAACTCGACGCGGCTCTCGACCAGATCAACCTCATCCAAGACCAGCTCAATACGCTCAACGACACCTATGCCGCACTCACCGGCGCTTCCGATATCCTCGAGATGGCCATGGGCGGCGACCTCGACGGGCTGCTCGATCAGGAATTCGGCGATCTCTTGGACGTGATTGCCCAGATCCAGACCGGCGATTTCTCCGGCCTCATTGGCAATGCGGGCCCGGAGATGGAAGGCCGTATGACCCAGGCGCTGGAAGACGCGGGCTTTGATCAGGACACGCTGTCCACAATGGCGACCAGTGGCAATGCAGGTGCTGAGCGCACCGCTTCGCAGGCCAGCACGGGTGCTGTGATGTCAGCTGCCGCGCAGAACAGCTACGCCGAGGCCGCACAGTCGCTTGAGCGCGTCGACCAGCTGGTCGACCTCATCCCGGATATGGAGACCCTCAAGGAAGCGGTGGATCACAACACCCGCGTCACTGCAGAGCTTGCCATCGCCATGACCCGCATGTGGGAACTCGAAGCGATCCAAACCGTGGGCGCAGGCCAGGCCGGGGTCGCCGATGCCGCAACGCTCGCCGAAGAACGACGGTATATGGATTTCACCTTGCCGGATTTGCGGTGACGGATGGCCGAGGGTTTGGAGGTCATTGAAGAGGAACTGGTCTATGGCGCGCGGCGTCGCGAGCTCTTCTGGCAAAAGCTCGGGCTCGCTGGCCTGGGCTTTGGCGCGCTCGGCTGTCTTGCGGCAGCCCTCGTGGCCATCCTCGATGTCGACCCCGCTCCGATGATCGTGCCTTTTGATAGCGAGACTGGAATGGCCCTGCCCAATGCCGCCGTCGAAGCTGTCTCCCTTGCCGAACGGCCAGCCATCATCGAAGCGCAGGTCTTCCGCTATGTCACCGACCGCGAGACCTATAACCAGCTCGACAATGATCTACGCGTGGAACGCGTTCTGGCCGAGTCCGACGGCGCGGCCGCAGCCTCCCTGCGCGCGCTCTGGACCAGCGGGTCCGAGGCCTATCCACCCGACACGTACGGCGAGGACGCACGGCTCGAAGTCGAGATCCTCTCCATCACCCTGATCAGCGCGAACCGCGCCCAGGTCCGTTTGCGCAAACGCCTCAGCTCCCCGCGGGGCAGCCAGACCGGGCTCTTCACCGCGACGCTGCTTTTTGCCTTCCGCCCCGAAGATCGCCGCTCGATCGACGAGGTCTGGCAAAACCCCTTCGGCTTCACCGTCACAGAATACGCTGTCCGCTCGGACCGGCTCGAGGAGTAGATACCAATGTTGCCACAGTTCGTTGTGACACTCGCCACTGTCAGCATATTTCTGGCCAGTACGGCATTTGCCGAGGTGCAACCGCGCCGCGGTGCCCATGACGACCGCGTGCGGATGGCAACTTTTATCGATGGCGAAGTCTACCAGATCCGCACCAGCCTCACCCATGTCACCAGCATCGAGTTCGGGCCCGGTGAGACCATCCGCTCCATCATTGCAGGCGACACCGAAGGGTTTCTACTCGACGGCGTCCCCGGCGGTCAGGCCTTCGCGATCAAGCCTGTGGTCCGTGGCGCGCATACCAACATCACGGTCTACACCAACCGGCGCAGCTATTATTTCAACGTGACAGAAGCATCCGCCCCGACCTTCTATGTGATCCGGTTTCACTATCCGGAGGTCGCGCGCGATGATGCACGCGCGATCGCACGCCAGCCTGCCAACCATGCCTACGGCGTTAGTGCACAAGCCGAGATCACACCCCAAGAGATCTGGGACGATGGGACCTTCACGTATTTCCGTTTTGCCGCGAATGCACCTGTCCCCGCAATCTTTCGGTGGTCAACGGGCCGCGAGCGCAGCGTCAATGCCATGGCCCAAGAAGATGGCGTGATCCGGGTTTCGGGTATCAGTGCCAGATGGGTGCTCCGCCTCGGAGACCTGGAAGTCTGTGTTCAGGATATGGGCGAGGTTGCAGCCAATGACTGAGACAGCTGAGTTGCGCAAACGTCTGGAAGCGCTCGAGGGCGGTGGCGATAGCAGCGGCCGCCGCACGCGCCCGGTCTTGCTGTTGATCGTGTTGGGTGTTGTGACCGCGGCTGCGCTGCTCGCTGTCATAATGCTGATGTCGCGCGGGCCTCAGCCGGAGCCAATGGAAACGGCTGCCCCGGCAGAGTTTCAGGACAGTGGGCCAGGTTTTGGGGCCCTCGATCCAGTGGCACCACCTGAACCAGCCACGCAACCGGCGGCCCCGGCACCCACGAATGCCGAGACCGAGGCCCTGCGCGCGCAGATTGACGAAATGCGCGCAGAACTGACGGCCCTGCGCAATGCGCCAGCGCCGGATGCGCCCGCTTTGGACAGCGCAGCACTCGACGCATTGAACGCCGAGATTGACGCCCTGCGCAGTGATGCAGATGAGGCGGAGGCCGCCCTGCGTGCAGATCTTGATGAGCGCGCGCGGCAAATCCAGCGCCTGCAGACCGATCTGGAACTCGCGCAGCTTGAGACCCCCGCTACGACTGTGGCGACCGGTCCAACAGAAGAAACGCTGCGCCTTCAAGAACTCGAACGTCGCCGCGAAGCCGAGCGCGCCATTCTCGAAGCCCGGATTAGCAGCGCTATCATTGCTTTTGGGTCTTCAGGCGACGCGAATGACGAAAGTCCGGCGGATCAACGTCGGCTTGATAGCGAGATAGATTTTGTTCGAAACGGCGCGCAGCCAGCAACCGTTACCCAGGCGCAGACTATCGTGAACCCGTCCAACACGGTTGTGCAGGGTACGATGATCCAGGCCGTGCTGGAAACCGCCATCGACAGCCAGCTTGCTGGTCCCGTCCGCGCCTTGGTCTCCGAAGATGTCCATGCCTTCGATGGCACGCGTGTGCTGATCCCGCGGGGGTCGCGTCTCATCGGGCGGTATCAATCCGGCATTGATATCGCTCAACAGCGCATCACCATCGCCTGGGACCGGATCATCCTGCCAGACAACCAGAGCGTCGAGATCAGCGCCTTTGGCGGCGACGAACTGGGCCGCTCCGGCACCACCGGCTTTATCGACAGCCGCTTTGGCACGCGCTTTGGATCAGTCGCGCTGATTTCGCTCATTGGGACCCTCCCAAGTGTGGCAGCCGAGTCCACCGATGATGAGCGCACGGCTGAAGCCCTCGAAGGCACTGCCGAAAGCCTGCAGGACAGCGCTCAAGGCGTCATCAGCGAGTATCTTTCCCTCAGCCCCATCATCTATGTTGATCAGGGCGCGCGCGTCACCGTCATGGTCGACCGCGATCTGGAGATTTTCTGAGCCATGGGTGCCAGCTATCTCCAGAGCTCGCTCGACAAACTGCCTGAGGCGCGGGACCCAAAACTGATCGAGCTGTGTATCAACCCCGATGGTACGGTCTGGGGCGAGTTTCAGGGGGATCATTTTATGCAGGGACTTGGCGCGCCGCTTGGAACCGACGCAGCCCGCGATCTCGGCACCCAGATCGCCTCCGCTGCCAACACCACGCTCAGCCGCGCAAAACCCATCGTGTCCGTCAGTATCCTCTACCGCGACCGCCCGATCCGCGCCCAAGTGATCCAGCCACCCGCCGTCGAAGGCGGCTTTGCGATTTCACTGCGGTTTTTTGCCGACCTGCCGCTCGACAAGATCCAGCTGACGTATCTCTTTGGATCCGAACGCAGTTCCGAAGCCACGCGTCGCGCGTGCAACACAGAGTTGCGCACCGTTGTCGCCACAGGCGATATCGAGGCCGCCATCGCCTTCTGCGTCAGCCACAAGCTCAACATGATCGTCTCTGGCGGTACCTCCACCGGCAAAACCGTCACCGCCCGCAAGATCCTCTCCTTTGTTTCCGAGGCCGAGCGCCTGATCACGATTGAGGACGCGGCCGAGCTGAGGCCGACACAGCCCAATACCGTGACGCTGATGGCCGATCGAGAGGCACGCGAGCGCAGCGCAGATCAGCTGCTGACCGCGACCCTGCGCATGCGACCCGACCGGATTGTTCTGGGCGAGGTCCGCGGCAAGGAGGCCATGACCTTCCTCGAGGCTATCAACACCGGCCATGGCGGATCGCTCACGACGCTGCATGCCGAAACCCCACAGCTCGCAATCCAGCGCCTCGCAATCGCGGCGCTCAAGACCGATGTCCCCATGACCTATCAGGATATGATCCATTACATCACCCGCTCGATCGACGTGATCATCCAAGCTGGCCGCCATGAAGGCGCGCGCGGGATCACCGAATTCTACTTGCCAAGCGTTGAAACAGAAAAAACGGAGACCGCAGATGTTTGAATACCTCACCCGCCAGATCAATACAGGCCGCAAGAAACCGCAAACTTATGCCGAGGAGCTTAATGCCCTCGGGCGCGAGGGCTGGGAGCTTGTTGCTGTGACCCCGGATTTTGACGGCGAGCATATCCTCACCGCGTTTCTGAAGCGGCCGCTGAAGGCCGCGCACTGATCGAAGCAAAAGAGCGAGGCGGATCCCATGGGCGTTGTCACCTGGATGGTGGAGACCACAGACGGTTATCTTGACGGGGCGGCCGAGACCACCTTTGGCACCGTCGCCAGCCAAGTAGGCGGTATCATTGCCGTGGGCTCAACCCTCGCAGTCATTGGCCTCTTCGTAAACATGGCCCTGCAGGTGCGGTCAGTTGATGGCCGCACGGCTTTCTGGTTCGCCATCAAACTCATGCTGATCACGCTCTTTGCGCTCAACTGGGTGCAGTTCAATACCATTGCGGGTGCCATCACAAATGGGCTTGATCAGCTGGCTGGCGGTATGATCGCGGGTCTGGGCGGCGGTGGCGCGGGGGCGGCCTATTTTGCCGCCGCCTTCGACGATCTCATCGCTGAGTTTGGGAACTACCTCAATGCCGCGGGCGACAATATGCACTGGATGGCCGGGGCACTCATTGGTGCCATTGGAGCGTTTCTGCTCGGCATCATCGGCGCGCTTTGCGGGCTTGTATTGATCTTTGCCAAAATTATGTTGGCCTTCATGATCGGCATCGCGCCAATCATGATCGCGCTGTCGCTCTTTGATGTGACCAAGGATTATTTCCTGCGCTGGCTGTCCTCCACCGTCTCCTACGCGCTCTACCCGCTGGTCATCGCGGGGGTGTTTTCCATTGTCGTGGGGATGTCGCAGTCCTTGCTGGCCGAGCTTGGTGATCCCGAAGATGCCAGCAATATTGGCGCGCTCATCCCCTTCTTTATGATGATGTTCCTCGCCGGTGGCATGATCGTCGCCACACCGCTGATCGTCCGCGCAATCTCGGGAAACTTGATGATGGCAGGTCCGCCAAGCATGCCCGGCGTTAGCGGGTTCGCAAAAGGCGTGGCTGGAACACGAGGCTCCCGCGCACGGGCCCGGTTTGGAACGCAGTCAGCTGGGGAAATCGCAGGTACGGGTGTGCGGCAGGCCGGTAGTACTGCCGCTTCACTGGTTCAGAAGGTGTCGGAGAGGTCAAAAAGGTTGGAATGAATTGGCCCGCGACGCCTTGGGTTGAGGCAGCCCCCTATCTGAAGCGGGTCTTGTTATCTCAGCTACAGAAAAGTGTTCGCATTTTGTTCTGGGGCAATATAAACTGACGTTTAATGAGATGTAAAAGCCTGCGAACGTACGTTGGACGACATTGGTGCGTGGCTGCAAGTTTGGAAAACTGGGTTCTTGAAATGACGAATGCTCCAATGGGCCATATATTCTTGCCGACTGTGTTGCGCCGTGGCTATTTCCAAATTTTGGCCGTGGACGCATGATTACTCAGCCGCCTCATATCTACAATGCCACCGTCGGGCTACCTGCAGGGCGGCACTGATATGGGCGGATCGATTGTTATTGCCGAAAAACCTTCACAGGCACGCAACCTGCGCGAGGCGTTGGGAAACCGCTATGGTCGAATATTGTCCGCACGCGGGCACATCTTCAAACTGGCGGAGCCAGCTGAAGTCAACGACGCTTGGAAAAAGTGGTCTTATGAGGTGTTGCGCCCTGAATCTGGATTTTACCCGCTGCGCCCGGATAATAGCCATGGCAAAGACAAGCTGATTGCAGAAATCAAGGCGGCCCTGAAAGAAGCTGACCGCGTGATTATTGCAACCGACTGTGACCGCGAGGGTCAGGCCATCGGTGAAAACATCTTACGCTACTTCAAATTCAAGGGTGAGGTGCTCCGGGCAATGTTTTCTGCGGAAGATCCGGTCTCCCTGCGACAAGCATTCGAGGCCTTGAAGCCCAATGAGCACTACAGACCGCTTTACGCGGCTGCCGTGGCCCGCGCGCAGAGTGATCAGATTGCCAACCTGACAGCCACACGTGCTGTGACGATTGCCCTAAAGCCGCATGGCATGAAGGGGGCCATTGGCATCGGCCGGGTCAAAACCCCAACCATGGGGATCGTCTGCGCAAGGGAGCGCGAAATCAGAGGTTTTGAGCCAAGGCCCTATTTTGATCTTTGGGTTGATGTCAGTGACGGCAAAGAGGTCCTGCGGCTCAAGCACTTCCCTGCGCACGAAGCCCGGATTTTTAATCAGGATGTGGCGCAAAGGATCATCGCATCCTTTGATCCTTGGAAAGGCCCTTTGCAGGTTACCTTTGAGAAAAAGAAGCAACCGCCGCCACGCCTGATGGATTTGCCGCTCTTGCAGCAACGTGCGGCGCGCTGGGGCTGGTCGGCTCAAAAAACGCTCGATGTGGCACAGAGGCTTTATGAGACCCACAAGGTTACGACGTACCCTCGGGCTGAGACCAAATATTTGCCGGAGGCCGAAAAGCAAAATGCCCAGGCCATGCTCGATGGTTTGCGAGAGCTGCCGTTTGTTAAAGTGGCCTACGAGAAACCAACATATCGCATGGGCAAGCGAGGCTGCTTTTCTGATGAAGGGCTTGCGGGGGCTTCGCACCATGCGATTATTCCTAACTTCAAAACCCGAGATAAATGGGCGAGTGTGCTTGGGGCATTGTCCGGTGATGAGCGCCGTCTTTTTGAACTGATCGCACTGAGCTATACCGCAGCCATTGGCCCGGACCGTCTTTATGATCGCACAGAAATCTCGTTGATGGCTGGACAACGCAAGTTTGCCGCAAGTGGTATTGTCGAACGGCAACCAGGTTGGCGAGAGGCGCTCGGCGCGGATCCTGATGCCAGCAAGAAGAGCGACGCCGAGGCTGCAGCCATCCTGCCGCCCTGGAAAGACCGCCAGATAGTCGATGCCGTCAAAGCCGGGGCGGATAAAAAGACGACCAAGCCACCAGCCCGTTTCAATGAAGGCACCTTGATCAAAGCAATGCAGGAAGCGTGGAAATATGCCCGTGATCCAAAAACAGCGGAGCGCTTAAAAGGGGCTGCCGGGATCGGAACGCCAGCGACGCGCGCCTCCATTCTCGAGGGGCTAAAAACCCAGAACCTGTTTGAGGTCATTGATAAGCATCTAGCGCCAAGCACCCTCGCACTGGCGATCTACGACGTTCTGCTGAAAGAGGCCCCCGAAATCCTTGATCCAGCTGCGACGGCTGAAATGGAGCTGGCTCTTGATGGTATTCTCAAAGGGGAGCAGGATCCACGCACTGTGGTCGATACAATTGTGGCCCGCGCGGCGGCCTTGGCCGCAAAGATGGAGCAGCGCGGCCAGTCAGGCACCAAGCTCGATATTGATTTTACTGCCAAACCGAGCCCAAAGATGCTTCAGGCCGCACGCGCCAAAGCGAAGCTGATGGGAACGCGCTTGCCCAAAGACGCAACAACTGACCGCAAGATCTGTTCGGAATTCCTCGGGCCGCGATCTGAAGGAAACGGTCCAAGTGACGCCCAGCTGGCCTTTGCGCGCAAGATTGCCAGTGACGCGAACGTCGACTTGCCGGACGCAATCCTTGGAGATCGCGCAGCCCTTTCTGCCTTTATCAAAAAGAACAAAGGGAAGTTGCCAAAGCGCGGTGCGAAGTCTGAGGGTATCAAAGATAAGCATGATCGACGGTAAGAGAGGGCAGCGATGAGCAGTGCGAAGAAATCATGGAAAGACGTCAAACCGGTGCTGTCGGGGTTTTCTTCCACCCAACTTTTGGGGCTGGTCCAGGACCTATACCGCCTGAATGCAGAGAACGCGTCCTTCATGCATTCCCGTTTCTTGAGCGGGGGGGATGCAAGTAAGGACCATCTCAACCCTTACATGACAAGAATTCAGCGAGCGATTAGTCCAACGCAGCCCTGGAAAGAGGATGTAAAATTGGTCGCTGGCAGAAAAGCCATCAGTGACTTCAAGAAAGCCAATGGCAACATCCGTGATACACTGACCCTCATGATCTACTACGTCAAATGCGGCAATGATTTCACGCTTGAGTTCGGGGATATCGATGAAAGCTTTTACAACAGCTTGTGTTCAATGTTCTCGAGTGTTGTCCAAACCCTGATGAAACAACAAGATCAGGCGCTATTCGCCGAGTTTTTGCCCTTGCTTGAGGCGGAGCTTGCCCGCGTTGATGGTCAAATCGGTTGGGGATACCCAGATGAGTTGTCAGATCACCTTGCCGACCTGCGAGATGCCTTTGAATAGCGGCTTGCGGCCATGCAAGTCACAAGGCCTGTAAGATGGGCACCCGGTGCGGCAAGACGGGCCACGATGGCCATTGACCCGCTCCAATGTACGCCGCGTTACAGTCCATAGAACCAGTCTTTCGCTGCAATATGCAAAATCTTGTTCTTGTGAACTTACACAGTAGATCATGGAAATGCGGCGCGGCCTGTGGCAACATCCTAATATGATTGAATTTCGCACTCTCGCCGAAGACCATCAGGACCTCACACATTCTCCGTTGCTTCGGGGCGCTCTCTTGACCCTGCAATATGCGCAGGAGCACAAATCAATCGGCTTGACCAAAACCAAGGCCTTCAAGCGCGCTTTCGTACATTGGGCTATTGAGCATTTTGACTGGCCAGGGAAAAGCGCCGAAGAGATGTTCCGCTACAAAAACGTGATCAATGAATATGAATTCCCACCACTCGAGGTTTTGCATTTCCTGCTGATTGCGTTGCGCTTGGGACGTCACTTCAAGGGTGAGTTTCGGCTAACCAAGCGCGGTACAGAACTTGCTCAAAACCCTGGCCGCCTGTTTGCCGAGTTGATCCCGTACTTTGTATTCCGCATCGACCACGCGTCCTATGCACGCTTTGACGACCGTCCCTTCGGAAAATGGGACGTCTGGATGAATGTGATCAACGTAGAGGCTGATCATGGAACGACCGAGGCTAGGTTGTTTGAAACCTTTCACGGAAAGCCAGAAGATTGGCACACTGCAGGTTGGCGAGAGATGGCCGCGTTCTCATCTTGCGTGCTACGACCGCTCGAATGGGCGGGGTTACTGATTGAGACCCGTGAAGATGGCGCTGGCAAGCAGGTGTGCCATGTGTTCAAGACACCGCTCTGGCGCAGTGCGCTCAAACTTGACACCGACGACATGCTGAAACCGATGTTAGTTCAGTAAGAGCAGTGCTTACGGACCCCATAACGCGCCGCTGCTTGCGGCCCATTGCGGTCATTGACCGAGGATCAAGACGCTGCAGTGCAGCTTTCCCAAAACGGACGTTGACTACAGGGCGCTGCATTTGGGGAAGTCGATGGCCACTCCGCGGATGAAGCAGTCAATCGCATTAGCTGACTCTGGTCTATTCTCCATAAGTTTTTACTTAATCTGATTTCGCCGCGGTCCTCACCGAAGTAGCATTCATCGCTGCTATGCCAAATAATAACTGCGGTTTGTAAGTCGCGGAATACGGCGGCGCTCAAGCCCCATCCCAACGCTTCAATAACCAATACCACTGTTCTGGATTTGCCAGAATACGGGCAGACAGACTGTCATTGAACGCACGGGTCATTGTGACGCTGTCGGTATGGGCGATCGGTGCTTCGAATATCACTTGGACCGCGTTTTCGTCATCAATGCGGATACCGTAGGCGGGGATCATGGGCAGGTCGTATTTGAGTGCAAGTTGGGCAGCAGAAATGGAGGTAAGGGCGTCAAGACCGAGAAACGGCAGGCGAATACCTTCTGGGTATTTTTCGTCCAGCAGGATGGACATAATCCCGCCACTTCGAAGGTGACGCACAAGGGCCATCGTGCCGGCGCGGCCTGTTGAGAGGATTGGTTTTCCGCCCGCCTCGATACCCGCGCGAATTCGACGCGCGTAGTGTGGGTTCTTGTGGGTGCGAATAATGGCCCCACTTTCCATGCCGTTCTGTCTGAGAACGGCGCGAATTGCTTCCCACTGGCCGAAGTGGCCAGAAACAATGATCGCCCCTTTGTCGGTTGCCTGCGCCTCTTTTAGGGCGTCTAGTCCAGGACCAGAGACCCTGAACTTGTGGTTCTGGGTCTGAAATTCCGCGTCGTGATATAGTTCGAACAGAGTTCGCCCCATATGCTTGCCCATGCTTTGACCTAGCTTGGCGCGTGCGCCACGGGTCATGTTTGGGAAGACGCGCCTCGCTTCGCGGTCAAAACTGCGCCTCGCAGGCGGAAACCAACGCATGACCGCGGCAAAAGTTGTCCCAAGGCTGCGTGACCGAACATCGAAAGACCGCCATTGCGAAACGGCCAACGCCGACCACAAAGGAAAGTATCTGGCGCGGTGGACAAAGGATTTCAGAGATACGGTCGACATGACGTTATATCACTGGTTTTCTGGAATAAACCAATCGGAAAATTATTGGGCCATCTTTGGCGCCGAAATTCCCCGCACACTACCTCAAGATGTTGCGGCGAAAATCAAATGCAAACCGTTGCTTTCGGCGGCGACCTCAACCGGTCGATGCAACACACTCAGCGAACTTCTCTGCTGGAGTTTGATATTGCAAGGTCTTGCGAGGACGTTCGTTAAGTTGCCTTGCAATTGCGCTGAGCTTTGCCTGAGAATGGACGGATAAGTCGGTTCCTCTTGGCAAATACTGCCTCAAAAGCCGGTTGGTGTTCTCGTTTGATCCACGTTGCCACGGTGACTGCGGGTCGCAGAAGTAGACATCAACATCCGTGGCCAGCGTGAAGCGCGGATGATCTGCTAGCTCTTTGCCACGATCCCAGGTCAGCGATTTGTAAAGTTCTCGCGGCAGCTTCTGAGCCGACTTGATCAGCGCAGTGACGACGCTTTCAGTGTCCTTGTTCGCGACTTTCACCAACATCACGTATCGTGAATGCCGCTCGACCAGGGTCGCGATATAGCTGTTCTTCGATCCGCCAATCAGGTCGCCTTCCCAGTGACCCGGAACAGCGCGATCCTCGACGGATGCAGGCCTTTCGCTGATGGACACAGCATCTTTAATCTGGCCATTACCGTTGCGCTTCAGGCTGGCGTGCTGGGAACGCCTGACTGTGCGTTTTGCGCGCAAGTGCGCCAGCAGCTCCTTTTTGAGAACGCCACGTGCCTGTATATAAAGGCTTCGATAGATAGTCTCGTGTGACACCTGTTTGTGCACCTCCCCCGGGAACGCCCGCTTGAGCCAACCCGCAACCTGCTCGGGAGACCACTTGCGCCCTAGCTTTGCTGATACTGCGCGGGCCAATGTCGGGTGACAAGCCAGCTTGCATATCTTTGGACGCAGAGCTCGGTTCCAAGCAGCCTGATCTGACCCAGACGCACGATAGCCGACTGATCCGCCATTGCGCCGCACCTCCCGGCTGATCGTTGAGGGTGCACGTCTCAACTGGCGTGCAATCGCACGCAAGGATTGCTTGGCACTCAGCCCGCGGGATATCTCTTCGCGCTCAGAGAGGCTCAATGCAGAACTGCCGCGCCTGCGATCCGGCGGCCGTATCCCGCCCGTATGGTCGCGTGAGACGAAGTAATCAGCCTCCGGCAAACAAGGGGCGGTTCAAGATGAGCGGACTGCCATGAAAGCATCGAAGTCCGCGGAGCAGTAGAAAATGTTCATTCGCAGGCAGGATGAAGAGGCTGTGACAATTGCGGAAGCTTTCCGAAAGGCTGGATCTCTCGCATGAGTATGAGATGCTGGCATGCCGCGGGACGTCAATGAAGTAGGCTTTGAGGTCGGCCCAGAAACTGGAGTTAGTTGACATGATTGGAGCTGATTGGCGGTTCAACAAGGCCACTTCCGCCGACGTCTACTTCGGCCGCGTTAATGCCGTTCTGAGACAATGGGAAAGGACCAAACGAAACGGCCCTTACAATCCGCGCGGAGGCACTCAGCATTGGGTTGGAAAAGCCCTCCCGCCTTCGAATGGAAGGTCGCTTAGACGAGCACTAGGGGCGGCACAAAAACGCGACAGGTCCAGTTCTTGGACAATTGCCACTACACTCATTTTGATTGTAAAAGGTCGAGCCGGATTAAAATGTCGCGAGGCGCAGGCTTGCGCCAGATGGCCTGATAACTTTCAATGACATTTGATCGAGAGACAATCAAGCCAGGCAAGGCAACCCAATCCGGGCATGGGCGGTCAAGCAATGTCGTGATTGTAGTGCGGGCGACGGCCTCACCTTGCTGAAAAGGGCGCTGGCCTGCAATCCCAATCACAGGTCCCCCTTTTGCAAGACTTTCTGTCACCTCTTGCCCTAGATCCACCGTTGTGATGGGCATATCTGGGTTCCGTTTTGAAACTGCCCGGACGACGTCAATGCAGGGGCTATCCCAGACCACGAACAGCCCTGCAATTTCCGAGTGATCGTTGATGAGCTGGACAGCTTCGTGGCCGGCGCCGTCAATGGTTGAAAACCTCGCTGTTTTCACCGCGACATCAGGACGGTTGACCTCCATCCAACGACTAAAAGCGATTTCGCGTTCATTCGTGGCAAAGAAATCTGCATCATAAGCAAGCATCCCGGCAGAAGCGCCTAGCGGTAAGCGGGCAGACAGAAGTTCGGCTGCAATTTTGCCCAACCCAAAGTTGTCAGCCGAAACAAGAGAGACATAGTCTTTGCCCGGAAGCATCCCAGTGGGGACATTGTCAATCAAAACGAGTTTTATGCCTGCGCCCGAGATCGCAAGGTGGGCCTTTGTTACGGTCGTATTGTTTACGGGAAGCGAAATAATTGCGTCAGGATTTTCGCCCTGCAAGCGGCCCAATGCATCAATTTGCGCTTCGGATGAAAAGTTGCAATCCACCACATCAATGACGATCGCACCGCATTCACCCAATGTTCCAATGATGCCCTGCACGACATGCTTGGCCCAGTCGCTTTCAAGAGTGTGCATGACGATTGCGACGCGTAACTTTTTTGCACGTGCCGCAGTTTTGTCCTGCGGTAAAAGGGTAACCCGCTCTGGTGGAGAAGCGCGTTCACCGTGTGGTCCAAGTCCAACTATTGTCATACTAGGTTCCTTCAACTGCTTGGTGGGGCTTGGGGCCCGTCGTCGGATTGCTGCGTAATAGAATTCAAAGTTTCTAGACCATATACAAAGTCCGGGTGCTGGGTCGGAGATCCTAACAATATCCAGTCTTTCAAGAAGACCGGATCAAAAAGCGCGGAAACAGCGATGCAAGCCGCACCTAAAAGCGCGGCGGAATTGCCCATTTGCGATCGCAGGATGCGCAGATCTCGGGTAACTAGCGGATGAGATGCGCCATAAACGGCTTCACGTACGCTTGCGAGCAAGATGTCATTCGTCTGAGCAATCGACCCAGCGAAGACGATAAGTTGCGGATTCAGCATATTGGCAAGGATTGCCACGACGCCGCCAATGAGTCGACCGCTCTGCACGACGATCTCTGTACTCACGGGATCGCCCATTTGTGCCGCCTGACAAACCTCAATAGCCGTTATATCTGCTCCACGTTCAAGCCATTCAGCCAGATAGGCGCTTTCCCCAGATTGTGCGGCCTTGATGCCTTGCGCCTTGATCATACTTGCCCCGGCCATAGCATCGAGTGATCCAGTGGCGTTGCCAGATGTCACTGGCAATTGCCCAATCAGACCAACGGCGCCAGCAGCACCGTGGTAGGGTTGGCCGTTGCTGACCAGACCGGCGCCAATTCGCTGTCCGACTTTGACAAATAGCATGGTTTGTTGACCTATCCCAGCACCACCATGCAATTCCCCCATCGTCATTGTCTCAACGTTAGAATGCATCCAGACGGGGGCCTTAAATCGCTGCATTAGTGTTTCGACAAGACCGCTATTGTCCCAATTAGGAAGGAAGTTGGGGGTTTCGAGCAAAAACGGGATGTTGGGATCGGTGAGAACCGGGCCGGGTACGGAAATGGAAATACCCCACAAATTGGGAGTTTTGGGTTGCCGCGTCATCAGCCAATTAATCAAGGCGCAGATACGGTCCGCAGTTAAGGTCTGATCCGCGATGTTGATTGCTTCGTGATGTTCCATAAGTAGCTTGCCGTCTAGGTCGGCAAGGCCGACGCCGATGGCGGATTGGTCAAGCGTGACAACAACAAGTAGGGCGTGATCTTTTGTGAATTGGACGAGGCGAGGCGCCCGACCACCTGTCGCTACGCCTGTTTCTCTTTCGTTGAGCAAACCCAATTCCGAAAGAATCGCAAGTCTGTCGGCAATAATAGCCCGCCCATATTCGCTGACGCGCTCTAGTTCCTGACGGGTTGTCGCTTCGCTCAAACGCACATGATTCAGCACAGCGACAAGGCTTGCTGTAGCCGCTTCGCTGTTGCGCGGCCGTCCTTTTCCCCTTTGGCGATTCGGTACTGATTTGTCTATGGGCACGAAATTTTGGTTCTCTTGGATGATCAATTACAACAATAGTCCCCGCAGATTTACGAGGCAAGTTCTAACTTTTGCAGATAAAATGCAGAAGTTAGATAACATTTGCATAAAAAGCGTTGACTAAAGTTGAAATTATAACTTATCAATTAGGTCGAACGGCGTTGCTTGCCGGATTTAGGAGGACGACATGGATGATTGGAAGCTGGCGTATCAAGCAAATTGCTGGGGCGATCTTGGCGGCAATGCGGAGGGGGTGACCTCGATCTCTCAGCTTAGCTATCGTACATTTGGCGATATGGACCGAGCGTGCGCGGAGATCGCTTCCGCAGGTTATACGGGCGTTGAATTGTTTGACGGCAACCTGCTCGACTACAGTGTTGCCGATTTTCGCGCCTTGCTCGCCAACAACGGCTTATCTTTGGTTGCCGCTTATTCCGGCGCCAACTTCATTTTCGATGACATTCTGCCTGAGGAGCTGGCGCGCATCACGCGCGCTGCCGACCGCGCCGCGGAACTAGATGCCCCGCATTTGGTCGTTGGCGGTGGCGCTAAGCGTTTTGATGGTGTTCGCGATACGGACTATGACAAATTGGGGGCAGCTCTTGATCGCGTGAAGTCATTGGCTGAGGACCGTAATCTTACTGCGCATTACCATCCACATCTGTCGACAATCGTCGAAGGCCCAGAAGAGGTGCGCCGCATCTTTCGTCTGACTACAATAGACTTTTGTCCAGACACAGCACACTTGGCCGCGGCTGGTGGTGATCCAGCGCAGATAATCCGCGAGTTCGCTGATCGTATTTCCTATGTCCACCTCAAAGGTTTCCAGAAAGAGCCTTTTGCATTCACACCACTTGATCGCGGTGACGTGCCTACCGACGAAATTATTGCAGCTATGCGCGAAACGAATTTTGCCGGCTGGGTCTGCACTGAACTTGATGCTTGGGAAGACCCTGCTGATGGGGCGCGTTCCAGCATGGACTATTTAAACCGAGCCTAATTGGCTGGTATCAACCGGGGTACGCCCCAACCTTCTGGGAGGAAGAACTATGATTACGCTTCGAAATATATTGGGATCCGCCGCCGCTTTGGCGCTGGCAGTGACCGCTGCGCCTGCAGTAGCTGATCCATCCGCCGCTTTGGCGGCACTGCAGGAAACAGTCCTGTCCAAAGGCCCAAGCGGAGAAGATCCGAGTCTTGCAGCAGACTTAATGCTCAGCGAAACAGAAATTGATCAGATCAAAGCGATGAATGCGACCGCGGCCATCGTGATGCACTATGGCGGCAATGACTGGTCGCGCGCACAGATCGAAGGTCTTAAGTTCCAATTCGGGGAACTGGGGATCGAGGTGATTGCCGTTACAGACGCTGGCTTCAAACCTGAAAAGCAAGTGGCAGATATTGAAACAGTAATGGTCCTACAGCCCGACATTATCGTTTCCGTTCCAACAGACCCATCGGCAACAGCTGTCGCCTATATGGCCGCAGCGGCGGCTGGTGTTCAAATTGTATTCATGGAAAACACTCCTCCGGGCATGACGGCAGGCGTGGACTACGTTTCGGTGGTATCGGCTGACAACTATGGCAACGGTGTTGCTTCAGCTCACCTTATGGCACAGGCATTAGGTGACGATGGTGGTCAGATAGGTCTCGTTTTCCATGCGGCCGATTTTTTTGTGACACGGCAACGCTATGAAGCGTTTAAAGCTACAATCACTGAGAACTACCCCAACATCGAGATTGTAGCAGAGCAAGGCATCGGCGGACCGGATTTCTCTGGCGACGCAGATAAAGCAGCTTCTGCTATGCTGGTGTCGAATGCCGACCTCGATGGTATCTGGGCAGTTTGGGATGTTCCGGCTGAGGGCGTTATCTCGGCAGCTCGCGTTGCCGGCCGCGACGACTTGGTCATCACAACCATTGACCTCGGTGAAAACGTTGCGATCAGTATGGCGCAGGGCGGCTTCATCAAGGGTCTGGGCGCACAGCGGCCTTTCGACCAAGGTGTTGCCGAAGCGATGCTTGCAGGCTACGGCCTGTTGGGCAAAGAAGCCCCTGCATTCGTCGCGGTTCCTGCTCTTCCGGTGACCAAAGACAACCTGCTCGAAGCATGGGAGACGGTATACCGCTCCGAAGCGACGCAAAACATTCAAAACAGCATGAACTGACTTTGCAACGGTCCTGCGGCAGTTCTCCCGCCGCAGGACCTCTTTACACATTCTATTGACGGAGCATACCGATGACTAAAACACTAAACGTTGCACTAATTGGCGGCGGCTTCATGGGCAAGGCACATGCCATGGCATATGCAGCGATGCCAATGTTTTTTTGGCCTGCCCCCGCAATCCCGCACCGGAAGGTGGTGGTCGATTTAACCGAAGGAGCCGCTCAAGAAGCGCGCGACCGTTTCGGTTTTGACGAAGCATCAAGTGACTGGAAAGCGATCGTCAACCGTGCTGACATCGACATTGTGGATATTTGCACCCCAAACAATTCGCACGCTGAAATCGCGATCGAAGCGTTGAAAGCTGGCAAACATGTAATTTGCGAAAAGCCTCTTGCCGGGACGCTTGAGGACTCTGTCGCAATGGCGGAGGCCGCCCGCGCATCCACCGGCACATCAATGGTCGCCTTTAACTATCGCCGGACACCCGCTGTAGCTCTTGCCAAGAAGTTCATTGATGAAGGCAAAATCGGCGACGTAATCAACTTTCGCGGCACTTATTTGCAAGACTGGTCCGCAGATCCAAATGGGCCGCTATCCTGGCGCTTTCAAAAGAAAATCGCAGGGTCGGGCGCTATCGGCGATATCGGCACCCATGTTGTTGATATGGCGCACTATCTTGTTGGCCCCATAGACACCGTGCAAGCTATTACATCGACCTACGTCAAAACCCGCCCGATACAACAAGGCGGCGTCGACAAACTGGGGGCATCCGACAAATCTGCAGATGCTGAACGCGCCGAAGTTGATGTTGATGATGAAGTCATATCGATGGTGCGCTTTAAATCTGGCGCTGTTGGCAGTATTGAGGCTAGCCGCAACGCATGGGGTCGCAATAACTTCATTACGTTGGAAATCCACGGCACGAAAGGCTCGATCCTGTTCAACTACGAACGCCGGGATGAATTACAAGTTATGTTCGCCGATGATCCGGCTAATTCACGAGGCTTCCGTACCATCTATACAGGTCCTGCCCATCCCTATGGTGAAGGCCTTTGGCCGATCCCTGCACTGGGCATAGGCTACGGCGAGACCAAGATCATCGAGTGTTATGATTTCTGCAAAGCGATCATTGATGGTTCTCAGCCTTCGCCAAATTTTGAAGAGGCGCTCTTAACTGAAAAGGTCGCCGATGCCCTCATCCGATCGGGTAAAACAAGCGCTTGGGAGAAGGTATAATGTCAACCGTTGCCGTCCGCATGACAGGCATTTCAAAAAACTTTGGCGGTGTCAAAGCCTTGGAAAATGTCAACTTTGAAGTTTTGGCAGGAGAAGTCCATGCACTTTTGGGCGGCAACGGTGCCGGAAAATCAACGATCCTGAAGGTTCTCAACGGCGTGCACGTACCGTCAGCCGGCACAATCGAGGTAGTGGGTGTACCACTCACTATTCATACACCCGAAGCCTCTCGCGCTGCAGGGATTGCGATGAATTATCAAGAGATGAGCTTGGTCCCGACGCTAACAGTGGCTCAAAACGTTTTCTTGACACGCGAGGCGAAGTCAGGCGGGCTAATCGACGATAAAGAGGCAGAGCGCAAAGCCGCCGAACTCTTTGCAATGCTCGGAGTAGACGTTGATCCGCGCGCAATTGTCGATGATCTTGGTGCAGGGCAAAAGCAACTGACTGAAATCGCCAAAGCTATTTCCCAAAACGCACGCATACTCGTGCTTGACGAACCATCCACCGCCTTGGCGGTATCTGATGTAGATCGGCTGTTCACCTTCCTGCGCAAACTAAAGAAGCAAGGTGTTGCGATCATATATGTAAGCCATCGAATGGACGAAATTGCCCGCATCGCTGATCGTGCTACGATTTTGCGCGACGGTAAGCATGTCATTACAGCTGATATCGGTGACCTGCCAATAGATACGATGATTGAACATATCGTGGGCAAACGGTCCCTTGGCCTTGCTGATATAGAGCGGAGCGATGCAGTTCGCGGTGATATCGGGCTGGAGCTGCGCAACGTGTCGGGCCGTAACAAACCCGATAATATCTCGCTCACGATCCACAAAGGTGAAGTCGTGGGGTTAGCTGGCCTCCTCGGCTCGGGCCGCACATCGCTCGCGAAACTTGTTGCAGGGATTGAACCACTGGTTTCTGGTGAAATTCGCATCAACGACCGACCTGTTCGCTTTCGCCGTCCCGGTGACGCAATCGCAGCGGGTGTGGCACTTGTACCCGAAGCTCGCGCGACGCAAGGCATCATCGCATCCCATTCAGTTTCCGACAACTTAACACTTGCTGCGCTGGATGATCTTTCAAAGGCAGGCTTTGTAATCGCCGCTAAGGCGCGCGCAGCGACGGACGCCCAAATTGAGCGACTATCGATCAAAACAGCTGGCCGCGATCATGCTGTTAGCACGCTTTCGGGCGGCAATCAGCAAAAGGTCGTCATTGGCAAATGGTTGGCGGTTGACCCGGATGTGCTTGTGCTGGACGAACCAACAGCAGGCATCGACATCGGGTCAAAGTCCGAAATTATCAGACTAGTGCGTGAGCTGGCCGCGAGCGGCAAAGCAATTCTGATGATTTCCTCGGAATTGTCGGAGCTTTTGACTGCCTGCGATCGGATTGTCGTAATGGCGGACGGACACGCCTATGATGATTTTCCCCGCGCCGCGCTGGATGATCCAGCTGAGGCAAATACTGACATCACACACCGCTTACAGGCCGCCGAACGGCGGCTGCAAATTGCTATTCAAGAAGCCCTCGCTGCAGGGCAGGAGGTTTCCCATGCCCAACACTGACACAACCCAAGCCGCTGGCGTGCTCGGCGCCTTTCTAAGAGATTGGCGCCAAAATATCATCTATATCGGATTTATTGCGATCTTTGTGGTCTTTGCGCTGACGCTGAATGACAGAGGGTTTCTGAACCCAAACAATCTGCTCAACATTATCCGCCAGACAGCGATGATCGCGGTGATGGCGATCGCAATGACTTTCGTGTTATCTGCAGGTGAAATTGACCTGTCTGTTGGTGCTGTCGCGGGCCTCGCCAGTGTCACAGTCGCCATGGCGATTGCCGTTGCTGGACCATTTGCAGGGATTCTTGCGGGCCTTGCGACAGGCATTGCTATTGGCACTTTTAACGGCTGGCTGACCACAAAAATCGGTATACCTTCGTTCTTAACGACGCTCGCAATGATGGGCATTGCCAAAGGTATCGCGATGTGGATTTCTGGCACATCCGCTATTCCGATCTTGTCACAAAGCTATGCCTGGTGGTTTGGCGGCGGCTCCATCGGGCCCATTCCGGTATTGCTGTTTTGGATTTTGATTTTTGGTGCAGTCGGTCACGTCGTTTTACGCCGCACCGGTTTTGGTCGCAGGGTGCTCGCAACAGGTGGTGGCGAGCAAGCCGCTGCCTATTCCGGCATCAACACCGCCAAGATCAAGTTTCGGGTTCTGGTCATCTCATCTACTGCGGCAGCTTTGGCAGGGATGTTTTATGCGGGTCGCCTGCAATCGGGCCGGTTCCAGCTAGGCGAAGGAGACGAGCTATCAGTTATCGCCGCTGCTGTGCTGGGCGGAACCTCGCTTTTCGGCGGTAAAGGAACCGTTATAGGCACCATCGTTGGCGCGCTCATGATTGGCCTTATTAACAACGGGTTAATTCTGATGGGGCTGGAGTTTAGTCAACAACTGATCGCACGCGGTGGTATCATTATTCTTGCAGTTGCGCTTAGCCAGAAAAAGGCATGAAAAATGAAACATGTTACTATTATAGGTACCGTAACTGCCAAGCCAGAAACACGCGAGGAACTGCATGCGCTTTTGTCCGCGCAGGTTGAGCCAACTCGCAAAGAAGATGGTTGCATCAACTATGATTTCCATGTCGATGCAGATGACCCGTGCGTTTTTGTTTTCTATGAAAACTGGAGATCTCAAGAAGATCTGGACGCCCATTTGAGAATGCCGCATCTTGAGCCGTTGTTTTCGCAAATTGATAGGCTCTTGGCCTGTCCCGTAAGTATCCGTTGCATTGCAATGCTTAGCGAGATCGAGTGATGGAGGGGCAAATCAAAGGACCTGCTATTTTTCTTGCCCAATTCTCCAGCGATGGTGCGCCATTCGATTCACTGGCGGGCATCACTTCTTGGGCGTCTGAACTTGGATACAAAGGCGTTCAGATCCCAACATTCGACAAACGGATTTTCGACCTGGATAAAGCGGCGGAAAGTGCTTCCTATTGTGATGAAGTGAAAGGCATATGCACGGATTCTGGAGTGCAGATCACTGAATTAAGCACACATCTTCAAGGTCAGCTTGTTGCTGTGAACCCGGCCTACGATATCGCATTCGATGCTTTTGCACCGGCAGAGTGTCACCGCAATCCAGAGAAACGCCAGGCTTGGGCAGTTGACCAGATGATGAAGGCAGCAGTCGTGAGCGAACGTCTGGGCCTGTCAAATACGGTCAGTTTTTCCGGTAGCCTTGCTTTTCCGTTCCTTTACCCATGGCCTCAGCGACCAGAGGGTCTGATCGAAGAGGCCTTCTCAGAGCTGGGCCGACGCTGGAAACCCATCCTCGACCATTATGCGGACCACGGTCAAAAGATAGCCTTTGAAATCCACCCCGGAGAGGATGTCTTCGACGGTGCGACGTGGGAAATGTTTCTCGATGCCTGCGATCAGCATGAAGCTGCGAGGATCAACTACGATCCAAGCCATTTTTTGCTCCAGCAGATGGATTATGTCGCTTTTATCGACCTCTATCATGACAGGATTAGCGCCTTTCATGTTAAAGATGCTGAATTCAATCCCGATGGCCGGCAAGGCGTTTATTCGGGCTATCAACCCTGGGTAAACCGGGCTGGGCGCTTTCGAAGCCTTGGCGACGGTCAGGTAGATTTTGAAGCAATCTTCTCCAAGTTGACCCAATACGGCTATGACGGCTGGGCGGTACTCGAATGGGAATGCTGTCTGAAATCACCGACACAGGGCGCTGCAGAGGGGGCCCCGTTCATTAAGCGGCACCTGATCGAGACAACCGAGAAGGCCTTTGACGACTTTGCAGGCAGCGTGCGCGATGATGGAGCAATCAGGGAGATGTTGGGCCTGTGAAACGCTTAAAGCTTGGGATGGTTGGAGGCGGCTATGGCGCATTTATCGGTGGCGTGCACCGCATAGCCAGCCGTATTGATGACCGATTTGAATTGGTCGCGGGCGCATTGTCATCGAATGCGGATCGCGCAGCCAAAAGTGCGGCAGATTTGGGCATAGCACCCGACCGTTCGTATTCGGATTATAGCATCATGGCGAAAACGGAAGCTGATCGCAGCGATGGCATCGATGTTGTTTCGATTGTTACCCCGAACCACATGCACGCAGCGCCGGTTATTGCTTTCCTAAGGGCCGGTGTCAGCGTGATCTGTGACAAGCCACTCTGCGCGACCCTTGCGGAAGCAGACGAGATTGCAAGGGTCGTGAACTCTTCAAGCGCACATTTTGTTCTGACCCATAATTACACGGGCTATCCATTGGTCCGACAGGCTCGCAGGATGATCGCCAATGGTGAATTAGGAGTGATCCGCGTAGCCCAGATTGAATACGCGCAGGATTGGTTGGCAAAAAGCATTGAAAATGATGGGCAGAAACAAGCGGCTTGGCGCACAGACCCTGCCAAATCGGGCGGCGGCGGCGCCATTGGAGACATCGGAACACACGCTTTCAACCTGTTGGGATTTGTAACGGGGCTAAAAACTGAGGCCCTGAGCGCCGATCTGCACAGCTTTGGTGAGGGCCGTAAAGTGGATGACAACGCACATATTTTATTGCGGATGCAAGGCGGCGCTAAAGCAATGCTCTGGGCTTCCCAAATTGCTATTGGAAATGAAAACCGAGTGCGCCTGCGTATATACGGTGAAAAGGGCGGGCTTGAATGGGACCAGGAGAACCCCAATGTCATGTCCCTGACGGCTCACGGCGAGGCCAGAAGAATCCTCACGTGTGGTGGCGCGGGACTGGGGGATAGTGCTTCTGACTGGACACGCATTCCGTCAGGCCACCCAGAGGGTTATCTTGAAGGTTTCGCGAACATTTACAGTGGCGTGGCCGATCTGATCGAAGGCAAGAATAAAGGAGAACTGCTCCCTGGAATTGATGAGGGGCTTCAGGGTATGCTGTTCATTGATACTTGTCTCCGCTCGGCTGAAAACAACGGCGAATGGTTATCATTTGCGCTTTAGAAGCCCTGATCGGCATGAAGCTGAGTTTTGGGAGCACCTTGGGCGAACAATTGCGTCTTTCGGTTTTTTAAAAGAAATCTGAGTAAAGGCCATTTTTGCGTTTACTGCCACACGAGGCTATCGCGACGACGAGATAGACGGGGCATATGAGGCTTGGCTACCAAAGCTTGAGCGGGCGTTGACCGATCAACTCGTAAATTTTGGCTTGTCCATTTTCGGTGCCGAAAATCGGTGCTGTCAGAGGAAAACTTTGTTGAGCCGGTAAGGGCGGTGATTTAGTTTCACGGAATGACAAAACCCGACCCATTCAAGTACTTCAAGACGTCTCCCGAAATCATCCGCTTGGCGGTTATGATGTATGTGCGTTATCCACTTTCGCTTCGAAATGTGGAAGATCTGCTGCACGAACGCGGTATTGATATTTGCCATGAAACGGTCCGTTTCTGGTGGAACAGATTTGGCCCGCTGTTTGCGGCTGAAATCCGAAAGAAACGGGTTCTACAACGTCGTGCTCATTCGAACTGGCAATGGCATCTGGACGAGGCTTTTGTGAAGATCAATGGTGAAACGCATTACTTATGGCGGGCCATAGATCATGAAGGCGAGGTGCTTGAAAGCTATGTCACCAAGCGCCGCGACCGCAAAGCGGTGTTGAAATTTCTCAGAAAGACAATGAAGCGCTTTGGTCCGCCACATGTCATCGTGACCGATCTACTGCGGTCTTACGGCGCCGCGATGAAGGTCATTGGCAACGCAGACAAACAGGAAACGGGGCGCTGGCTCAACAACCGAGCCGAGAATTCACACCTGCCGTTTCGACGAAGAGAGCGAGCCATGTTGGGCTTCCGCCGAACGCGAAGTTTGCAAAAGTTCGTCTCCGTCCACGCCTCAGTTCACAATCATTTCAACCATGAACGTCACCTTTATTTACGTGCCAGTTTCAAGCTCAACCGCACCGCCGCTCTCACCCAGTGGCGTCAACTCGGTGCGGCATAGAGGGCGGCTTCATTGCCCTTGCAGAGACTGGTTCGCATTCGTCTGACAGCACCGACCAGCGTCATCATAACAACCAACCTCAGCTTCTCGGAATGGGCCCAGGTCTTCGGAGATGCAAAGATGACTACGGCGCTTTTGGATCGCCTCACACATCGTTGCCACATCCTGGAAACTGGCAACGACAGCTACCGCTTCAAAGCCAGCTCCGAGGCCGCAATAAAAACTCGAAAGGAAACGACCGCATTGACCAAAAATAGACGCTGATACATAAACAAAGTTGGGTCATATCTCGGTGAAAATACCGGGTCAGCTCTCAGTGAAAATCAACAGGGCACGATCAGATCACCAGCGTTGCCTCAACCAATATTGGCTTCAGGAAGCATGATACTGGGGGAAATGTCGGGTACCGGGTCAGTTCTCAGTGACATTCAACAATCTGGAACTGCACCCGACAGTAAAGCCTGTGGCACTGGTGGCCGACGCCATCAAAGATGTGACCCGTCGCGGTGACATTGTGTTGGATGGCTTTGGCGGTTCCGGCACAACGCTGATTGCGGCCGAACGCTGTGGCCGTATTGCCCGGCTTGTCGAACTTGATCCGATCTATTGCGACGTGATCTGCCGGCGCTACGCGGCTCTGACAGGTGAAGCAGCGGCTCTGGCGAAAACTGGCGAGAGTTTTGCGGACGTTTCTGAAAGGCGTGCTGATGAAGCCGTGGCGTCTGTAATGGAGGCGGCAGAATGAGCGATCAGTCCAAACACCTGGTGGGCTACATGAGCCCGCCGGAACACAACCGTTTCAAAAAAGGCAAATCCGGTAACCCCAGGGGTCGGCCTAAGAAGCAAGACGACATTTACACGCTCTTGCAGCGGGTTCTGAAACGCAAAGTTCAGCTGAAAGGTGCTGACCAGCAAATGCCGATCTGTGAGGCCATGATCCGCAAGCTGCGGGAACTGGCGCTTTCGGGTGACGCGCGCGCATTAAACCTGCAGCGGCGGATTCTGGACGAGGCAGGATGGAATCAGACGGAGAAACTTGACCCCGAAGAGAAGAAACAACGTGTGCTTAACTTAGACGCATCTGGGGTTGCTGCGCTGCTTGGTGTAGAGCCTGCATCAATCAACGATGAAGCATGCCAGATCACTGCACCTTTCCAGATGCGCAAACGCGGCGTTGAAACTAAACTCATCTTCAGCGAAGCACCGACAGGTCGTGACGAAAAACTTATCCGCAATATCGCAAAGGCGCATCACTGGTTCGCACAGATCAAATCTGGCAAAACCTTCACTGAGATCGCTGCCAGCGAGGGCGCATCCAAACGGCGCATTCAGCAAATGATTGATCTCGCCTTCCTTGCGCCAGACATCATCCGGGATGTGCTGGACGGCAAGCAGCCGGTTGGATTTACCTCCGACTGGTTCAAGCAACATGGACTGCCGTCGGACTGGGCCGCGCAACGCCAGTTGCTCGCGACGCTCTGATTCCATAATCGGGGATACTGTCTGGTCGCCTACATCAGACCCTGCCAGAAGCACATCAAACCAGCATCTTTGAGAAGCAACCTGCTACCGTGGAAACAGGGCACGCAGACTTTAAGCTAAAGCCGTCCCAGTTTGCTGAGGCTATGTCTTTAACTGCTCCTTCAAGGACCAAGATCGCAATACAAAGATGTTCGGCTGCAGGGGCGGGAGGATTTTGGAAAGCTTGTCTTATGTTTATTGCTTCCCACAAGACAAAGTCTACGGGCTCACCTGCAATACTGACATCGAGAACCCGGGAATAGTTGTTCCAAAGCCGCTCAATAATCGCATCGTGTTCTGGCCATGTCGCAAATGATTGATCAAGTGGAAATTGCGCACCTGCGGGGGCAACCTCTGAAAGAGTCAACAGCTCTTCTAATGCCGGAAGATATTCTGCTTCCATCGCGGGATCGACTGCCCGCACACGAAT
>Ga0208544_10000329_pt1 | contig 38887 bp, 37 predicted proteins | sample DEB08_DNA_9_FD_184526 | JGI IMG/M metagenome (GOLD analysis project Ga0208544, IMG submission 184526) | Aqueous microbial communities from the Delaware River and Bay under freshwater to marine salinity gradient to study organic matter... | ecosystem: Environmental > Aquatic > Marine > Coastal ... | reverse complement strand
ATAATCGCTTTGCGCCAATCGTGACGCATATGTAATATCTCAAGTTCAACGACACGGGCACTGTAATCCGTAGACGAGACCAAAGGACTTTCCCGTTATGGCCACACTTCCTAACCACGCACGCGTTGTCATTATTGGCGGCGGCGTCATCGGTTGCTCCGTTGCTTATCACTTGGCCAAGCTGGGCTGGAAGGATGTTGTATTGCTGGAACGCAAGCAACTGACCTCGGGCACGACTTGGCATGCGGCTGGTTTGATCGCGCAGCTGCGCGCGACGGCTAACATGACCAAGCTCGCGAAATATAGTCAGGAACTCTACGGCAACCTGGAAGAAGAAACCGGTGTTGCGACAGGCTTTAAGCGGGTCGGCTCGATCACTGTGGCACTGACAGAGGAACGCAAGGAAGAGATTTTTCGCCAAGCAGGCATGGCGCGCGCTTTTGGTGTGGCTGTAGAAGAAATTTCACCTGACGAGGTCAAGGCCCGCTACGAACACCTAAACATTGATGGTGTGAAAGCCGGAGTTTATCTGCCGCTGGACGGTCAAGGTGATCCTGCAAATATCGCGCTGGCATTGGCCAAAGGTGCGCGGATGAATGGCGCTGTGGTGGCCGAACGTACAAAGGTCACCAAAATCAACAAATCTGGCCGACGCGTCCAATCCGTTGCGTGGGAAGCAAACGGCGAGACCGGTACAATGACCTGCGATATGATCGTTAACTGTGCTGGCATGTGGGGCCATGAGGTTGGCCGCATGGCAGGGGTCAATGTCCCTCTGCATGCCTGTGAACATTTCTACATTGTGACCGAGGCGATCAAAGGCCTGACCCAGATGCCGGTCCTGCGCGTGCCTGACGAATGTGCTTATTATAAAGAAGACGCAGGCAAGATGCTGTTGGGCGCGTTTGAACCGAATGCAAAGCCTTGGGCAATGAAGGGGATTCCCGAAGACTTTGAGTTCGACCAGCTGCCCGAAGATTTCGACCACTTTGAACCGATTCTTGAAGCGGCCGTTGAACGCATGCCGATGCTGGCCGAGGCGGGTATTCACACGTTCTTTAATGGCCCCGAGAGCTTTACCCCTGATGATGCCTATCACCTTGGTCTTGCGCCAGAGATGGATAATGTATGGGTCGCAGCTGGCTTTAACTCGATTGGGATCCAGTCCGCTGGCGGTGCTGGCATGGCTTTGTCACAGTGGATGGATGCGGGGCAAAAGCCGTTTGATCTGGGTGATGTGGACATCAGCCGGATGCAGCCGTTTCAGGGCAACAAAACTTATCTGTTTGAACGGTCCAAAGAAACGCTTGGACTGCTTTATGCGGACCACTATCCGTACCGCCAAAAGGCGACAGCGCGTGGTATCCGCCGCACTCCGTTCCACCAGCATTTGTTGGAAAATGGCGGCGTGATGGGCGAGTTGGCGGGTTGGGAACGCGCCAACTGGTTTGCCGATGAAGGCCAGAACCCCGCGTATGAATACTCTTGGAAGCGGCAAAACTTCTTTGGCAACGTTGCACGCGAATTGGCGGCGGTGCGCACAAATGTTGGCATGTATGACATGTCGTCGTTCGGCAAAATCCGCGTCGAAGGCCACGACGCGATGGCCTTTATGAATTACATCGGCGGCGGCGACTACGACGTAGCAGTGGGCAAAATCGTCTACACCCAGTTCTTGAATAATCGCGGCGGGATCGAAGCAGATGTGACTGTTACCCGACTGTCTGAAACCTGCTATCTGGTCGTAACCCCAGCTGCTACCCGATTGGCAGATCAGGTTTGGATGCAGCGCAATCAGGGCGATTTCAACGTCGTCATTACCGATGTTACCGCAGGCGAAGGCGTATTGGCTGTGATGGGGCCGAACAGCCGGAAACTTCTTGAAAGTGTGTCGCCTGCTGATTTCAGCAACAACACCAACCCCTTTGGCACGGCGCAAGAAATCGAGATCGGTATGGGACTGGCCCGCGTACACCGCGTGACCTACGTCGGCGAACTTGGGTGGGAAATCTACATGTCCTCTGACATGGCAGGCCATGTGTTTGAAACGCTGCATGCCGCTGGACGGGACATCGGGATGAAGCTTTGCGGGATGCATATGATGGATGCTGCCCGGATGGAAAAAGGGTTCCGGCATTTTGGCCACGACATAACCTGTGAAGATCACGTTCTGGAGGCGGGCTTGGGCTTTGCCGTCAAGACGGATAAGCCCGACTTTATTGGTCGTGATGCGGTGCTGCGCAAACGCGACGAAGGTCTGTCACAGCGTCTGGTGCAATTCAAGCTAACCGATCCGGAACCGCTGCTTTATCACAACGAACCGATTGTGCGGGACGGCGCAACAGTCGGGTTTCTATCGTCGGGTGGCTATGGCCATCACTTGGGCGCGGCAATTGGCATGGGGTACGTGCCATGCAAAGGCGAAACCGTTGCCGATCTTTTGGCAAGCAGTTTCGAGATTGATGTGATGGGTACACGCGTCAAAGCAGAGGCGCAGCTCAAGCCATTCTACGATCCCAAGAGTGAGCGCGTGAAGGTTTAAACAAGCAGCACGTCAGGCAAGGCAGGTTTAGACCCTCCTTGCCTGAAATTAGCGTTTAACGATCGGCCCGTGTTGTTGGTCCAAGCGCATTGAGACCCTTCAGAATATCAATCGCATAGGCCAATTGATAATCATCTTCGCGTAGGTCGGCCGCAGCTTGCGCACGCGCACGATCTGCTTCGATCTGCAGGATTTCATCCTCGGATAGGCTGTCGTTCTCAAGCGATCCCCGCAATCCGGCCTCACTGCGCGGGTTGCTTGCCTCTTCTTCCTCTGCACTTTCGTCGACCGCCCGGCGGGGTTGTTCAACGATGATATCGGGTGAAATGCCCAATGCCTGGATAGACCTGCCTGACGGTGTGTAGTAACGCGCCGTTGTCAGCCGCATCGCACCTTCACCACGCAGTGGCACAACGGTTTGCACGGATCCTTTGCCGAACGAATTGGTTCCGACCACAATGGCACGGCGGTGATCCTGCAAGGCACCTGCCACGATTTCAGACGCCGATGCGGACCCGCCATTGATGAGCACCACAATCGGTTTTCCCTCGGCAAGATCCCCGGGCGTCGCGTTAAACCGGTCCCCATCCGCTGCAGAGCGGCCACGGGTCGATGTAATTTCGCCCTCATCCAAGAACGCATCCGACACATAGACAGCTTGGCTTAGCAACCCGCCAGGGTTGTTGCGTAAATCAAGCACGATTCCATCGACTTCATCAAAACCGCCAGCGGCTTCGACTTGTTCGGCGATCCCGTCGCGCAGGTTCGGAAAAGTTTGTTCATTGAAGGTAGTGATCCGCAAAACAACTGCTTTTCCTTCAGTTCTGCTGCGAACGGCGGTCAGCTTGATGGTGTCACGAATGATCGAGACATCAAATGGCTCGGGCTCGTCTTCGCGCACGATCGTCACAATAATCTCTGCGCCAACAGGTCCACGCATCAGTTGAACGGCTTCATCCAGCGTCAATCCAAGCACACTTTCTCCATCGACCGCTGTGATGAAATCACCCGCCAAAATGCCTGCCGCGTCTGCTGGGGTGCCATCCATAGGCGACACGACTTTGACCCAACCTTCTTCCTGCGTCACCTCGATGCCAAGACCGCCAAACTCGCCTGATGTGCTGACCCGCATCCGTTCGGCCGCTTTTGGCGACAAATAGCTGGAATGTGGATCGAGTGACGTCAGCATCCCGTTGATTGCTGCCTCGATCAAATCGCTGTCGTCGACTTCTTCGACATAGCTTGACCGGATCCGCTCAAAGATATCACCGAACAGATCAAGCTGCTCATACACGCTGGTGTTGTTGTCTGCTTCTTGTGCCAGCAATGGACCTGCAATCTGGCTGGTCGCCAACAAACCAAGCACGGCGCCACATGTTGCCGCCAAAAACATCTTTTTCATATCGTTTCCTTGTCTACTCCAGCGCGAACCACGCGTCGGGGTTACGCGGACCTTGCCCGTCTCTGACTTCAAGATAAAGGGTCTGAGCGCGTGCGCCCGTCCCAATTCCCTCGTTTTCGGTCAAAATACCGTCATCGTAGGTTTGATCGTCCCCAAGCAGCCCAATTGGCGCCCCTTTGGCCACAACTTCGCCGATTACTCCGAACACATCTTCAAGTCCTGCCATGATGAAAAGGACATCTACTGCGGGTTCAAGAATCACAACCGTGCCGTAATCAAGCAGCGCTCCCTGAAACAGGATCGTGGCTGCCACTGGTGCAGTAACAAGCGCACGTGGGGCCGCAGCAATACGCACCCCCGCGCGTCCACTGCCATCATCGGGGAGAACATAACCCGTCACAGGCAAGGGCAGATTGCCCTCAGCAGTCAGAGTTTCGGTTTGGTCAGGGCGCGCAAGTGCGACTTGTTTCGCAAATTCGTCCAGTGTCTCTGCGCTGGCAATCAACAGTGCTGTTTGCAATGGATCATCAATGAATCGCGTTGGCAACGTATCCCGATTAGAGATCGCCTGTCCAAGTGCTGCGCGCGCTGTCTGTGCCTCTTGCAGACCATCGGCAAGAACCTGCGTGGCATCATCTTGGACTTGCCGCAGAGTGCGCGTTTGGTCCAGAAGCGTGCGCAGTTCCAAGGTCTCAGCCTCCAATGCAGGCGTAATATCCGCCACTAACATCCCCGCACGGGCGGTGTTCAATGGCCCAGATGGATGAGCGCGTAAAACGGGCTGCGGCGTGCGGCTGATCGTTGTGAGCACGCCCAAAAGCTGCCCCATACCTTCGCGCTGATCCGCCAGCCTCTCGGCCAAATCCGCTTCGCGTAGCGCAAGCTCCCTTTGACCTGCACGCATCGCGGACAAACCCGCCTCATAAGCTTGCACGGCTTGCGTCAGCGCCGCGATCCGGTCAGCGGACCCTTCTGCCGCGTCCAACTGCACGCGAGCCTGTTGCAGCTGTGTTATCGCGTTTTGCGCCGCTTGCTGGCCAATGGCAGCCGAGGATAGACATATCAGAAATGCGGCAAGGCGAATCATCGTACAATCAGGCTCTGACCTGTCATTTCAGGTGGTAGTTCCAGTCCCATCAATGCCAACAGGGTCGGCGCAAGATCAGCCAAGCGTCCGTCGCGCAATGTCACACCGTCTGGTCCGCCGACCAAGGCAACCGGCACGGGATTGGTTGTATGCGCGGTATGCGGCCCGCCTGTTTCAGGATCAATCATCACTTCGCAATTGCCGTGATCCGCAGTCACAATCATCGCGCCACCTGCGGCCTTTAGGGCAGCAAGTACCTGCCCCAATCCTGCATCCACGGCTTCACACGCCCGAATAGCGGCACCTAGATCACCCGTATGACCGACCATATCGGGATTGGCATAATTGGTGACGATCAGATCATATCCAGCGCCGATGGCTTTGACGAAAGCCTCGGTTACTTCGCCAGACGACATCTCTGGCTGCAGATCGTAAGTCGCAACTTTTGGCGACGGTGCCATATAGCGATCTTCACCAACTTCCGGAGTTTCAATCCCGCCATTCAAGAAGAACGTCACATGCGGATACTTCTCGGTCTCGGCCAAACGGAACTGGCGCAGCCCGTGTTTTGCAACCCATGCGCCCAAAGTGTTCTGAATATCACGTTTGGGGAACACCGTATCAAACCAAGCGTCATGTCTGTCAGAATAGGACACCATACCTAGCAATGCAGCAAGCGGGGGTTGCTTGCGCATAAAGCCGTCAAAGCCCGGCTCCGCAATCGCTGCCAAGATTTCGCGCGCGCGGTCAGAGCGGAAATTCAAGCAAAATAGCCCATCACCTTGCGCAAACCCTGCGTAATCACCAACAACGGTCGCAGGAATAAATTCGTCCGTCTTGCCGGCCGCGTAAGCTGCCTCAATTGCAGCAAGGGGTGTGTCAGCGGTATCACCCTGCCCCTTAACGATCGCGTCATATGCGGTTTCGACACGTTCCCAGCGATTGTCACGGTCCATCGCATAGTAACGGCCAACAACAGTCGCAATTCTGGCGGCCTCAGGTAATGCGGCTAAGAATTGCGCCATGAACTCTTTGGCAGAGGACGGTGCCACATCGCGACCGTCAGTGATCGCATGGATCATCACAGGCACACCAGCATCAGTCACCGCTTTCGCGGCGGCAACGATATGCGCCAAATGCCCGTGGACACCTCCATCGGACACAACGCCCATCAAATGCGCAACACCGCCGCTGGCTTTCATCTTGTCAATAAAACGCAGCAGCGCCGCAGCCTCAAAGAAAGAACCATCTTCGATTGAAAGCTCAATCTGGCCAAGATCCATCGCCACGATACGCCCTGCTCCGATATTGGTATGACCAACTTCGGAATTGCCCATTTGGCCTTCAGGTAAACCAGCATCATGGCCATGGGTTAGTAATTGCGCATGGGGGCCTTGCATGACTGCATCAAAATTCGGGGTATTCGCTTGCTTTGGTGCATTGCCTTCGACCGCATCACGCAGTCCCCAGCCATCCAAAATACAAAGCACAACAGGTTTTGGCACAGACATTGTAAGCTCCATCAGGTCTTCGAATTCTATCTAGCGCAACAGCGCAATCAGGGAAATACACCCCACCTCGCTTTGTCCGAAATACTCCCGCCGGAGGCATCCCTAGGTCCGATGATAAGGACCCCCAGAGAGGATGGACGCGGCGCGGTAAAGCTGCTCTGCCAACATAACGCGGACCAACATGTGCGGCCAGACCATCTTGCCAAAACTCAGCGAGGCATCAGCTCTTTCGCGCAGCGCAGGATCAATTCCGTCGGCACCGCCGATGACAAAACTGACGTCTTGGCGACCCTGGTCACGCCAGGTGCCCAAAAGGCGGGCGAAATCAGGTGAATTCATCACGCGGCCACGTTCGTCCATCGTACAGATCAAAGCCCCATCAGGCATAGCCCGTTGCAGCAACGCGGCCTCGGCGGGCATACCGCCACCTTTTTTGTCTTCGACTTCGATCATTTGCGCGGGGCCAAGTGCCAGCGCGCGACCTGTCCGGTCGAACCGGGTCAGGTAATCATCATAAAGGTCACGCTCGGGGCCGCTGCGTAAACGGCCCACCGCGCATATCTGGACCCGCATCAGACGGCAGCGGCTGATCCGGGCTGCCACATCTTTTCAAGCTGATAAAACTCGCGCACTTCAGGACGGAAGATATGCACAATAATATCGCCTGTATCGATCAAGACCCAGTCGCCAGTGTCTTTGCCTTCTGTCTTTGAAACGATGCCAAACTCGTGCTTGATCCGTTCAGAAAGCTTTTCTGCCATAGCAGCAACTTGACGGGTCGAGCGACCAGAGGCGATGACCATATAGTCGCCGATCTCTGATTTACCGCGCAGGTTGATCTGCACGATGTCTTCGCCTTTGTCTTCGTCAAGTGATTTGAGAACAGCCGCCAAAAGGGTTTCGCTGGTCGCGGATTTCAGAGCACTCATGGTGTGGGCTCCGACTTTGGCTGATCCATCAGCCAGTGTGGAAAGAGACAGTTCATTGTCCTCCTTAATGTGCGCCGTCATAACCCCGGCGCAGGGCCTGATTTTAAGTTAGCGATGGCGCTGGTGTTTTTCAACAATTCGATTAATTAAGGCTGCGCTGTCGCGGATTTGCACCCCAGATGCAAGCGGCGAAAGCGTCCGTGCAACAAGACCGATGCGCCAAAGTAACAGTATTCTATTGCCGTGGATCGATGAACGCCTTGCCGTCAGGCAGAGCCAGTACAGATGGAAGCGATCCCATCGCCTTTGACAAAGGCACAATCCCTGCGACATCGGTCGTCCATGCTCCACTGACAAAACGCTGTTGGATTTCTACGAAAGCTTGCGGAATTCGCGCAGGTTCGACCTGTTTCATCCAGCATGTCAGCCAAAAACCTTCGATTTGTTTGTTCTGGAAAATTAACTGGCCTAACTGCGTCAGTTTGGGCGCGTCGGTTGATAGCTTGCCATAGTTCACCCAGCGCGCATGGCTGGGCATTGAAAAGAACAGGTCAGCAGTGAACTGATCGCCCACCGCATCCAACAAAACACGCGGCTTGAGCGTCTTGATCGCCACCTCTGCCGTTGATTGTGCATCGGGTGCACTGGAAACGATCACTTCGGCAGCACCCATCGCCTTGAGCGCCTGCGCCTGTTCAGCACGTCGCACAACGGCGATTGGCTTGATGCCGTGATCGCGGCCCAGCGCAATCAATAACTTGCCCAACTGTGACCCGGCGGCGTTCAGAACAAAGCTGTCAGCGCCGCTTTCCTTCACCAGATCGAACATCGCAATCGCCGTCAGTGGGTTGACCAACTGTCCGGCTGCATCGACTTCTGACAGATCGGGGCGACACGGCACCAGTCCGCTCGCATCCGTTAACGCGTATTCGGCCCATGTCCCCGAGGCTGACGCGAAAAAGCTGACGCGTTGCCCGACAAAGGGCGTGTCACCTGCGATGACTTCGCCGACGGCCTCAAACCCAGCAGGCACGCCCTTGACGCGCGGTTGTCCATATTCACCCTTGATAAAGTGAATATCCGATGGGTTCACAGCAGCCAGATGCACTTTGATCAGGGCTTGCCCCGGATCCGGTTTTGGCACCGAGATACTTTGATGTGCCAAGAACGGTGTCAGGTCAGTAATATTCGGCCCAGTCTGCGTACTTGCAAAGCCATCATGAAGCTGCACGAGAGCGTCCATTGTATCGGTTTGTGTCATTTTCAGCCCCTACAGATCAAAGGTTGCGAATACTGGCGCATGATCGCTGGGCTTTTCCCAACCGCGAGCATCGCGCAAAACCCGCGAACTATGCGCGGAGTTCTTGATGTCTGGCGTGGCCCAGATGTGGTCAAGGCGGCGGCCCTTGTCAGCCATATCCCATTCCTTTGCGCGGTAGGACCACCAGCTATAAAGCAAGCCGTCGGGAATATCGGCGCGGGTTACATCAGACCAATTACCCGCAGCCATCACGTCGGCGAAGTGTTCCACTTCGATCGGGGTGTGGCTGACGACCTTAAGCAGTTTCTTGTGGTCCCACACATCATCTTCACGCGGAGCAATATTCAAGTCGCCCACAAGGATCGCCTTCTGCGGTTTCTCGCCATGAAAAGCGTCGCGCATGTCGGTCAGATAATCCAACTTTTGACCGAATTTTTCGTTCACCGTCCTATCCGCCACATCACCACCTGCCGGAACGTAATGGTTATGGATCGTCACACCGTTTTCCAACTTGCCCGCGATATGGCGGGCATGGCCAAGACCAGCGAAATCTTCGGCCCCTGCCTCGACCATCGGGATTTTCGAGAAAATCGCGACGCCGTTATATCCCTTTTGACCACGCGCAACCATGTGAGTGTAACCAAGCGCCTGAAACTGTTCGAGCGGGATCAGATCGACGGGACTTTTGCATTCCTGCAAGCATAGGACATCGGGGGCTTCGTCACGCATCAAGCGGGCCACGATATCTTCGCGCAAACGGACCGAGTTGATGTTCCAGGTAGCAAGGGTAAATGACATTATGAGACTTTCGAATTGAAGGGCGCGTTCAGCAGTGCGTCAGTGGGCCTGACATACCCGGTGACGAGGCCACGCCGGTTCTTGATTGCAGGATTGACCCGCGCAATTGCAGCCGGGTGATTGCGGTCCAGCACGCCCATTTTGACCAAAAGCGCTGCAATGACGCAGTCGCGGCCAAGCACGGACCCGTCCATGACCTTAACCGCAATCCCAATTCGTTTTTCAGAAATAATCGCCACGAACACGCCGTCAGCTCCTGTCTTGATTGCGACTTTGTGGTCCATTGCCCGCATCAAATCTGTGCATGTCCGCCCCTCGCCTGCGACAAACTCGGGATATTGTGCCATTGCTTGGGTCAGACGCGCGGCTGCATTGCTACGCGTATCGTTGCGGTCTTGCGCGCTGGCATAGAATGCCATTGCGCGCGCCAATCCATGCAATGTGCAGGCGTGGTTCGGGGCAGAGCATCCGTCAATTCCGTACATCGGGCTGGTTTCGCCGGTAACTTCTTCGAAGGCGGCTTTCACCGCTTTCTGGACGGGGTGATCAATCAACTCGTAATCAGCACCGCCACCCAAATGCTTTGAGAGTGTTAGAAATCCTGCGTGCTTGCCTGAGCATTCATTGTGAATCTGGCAAGGTGACTGATGCCCTCTAATCAGGGCATAAGTCGCATCTTTATCCATCGGCATCGCTGGCCCACAGCGAAAATCGTCGTCGGCAAGTCCAAGATCCCGCAGCCAGTCACCGACCAAATCCGTATGAATAGCCGCCGCATTATGCGACGCAGAGGCAATCGCAAGCTGCTGACCTGTAAGCTGTGCCGCCGCACCGCTTTCAACCAAAGGCAAGGCTTGGATCATTTTACACGACGATCGAGGATAGATCAGCGCGCCCGGATCACCCCAAGCGTGTATGATCTGACCTTTGTCATCGCACACAACTGCGTGACCTTGATGGACGCATTCAAGCAGCTCGCCGCGCCAAACCTCAACCATATCTACGGGATTTGCCATTTTTTCGCCTTCTTGAATTGTCAAAGTCATATGCGATATCACGCCCACAGCCGCTTTGAGGGCTTTCCCCTGCGCGCGATTATTTGCTAAGGGTGGGATATCGAGTTGAATAAGACCCCGCTACCCCAAAAGGTGCCGCTAGATGTACCAAGGGTCAGGCTGGGTTTCCAGAGGCACGGACAGCTTGGAGGCTGTAAGATGATTTTGAATTTTTCCATTAAGATCGGCTTTGCCGCAGCACTGCTATTTGCAACGACCGCTGCGGCGCAAGAGAGTAGCAGCAATCGCGTCTCCGCGAGTACAGACTGGAGCGTTTTTGTCGAAAGCGATCCAAGCGAATGCTGGGCGGTTTCTGCGCCCAAAGAAACGTTGAATACCCGCGACGGTAACACTGTTGACGTCCGCCGCGGCGATATTCGTTTGATCGTATTTTATCGCCCTTCCGAAAACGTGAATGGTCAGGTGATGTTTACTGGTGGTTATCCTTTCGCCCCAGAATCAACCGTCAGCGTTCAGATAGGCGATGCAAGTTTTCAGATGTTTACCCAAGGTGAAACCGCTTGGCCCGCCACGCCAGAGGAAGACGCAAGCTTTGTCGCCGCCATGAAACGTGGCGCAAATGCCGTGCTGACCGCGCGTTCGGGTCGCGGCACCCAAACTCAAGATACATTTAGCTTGTTGGGCTTTACCGCCGCCGTTGAAGAGGCCGCTAGCCGCTGCGCAGGGTGATATTCCCACACTAACGAAGTATTGAGGCGGCTTTCTTGTGAAGGCCGCCTCTTTCTCTTATATGCAGAGCTAATCCTGAATTGAGAGAATGCAAATGGACGTCAAAGCCCCCATCACGCAAGACGTGCTGACCATCCCGCGCAAGGCGCCCGAAGGCCCGCAAAATCTGATAGGTTTGTCGCGCGACCAGATGCGTGAAGCGTTGATCGCTGTGGGCACCCCTGAAAAACAAGCGAAGATGCGCGTTGGCCAGATTTGGCAATGGTTGTACCACTGGGGCACCCGCGATTTCGCGCAGATGACCAACTTGGCCAAAGACTATCGCACGATGCTGTCTGAAAATTTCGTGATTGCTTTGCCAGAGGTTGTCACACGTCAGGTTTCCGAGGACGGCACCCGCAAGTATCTTGTGCGCATCGCAGGCGGTCACGAAGTCGAAGTCGTTTATATCCCTGAAACGGATCGCGGCACGCTGTGCATTTCCAGCCAAGTCGGCTGCACGCTGACCTGTTCTTTCTGTCATACCGGCACGCAAAAATTAGTGCGCAATCTGACAACCGCCGAGATTGTCGGTCAGATTATGATCGCCCGCGACGATCTGGGCGAATGGCCAGAGCAAGGCGCACCAAAGAATGAAACCCGTTTGCTGTCCAATATCGTACTGATGGGTATGGGTGAGCCGCTTTATAACTTTGAGAACGTGCGCGATGCGATGAAGATCGCAATGGACCCCGAAGGCCTAACGTTGTCGCGCCGCCGGATTACCCTTTCGACCTCTGGTGTCGTGCCGGAAATCGCGCGTACAGCGTCCGAAATCGGCTGCATGTTAGCGATCTCTTTCCACGCAACCACGGATGAAGTCCGCGACCGTCTTGTGCCGATCAATAAACGTTGGCCGTTGGTCGATTTGCTTGCAGCCTTGCGCGACTACCCCAAGGTTTCAAACTCAGAGCGGATCACGTTTGAATATGTCATGCTTGACGGTGTGAACGACAGCGACGAAGATGCGCACCGCCTGATCAAACTGATCGAAGGCATTCCCGCCAAAATCAATCTGATCCCGTTCAACGAATGGCCCGGTGCGCCCTACAAGCGGTCGTCGAACAACCGTATCCGCAAGTTTGCTGACATCATCTATAAGGCCGGCTATGCGTCCCCGATCCGGACCCCACGAGGCGAGGATATCATGGCCGCCTGCGGTCAGCTCAAGTCCGCGACCGAACGCGCTCGCAAGTCCAAAGCGCAGATCGCGCAAGAAGCAGGTCTTTAAGCCAACAGTGCCCACGCCTCAACCGATGACAGGGTGGCGGGGCGTTCGCACTTTCTAGCCGATCGTGGCTAGTATTTGCAGTGTTTCCGCCACTGGTAGATAGCTGCGCGAGCAATGAGGCTGGTAGGAAACCCGGCTCAATTTGCCCCCTTTCTAAGCGTAGGTGGCGCTATGCAAGTCTCGCAGTATGAAGGTTGGGGTGTCTTCGGGATCAGTCGGTACAAAGGTGACAGTGACATGCTGATCCGGCAAAAGCGTGAAGGCGTTTTGGTCAAAGCGGCCGGACACATCTGCCTCGACTGCTACAAACAGCGCGAGTGATGTCGCGCCAAGCGTGATCTGGTTGCCGTTGATTTCAGCCGTTAGACCGCTGGGCTGAAGGTCATAGTCCTTATATGGGCGGGGAGCAAAGATATCTGACCCGCTATTCCCGTTTGTAGCGATCCATTTGAAATAAAGCATTTCATCCGAAGCCAACACAGACTGAGCGAGGGCCTGAAGTGTGCTAGCAGCCGCACCTACAGTCGCGGTTCCGGTGCCCAATTCGCGTAAAGTACCGTCCATCTTCACGGCAAATGCTTTGACGGTAACATCGCAGGACGCCGGATCATCATTGATCGCGCGCAGTTCAATCTGCCCATCTTTTGGCACCGCAGTGACCAATACAGGCGCGTAGAATTCGCGGGCCATGTGATGTAGCAATTTCCAATCGCCACCATGGTTTAGCGATGCCCATGAACAAACTGGCCACGTATCATTGAGCTGCCAGATCAACGTTCCCATGCAATGCGGTTTCAGGCTGCGCCAATGAGTTACGGCCGTTTTGATGGCAATGCCTTGCTGGACTTGTGATAGGTAGACGAAATCGTCGAAATGCTTAGGCCAGCGGAAATACCGAAACATCGTTTCCGCGATGCGAGCATTACCGCCTGCGTTTTTTTGGTGCGCCTCTAGAACGGGCGCTGCGATGTTGTGATCAGGTGCATCCGCAAACTGACGGATCGACGTCATCGAAGGATAGCTTTGAAAACCAAATTCGGAACAAAAGCGTGGGGCAACGTCGCGATAGTGGTCAAAGTCGCGGCCCTCGTGCCAAACCGACCAGAAATGCATGTCGCCGGACCCGTCATCATGCCAGGCATCATTGAAATTCAGCGGACCAGGTGAGGGCGAAGACGGCCACCAGATCGCATGAGGATCAACAGCCTTCAAGGCCCGTTCGATTGAATGGTTCAGACGGTCATAGTTCACCAAATAGCGGTCACGGTCAGCGCGGGTTTCTTTGAACCACGTCAACGCGCCGATCAGCTCATTGTCCCCACACCACAGCGCCAGACAGGCGTGGTGCTGCAAGCGCTGGACGTTTTCAGTTACCTCAATGCAGACATTTTCGAGATATTGCGCGTCAGAAGGATACGTATTGCAGGCGAACATAAAGTCTTGCCAGACCATCAAACCCATCTCGTCGCACAGATCATAGAACCAATCCGCCTCATAGCGGCCCCCGCCCCATACGCGGATCATGTTCATGTTTGCATCGACCGCAGACTGCAAAAGATCGCGGGTTTTTGCGGGGGTAATCTGTCCAGCAAGTGCATCAGCTGGGATCCAGTTCGCGCCTTTGGCAAAGACATCACGGTCATTGACACGGAATTTGAAGCCAAGGCCTGCGGCATCCTTTTCAGTGACCAGTTCCATCTTGCGTAGACCAATCCGGCAGGTGGCCTTGGTCGATGCAAAGGATACTTCAAGATCGTAAAGCGGTTGATCACCTTGACCGGCCGGCCACCAGATTTGGGGGTTTTGGATCGCTACGGACAGTTCACAGTGGCCTTGCACCGCCTCGGCAGTCACTGTTTTCCCGTCGATCATAGCTGAAACCGGACCGTTGTAATTGCTCAAACCAAGTTTGATTGTCAGGGCAACGCACGCGTCGCTATGGAACTGATCGACAGTCAAATAATCTAAACGCGGCGCTCTGGCAGGCTCTATCGCCAACGTCCCATAAATGCCAAAGGGTGCTAGCGCGATATTCCAATCCCACCCGTAATCACACTGTGGTTTGCGCAGCAAGTTCACGTTCGGGATTGGATTGTTGCCTTCTTGGTAGGGCAGATAAAACGGCTGCGCATCTTGCAACTGGGCAGCATGTGCAATCGAGTTCTTGAAGGTGAGGCTTATCGCATTTTCGCCAACCTGCGTTACGTCCGAAAGGTTCACCCGAAAATCGCGAAAAGCGTTATCGCACTGCAAAACGGTTTGCCCGTTCACAACAACCTCGACAATCGTATCAACCCCCGACAGCACCAGATCAACGTCTGTGTCCGTTAGCGTAAATGTCCGCGTCGCGAACCAGTCACGCTCTGCAATCCAACGCAAATCATACTCGTTGCGACCCCAATAGGGATCGGCGATCAGGCCCGCCTTGTGCAGTGCGCTGATTCCGTCGGTGGGCAAATTGATCACGCATACATAATCGCCGCTGTCGTCAGAAAGAGACCATTGGCCGGCTAGATTGAGTTGGGTCACAGACATTCCTCGGTTACTTTTTCAAATAGTGATGCGCGGGGCGGCAACAGGTTTTGTACGGAAGCAAAGCGTATCGCCAACAGCATCCAAGATCGCGCGCATGCCAACAACAACGCTTTTGATTGCAGTCTCGGTGTACGGTTTCACTGCCAGCCTCACTGCTCTCTCCTGCTTGGTACAAAATCGTTGTAATTCAATCTATATCGATTTAGATTTATCCCACAAGGCGAAATGAGCTGAATTCGGCGACATGCAAACCACATTGGCTTAAGGCACAGCTGTCAGTTTGTTTTGGGCTACCTCAGTGCATCAATGGCATACGAGAGGCGAACCAAAACAACTTCGAAACAAAAGGGGCGGCACCATGCAGCGTGACGATTCACAGCGTAAGCTGGCGATGACTAACCTGTCTTCGGACGGGAAACCGACGCTCAAAACTATCGCCCATCTTAGCGGTTTGGCTGTACCAACCGTGTCACGCGCCCTGAGCGACGCGCCTGATATTGGGGCGGATACCAAAAAACTAATTCGCAAAATCGCCGACGAGATTGGCTATGTGCCAAACCGTGCAGGTGTCCGGCTACGCACTGGCCGTACCAACGTGATCAGCCTCGTGATGTCGACTGAACATGATCTGATGAGCCACACCGCCCGTCTGATTGCATCCGTGGCTGGTGGATTGCGTCACACGCCCTTTCACCTGATCGTCACCCCGTTTTTCCCTGACCAAGACCCGATGGACCCTGTCCGCTATATCGTTGAAACCGGATCGGCGGATGCCGTGATACTGAATCAAATCCAACCAAATGATCCCCGCGTCGCTTATCTGATGGAACGTAACTTTCCTTTCGCGACGCATGGCCGAACGATTTGGTCAGGCAAACACCCGTACTATGACTTCGACAACAAGGCGTTTGGTGTCATCGCCGTACAGCAATTGGCTGCACGTGGGCGCAAGAATATCTTTGTCATCGCGCCTCCGGGGTCGCAGAACTATGCGCAGCATATAATCGCGGGGGTGCGCGAAAGCGGGCAGGCCAACGGTGTAGAGGTGAAGATTGCAGATGGAATTACGAGTGACACGCCCAGCGCAGAAGCCGTGGAACATGTACGCAAGGCATTGAAGGACCAGCCAAAAATCGACGCAATTGTGACGGCGTCGACCTCTTCTGCGATGGCTGCTGTTGCCGCAATCGAACAGCACGGGGCGCAGGTTGGTCAGGAAGTCGACGTATTTTCAAAGGAAGCGATGCCGTTTCTCAAGCTGTTTCGCGCAGATATTCTAACGATCGCAGAGCAGGTAAATTCGGCAGGGGACTTTCTGGCGCGGGCCGCAATCCAGGCTATTCGTAGACCTGAAGATCCGCCGATGCAGGAACTCGAAGTGCCTTCACAAGATGCTGGTTAGCGTCTTTACAATTTTCTCGATCGGCTGATCCACCGAAACCGATGCAGTCGGGTTCTGCGGAGGTTCGAGCGTCGCATATTGGCTTTCAAGCATAGTCGCAGGCATGAAATGATCGCGACGCTCGTTTAGCCTTTGGGCAATAATATGTTGTGGCGCGTCAAGATAGATGACCCTCAAATCTGGGATCGTAGCGCGCAAATAATCGCGGTAGGATTTGCGCAAAGCCGAACAGGCAAAGACTGTGAGTGTGTCTTGCCGCGCAACGTTTACCGCTTGCGCCAATTGGTCCAGCCACGGCCAGCGCATTGCGCCCGTCAGCGGCTTACCTTGTGCCATATGATCAACATTGCTTTGCGGATGGTAATCGTCGCCATCCAAGAACGCGCCACCGATTTGTTGGGCCAGCGCCTTTCCAACAGTGGACTTTCCCGACCCCGAAACCCCCATCACCATAATGGCCTGCTGCATCTAACGCCCCGGTATTACACCGCGTTTTTGACCTTTGCCTTCCCAGTTTTCCAAAGCCTCAATGGCCTCTTCTGCCGTATCGACAAATCGGAAGAGCTTTAGATCATCTGCGGAAATTGTGCCTGCATCGGCCAGCGCATCCCAGTTGACAATCTTTTCCCAAAACGCCCGCCCGAATAGCAAGAACGGCACTTGTTCCATGCGGCCGGTCTGGATCAAAGTCAGCGCTTCGAACATTTCGTCCAAAGTGCCAAAGCCACCCGGAAATACGCAGACCGCCGAGGCACGCATCAAGAAATGCATTTTGCGGATCGCAAAGTAATGGAAGTTGAAACAAAGCTCAGGTGTAACATAAACATTTGGAGCTTGTTCATGCGGCAACACAATGTTCAGGCCAATAGACCGCCCCCCTGCTTCCTGCGCGCCGCGATTGCCAGCCTCCATTACACCTGGACCACCGCCTGTGGCGATCACGTTGTCCGTTCCACCGGTTTTCAGCGAAATGGCCGTCACCATTTTCGAAAACCGCCGCGCTTCTTCATAGTATTGCGACAGATCCGCTAAAGTTTTCGTGCGGGCAGTTTCTTTTTTGGCGGGTTCTGGAATACGTGCGCCGCCAAACAGAACGATGGTCGAATTCACACCCGCTTCGTTCATCAGCATTTCCGGCTTGAGCAGTTCAAGCTGCAAACGCACAGGCCGCAGTTCTTCGCGGCACATGAAATCATCGTCGGCAAATGCCAAAGCATAAGACGGTGCGCGCGTTTGGGGCGTATCGGGGACACCCTTGACCTCTTCACGGTCTTGATGACTGTCGCGGAAAGGGTGGTGACGATTGTCGTTCATGTCGATGATCCTGCCTTGTTTCCAAGCAGCCTTGCCCGTCACAGGCCAAGATGCAATGCGATAGCGCTAAACCTCATTCAGATCAGAACGTTCGATCACAAAAGCGTCAAGCGCTGCGCGGTTTCGGGCGACATGTTCAGGGTTGCTTTGGCCGATGTGACCCCACGCGTTGCGATCCAGTGTGAAATCCGGCAGTTGCGCGATCAGGTCGTCAATGTCGTCATCGTCGATATTGAATGTGATCAGATCATCAGGGCGATCCGAAAAGTAGCTGCGTACATCTGCCAGATGACGGTCCCAATCAGCCGACCACATCGCAAGACAGGCATCTATTCCTGAAAGATTATGTGCCTCAATGAACCGCTGCGCGTAACGCCTGTGGTGCAGACGCGATTGCAGCCAGTTGTCTTTCTCGCGGATATTCAACAAGAACTTCGTGCCCGGATAAGCGGCATCTATTTCGCGGAAGTGCAAGAAACCTGACCAGATTTTGCCTTCCTCGAAACACTCCAGATCAGACAGAAAGGCATAGTGATCAATGCGGTGCAGCGGTTTGCGCCCTGCATCCAGATTGTTTTTCATCACCCGCGCGAGGTTCATTTTGCCCTTTGGTCCTGCCACCCGCCAATGCGCAGCGGTGTAACCCGACCTACGAAAAAACTGCGCAAGCGACCGTGTTCCGCAGCGGTGAAAACCGATCTGGACAACGCGCTTCAATTTGCCAGCCTTGGGCTATCTGGGTGCAATATACGATACATGTTTGCACTCTAGTTGCGCTGCTTCTCATTGCCAATTGGCCCTTAGTTTCTTATGGCAGAACCCAGACATCTAAAGGATCTTGCTATGACCACGAACAACGCTGCCCTAGAGACCGCAATCGAAGCCGCGTGGGACGCCCGCGATCAGATCAACACGTCAACCAAAGGCGAAGTCCGCGACGCGATCGAAGACACATTGAACGCTCTTGATAGCGGCTCATTGCGCGTGGCTGAGAAGTTGGAAGATGGCAGTTGGCATGTGAACCAATGGGCCAAGAAAGCCGTACTATTGTCGTTCCGCTTGAACGACATGGAGCCGATTTCAGGTGGCAATGGCGGATCAACTTGGTGGGACAAAGTGCCTTCCAAGTTTGACGGCTGGGGCGAAGCAGAATGGCGCAAGGCCGGTTTCCGCGCTGTCCCCGGGTCTATTGTGCGTCGCTCTGCATACATCGCCAAAGACGTCGTCTTGATGCCGTCTTTCGTGAACCTTGGTGCGTATGTTGACGAAGGTTCGATGGTTGACGGCTGGGCCACGGTCGGGTCCTGCGCCCAAATCGGCAAGAACGTGCATCTTTCGGGTGGTGTTGGTATCGGCGGCGTTTTGGAGCCAATGCAGGCAGGCCCCACTATCATCGAAGATAACTGCTTTATTGGTGCTCGCTCGGAAGTCGTCGAAGGCTGTATCGTGCGTGAAGGATCCGTGCTTGGCATGGGTGTGTTTATCGGCCAGTCCACCAAGATCGTGGACCGCGAAACCGGTGAGGTCATGTACGGTGAAGTGCCGCCCTATTCGGTTGTTGTCGCGGGCTCGATGCCTTCAAAGAACAACGTCAGTTTGTACTGTGCCGTGATTGTAAAGCGTGTGGACGAACGCACCCGTTCAAAAACAGGCATCAACGAATTGCTGCGTGACTAGATGATCCTCAGCCGCATCCTGGCGCGCAAACGCATTGCCGCGGGGGTTCGTCCTTCGTTCAAGGCCGCTTGGGCGCCGGTTGCGTTTGATGTCGTGATTATTGCATTGGTGCTGGCCGCTCTTTGGGGGCCTGCACTGACATTTATCTACGTTATGGAATTCTCGCTGTTTGTGACGGTCGTCGTCTTGATGGTCCTGATCTATGCACCGCTCCAGATCGTGATTATCGTCTCGACAATCGCGGCGGTGCGGTCGCGCTGGGAAGAGAAAGAAACCAAATGACCAAGAAAGAAAGCCGCCAACAGGTCTATACTTTGCTGGTCGAAGTGGGACGCAACGCAGACGATGGCCTACCACCAGAGGCCACCGGAGCAGCACTTATGTGCTATGCCAGCGGTGTGGATGAAGCAGAAGCTGTACGCGAAACCGTTGCTATTCTTAAGCAGGCCGACCTCGCTCCACTTGATGTGTCAGGCTACGGCACATTGGATGAACGGCTTGCCGAAGGGCATGACATCCCCGACGAAGAGATCGCTTTGATGGATCGTGCCCTCGCAGAAAACAGCGTAATCGTCGCGCAGATGACACCGTTCTTCGACAAGGTCTAAGGGCCTAGGCCGCATATCAATGCGCTTGTTGGACAACCAAGTAGCGCGCAAGAACGACGGGAAGGGCCTCTGGGATATCCTCGGCTATCAAACCGGGACCGACAACTTCTGCACATTGCAGATGAAGATTTGCCCCAAGTGCTGCCGCGTCGAACGCATCAAATCCACGGGCCATCAGGCCAGTAATGAAACCTGAAAGTACGTCACCGGACCCAGCAGTTGCAAGCCAGGCAGCATGCGCAAATGCTTTTGATTTCACGACAATGCAGTCGCCGGTTGGTCGCGCAATGATCGTGTCCGACCCCTTGAGCAGAACATTACAACCCATTTTTTGCGCCGCAATTCTCGCGCGTGAAACGCGGCAACTGGTCTTGTCGAATGCATCCGGAATAAGACGGCGCAATTCTCCTTCGTGCGGCGTCATAACGACTTGGGCATGCGAAACCGCTTTGATCAATTCCGGTTCTTGGGCGATCAGCGTGATCGCATCTGCATCAAGGCAAAGGGGACACCCCAACAACAACGTTTCAGAAAGCTTGGTCCGGCGGTCGCTGGACAATCCAAAGTTCGGCCCAATGCAGACCGCCGACGGCTTAAGTGCAGATAGTTGATCTGCAAAACCCTGATCTTCGCAATAGGTTTTCACCATGACTGCGTCCAACCGGGCCGCATGTTCCGCCATCGTATCTTGCGCGCTAAAGACGCTGACTAGTCCTGCACCAATCCGAAGCGCCCCGCGCGCTGCCAACCTTGCAGCGCCGCCTTGCCCTGCTGGACCGGAAACAACGATGGCGTGTCCATACGCGTATTTGTGCCGATCTCCCGATTTTTGCAACAGGTTCAGTTGATCGGCAGTAATGCCGTACTCTGGGCAGGATTGCTGGCTTTCGGTCATAATATTTACGGTCACTCAATGGGACGATTTGGCAGAATAACACGGTATCTGGGACGCCCGGTTTCGCCCAACTCGGGTTGAATGGGTTCACTATCATCAATTCTCGAAACCAGAGCAACAGCGGTACAAAGACATACGATTAGCCCTTTTCGTTCAATCGGGAAATATTTGCCTGATCGATCTACAATGCATATCCTGCCTGCTTATCACGATCTGCAATGCCAAACGGATGCAAGGGGACCCGCATGAAATTTCATAAACTCTATTGCGACGCAGACGGCGAAAGCCATTGGGAAGATGTTGCAGTCACCCTAGAGCCACGTCGCTTCGCACCCCCTGCGCAAGATATCGAAATCTCTGAGCCTGAACCGGTGAAGAAAATGATGTTTCTTAGGTTGCGGTCCGGATGGAACGAACCGGTCCATCCAACGCCGGTCGCACAAAAACTGGTTTGCCTTGCTGGCACGGTAAAGGTCACTGCAAGCGATGGAGAAGCCCGCGATATTGGGCCAGGTGACGTCTGGCACATGGAAGACAAGTTCGGCAAAGGTCATCATACGATGGTGACCAGCGACGAAGACTTTGAATCCGTGATCGTTCAATACGAGTAAGCCCACAAACCTTCTAAAACCAAGAATTGCATCCCCGCGCCCTTCCCGCTAGCCATGGCAAAAAGGAGCCCTGCCCATGTCCCCGATTGACCCCGTTGCCCTGACCGCTGATCTGGTCCGTTGCCCATCTATCACGCCGATTGAAGGCGGTGCTTTGGTGTTGCTCGAAGATGTGCTGACCAAAGGCGGGTTTACGTGTACTCGTGTGGATCGCGGCGGGATATCGAACCTTTATGCCCGCTGGGGCAGGCAAGGTGCCAACCGTACGTTCGGCTTCAATGGTCACACTGATGTGGTTCCTTTAGGGGACGAGGCCGCATGGACAATGCCGCCCTTTGGCGCCGAAATCAAAGATGGGTATTTGTACGGGCGCGGGTCCACGGATATGAAATCCGGCGTGGCCGCGTTTGCCGCTGCCGCAATTGATTTCGTGAGCGAGACACCCCCCGACGGTGCTGTTGTGCTCGCGATCACCGGCGATGAAGAGGCTGACGCGCTGGATGGCACAACCGCCCTTTTGGATTGGATGAACGCCAACAACGAAGCGATGACCGTCTGCCTTGTGGGTGAACCTACCTGTCCTGATGTCATGGGCGAAGCGATGAAAATCGGCAGACGTGGATCGATGAACGCGTTCTTTACCGTGACTGGCGTTCAAGGCCATGCAGCCTACCAACACCGCGCCAAAAACCCGATGCCCGCGATGGCGCGGCTGATGGATGTACTGTCGTCGCGCGTGCTGGACACTGGCACCGATCACTTTGATCCCTCGTCGCTACAGGTATTGACCATCGACACTGGAAATCCAGCGACGAACGTCATCCCTGCCCAAACTAAATCTTGCGTCAACATCCGCTTTAATGACACGCACAACAGCCCAGATTTGACCACATGGATGCAAAGCGAGGTCGACAAGGTTGCCGCTAAATTTGATGTGAAGATCGCGATGCATGTCAAAGTATCTGGCGAAAGCTTTATCACGCCTCCTGGTCCGCTTTCTGATCTCATTGGCAAAGCGGTCGAGGCCGAAACAGGCCGCAAGCCTGAACTGTCCACGTCGGGCGGGACCTCTGACGCACGCTTTGTAAAGCATCATTGTCCGGTCGTTGAATTCGGACTTGTTGGAAAAACGATGCATCAAGTTGATGAACGGGTTCTGGTTGAACAGATTGGCCAACTCAAGTCGATCTACAAGCGTATTCTATCGGACTATTTTGCATCAACTTAAGGCACGCCAATTTGGATGACGCCCCGCCTAGGGCATGTTAGGGCTGGCCCATGACACGTATACCTTCAAAGTCCGAAATCCTTGCATGGATTGCCGAACACCCAACCAAAGCTGCAAAACGCGACATCGCCAAAGCCTTTGGCATCAAGGGTGCGGCGCGCATTGACCTTAAACGCTTGCTCAAAGAACTTGAGGAAGACGGCAAACTGACCAAGCGGCGCAGTTCGTACCGCGACGCAGAAGAATTGCCGCCCGTTTCTGTGCTTGAAATCGTCGGACCTGATGCAGACGGTGATTTATATGCCCGTCCGCTGGAATGGGGCGGCAAAGGTGCTGAACCGCGCATCTTGATGGTACAACGCGACAGCGATCCGGCACTTGGCGCAGGCGACCGCATCTTGGGCCGCGTGACCGCTGATCAGACCGAAGACTACAGCCACACAGGCCGCATGATCCGCCGGATTGATGCAAGCCCGCAACGTGTGCTGGGTGTGTTTCGTGCCGATAGTGAAGGTGGGCGCATTATACCCGTCGAAAAAGGTGCTGATAAGCAGTGGATTGTGGCTGCGGGTGCCACAGGCGGTGCCAAAGACGGTGAATTAGTCGAGGCCGAACAATCTGGCCCCAAAGGCCGCATGGGTCTACCCAAAGCCCGTATCGTGGCCCGCCTTGGTGACCCATCAGGCCCGCGTGCGGTTTCGCTGATTGCGATCCACCAACACGGTATTCCAGATCACTTTCCAGACGATGTGCTGGCCGAAGCTGAAGCAGCTAAACCCGCAGAACTGGGCAAACGCCGCGACATGCGCAATTTACCCCTTGTTACCATCGACCCGTGGGATGCGCGCGACCATGACGATGCGTGCTATGTCGAAGCCGATCCCGACCCTAAGAACGCTGGCGGCTATATCATTTGGGTCGCGATTGCAGATGTGGCGCACTACGTCACGCCGAATTCTGAATTGGACCGCGAGGCGCGCAAGCGCGGCAATTCGACCTACTTCCCCGATCGTGTTGTGCCGATGCTGCCCGATCGACTTTCGGGGGATCTGTGTTCGCTACATGAAGGTGTGGAACGTGCCTGTCTTGCCGTCGCCATGCGCATTGATGCCAGCGGCGAAAAGATCGACCACACATTTCATCGCGGTTTGATGAAATCAGTCGCGTCTTTGAATTACGAAGAAGTCCAAGACGCCGTTGACGGGCAACCCAACGACAAAACCGCGCCTTTGCTGGACGGTATCATCAACCCTCTTTACGCAGCTTATGCCGCGTTGGTGAAGGCGCGCGCGCGTCGCCAACCGCTAGAACTGGACCTGCCAGAGCGGCAGATCATCTTGGACGACGCAGGCAAAGTCACTTCGGTACAATTCAAAGAACGCCTTGATGCGCACCGCTTGATCGAAGAATTCATGGTGCTGGCGAATGTCGCCGCCGCCGAGACGCTGATCGCCGAGAAATCGCCACTGCTGTTTCGCGTTCACGAAGAGCCCAGCCCCGAAAAGCTGGACGCACTGCGCGAGGTGGCAATTGCATCCGGTTTGGTTTTGGCAAAAGGACAGGTTCTCAAAACGGCGCATCTGAACACCTTGTTGAAAGGTGCTGCGGGCACTGAAAACCACGAACTGATCAACATCGCCACACTGCGTTCAATGACGCAGGCCTATTACAATCCTGAGAACTTTGGCCACTTCGGCTTGGCTTTGCGGGCTTATGCGCATTTCACTTCGCCCATTCGCCGCTATTCGGATTTGATCGTACACCGCGCGTTGGTGTCGTCGCATGGCTGGGGCAAAGACGGGCTTAGCCTTTGGGACATCGAACATCTGCCCGAGACCGCCCAACTGATCAGCGACACAGAGCGCCGTTCCATGACCGCCGAGCGCGACACGACGGACCGCTATCTCGCGGCGTTCTTATCCGACCGCATCGGTGCGGAAATGGGAGGCCGTATCAGCGGAATCGCCAAGTTCGGTGTTTTTGTAAAGCTGGATGAAACCGGCGCTGACGCAATGATCCCGATTCGCACATTGGGCCGAGAGTTTTTCCATTACGATCCCGAAAGCCAAACCTTGATGGGGTCCGATACAGGACTGGTCATTGGATTGGGCCTGCGGGTTACGGTCAAATTAGCCGAGGCTGCGCCCGTCACAGGCGGATTGATTGCCGAGTTGATTGCAATTGATGACCGGACGATGCCGCGCGGCCCGTCGCGTGGAAGCGGCAAGCCGCCGCGCCGTAAGGCGGGCTCTGCCAAAAAGAAATCGGCCAAGACCGCACGCAAGGTAAAGCGTCAGCGCAAATAATTACTCGAACGGCAGCGGGGTGCAGGCACCGCCCTGCATGCATGACGTCAGCATATCTAAAACGCCCGAAGTGGGGTCTTCAAAAATCATACCACCGCAGGCGCCCGCTTGCATCGTAACGGGCGGATCGCTGGCAGGTACGAAATAGATCGCCTCTGCCCCGCTGCGTGCAGAGCCACACCACGGGCCCGCGCACGTGACCTGCAGCATCGCGCGGCTGACATAGGGCGTAGCAAACCCCGCCTTTGACAGTCCCTTTCCCGCAAAACGTGCTGGAATTGGATCAGGCGGAGCAACCTCTTCGAAACTATTGGTGCCTTGTGGCAGCGCGCTTTCATCAAACGTCAGCGTACCATAAAGCACAAAGTAGCTTTCAGGCTCGGCGGCGAGCTGCTGAAAGGTTGTAACCGGGTCGGGTCGCAGGCAGCTAAGCGCATGGGCATGGCTGCAAGTCACAGCAAGCATGGAAGCGAGGACAAAGGTTTTCATATTCCTGTGATCCTACAGCTTTGGTTCAAATTCAGCCAAAACCTGCGCGTAGACAGCCCGCTTGAACGGCACGATACTGCCAACCAGTTCACTTGGCGGCATCCATTTCCAGCTGGAAAATTCGGGGTGTTTCGTCTCCAGATCAATCTGGTTATCGACACCGTGAAAGCGCATCAAATACCATTTCTGTTCTTGCCCGCGAAAACGGCCCTTCCAGATATTGGGGACCAATTCATGCGGGATGTCGTAGCGGATCAAGCCAGCTGTCTCACCTTCGATGGTGACAAACTTGGCCGGAATACTGGTTTCTTCTTCCAATTCGCGAAATGCTGCGTCGCGCGTCGTCTCGCCCTGATCGACGCCACCTTGGGGCATTTGCCAAGCGTCAGTGTCGCGGTCTTTGCGTTGCGCCACAAAAATATGCCCGCGAGGATTGATCAGCATAACGCCGACGCAAGGACGGTAGGGCAGTTGGGCTATTTCTTCAGGAGTCATAAACGGGCCTTGGTGTTTCATCTGGGTACCTCTTGGTGTGGCCTGATTTAAGGCACAAGGTCCAGCGGTTATGCGATAACAAGCCGTGTTTCGTGGCGAATGCGGGCCGCAATCCAACGCAGGTGATCACGCCTGAACGCCACGCAACCAGCAGTCGGACGGCCCGGACCGCGCCATTCATGCAAAAATATTGCCGATCCGCGCCCTTTGACAGCATAGGGCCAGTTCCAGTCAGTCAAAACGATAAGGTCATACATTGGATCGGATCGACGCAGGCGTTCGTGGCTAAAGCTATGCGGTGCGCGCACCATCATGTTGTAATCTTCGTCTCTGACATCGTCAGACCACAAATCATGCGGTCCAATGGGCAGCGCCCAATCGGCCGGACGCGCCATGCGGTCAGCGCGGTAAAGCATCCCCACAATACAATGCGTGCCACGCGGGGTAGCGCCGTCGCCCTCGGCTTTGCGCTTTGTTAACCCACCGCGCCCGATTGTGCAGGGGAACCGACGGTTCATAAAGCGAACGTGAGTTGGGGTAAGGACAAGGTCGGTTTGTTTCATAGCCGTGTGATAGCGGAATGGGCAGAGGCTGTCAGCAGGGCGGGGTTCAATGACAGGTCAAAAACGAAGGTGTTGGACCAGAAGGCAGGAACAAGCAGCGCATCGATTACTTTATACGCGGAAGTTCATTTTTCCCGCTTGCGGTCTGCAGCGGCCATCACAATTCAGCCAATGTACGCCAACGGTTAGCGTAGCTGCGATACCTTGACTGATCTGCTGTGGTACTGGCCACGACCGGCTTGGCCATCGCACTGCTTTTGCCAAACAACAAAGCTGCACCAATGCTCGTGCCTGTCGCGGCATCGCTTGTCAGGACCTGTCGTCCGGTTGCGGCCCCTAGCATGTCGATGAACGCGGAATTGCGGCCAAATGGACCTTCTACAACCGTCGGTCCCTGCGCCCCCGTTAACCTGAGACAAGTATCCGTCATCATTGCAAGATAGAAAGATACCGCAGCGGTCCGTGCGCCAGTGGCAGGTTGCAGTGCTGCGCCGGTCCAAGACATGCTCCGCCCGCGGAAAGGTCCTGTTCGCGGATCCACTGCTGGCAGTATCATCAGTTGCCCGTCCAAGATGTCGGATACATCTGCGGCTGTGGGTGTAACCTCTTCGCCCTGTTGGATCATTTCGTATTCGCGCCCGCCCATGAAGCGTGCACTTGGCACTGCTTGCCCTAAGGCATTGACGTTGATCAAAGTATCACGCGCAGGATCAAGAGAGGTATCAGTGCCGCCAATACTCATGACGATGACCCACGTTCCGGTGGAAACGACCGAAAACGCGCCACTTTGCGTCAGGAGATGGGGATAAAGTGATGCATTCGAATCGTGTATTCCAACGCAGACTGGCGTGTCGGGGTGCAATCCGGTTTTCCGAGAAATCTCGGGCAAAAGCGTGCCGAGGATATCGGTGGGTTTGCGCACAGGCGCAATTTTGTTGCTGATACCAAGTTTCGCAGGCAAATCCGAAAACGTCCCCGTTTTGGGCGACCAAAGATCAGTGTGACACCCAATCGAGGTGACATCGGTAGCGGCAACACCTGTAAGCTTATGACCCCAATATTGCGGATAAGTCACAATATGCGCGGTGCGATCCCGCAAGGTGGGGTCTTGGTTAAACTGCCAATGAAGTTGCGCACCAATGTTCAAGCCACCATCAAGCGTTGGCGATCCCGTGCGTTCAAACGGGGGTTTAAGGGCTGCATATGCTTCGGCAATCCCAAGTGGATAGCTGTGTTCATAATCAAGGATCGGTGCAGCAAGCGAACCGTCGGACGCGAGCAATGCAGCGCAAGCGCCGTGCGTTGTGACCGATATTGCGTCAATGCCGTGGTCGCGGTGAAACTGCGCCAATGCATCTAACAGGAATGCCCAGTGCCCCTCGACATCGTAGTGAGGCCAGGGCGGCCCTGCGCACACCTTGTTCGGGCGGGTCACGACAGCAATTTCAGTCAGGCTTGGAAGATCAACAAGCGCAAGTTTCGCGTTTGTCTTGCCGATGTCGATCACAGCGATGTTGCGTGGCGCGGTCATTGCATATGGAACAGTGGCTTCAAAGGGATCGCAACAGGGGCATTGTCCGGCGCCGTTTCCATGATGTCGGCCATATGCGCCCACCATTTCTGCATCACTGGGTGATCCGGCAAAGCGTCCATACCATGATCATCATTGCGAACTAACACACCGATCAGGTGCCCTGTTTCTACGTCTAGATGAATGGAATAGTCGCGAACACCAGCATCGTGCAATAGCGCCACAAGCTCGGGCCAGATAGCATCATGCCTGCGCTGGTATTCAGCGGCCATCCCGTCGTTCAGACGCATTCTAAAGACATAGCGTTCGGTCATGCGTTTTTCCGGTCACGGGTCATGGACCACAGTCTTGGCAGGGCAATTACTCCGATCAACAACAGGCCGATGAAGATCGACATTACAATACCCGGCACGTTCAAAAGACCCATCCCGAAAGTGACCAGCCCCATGACAAAGGCTGCAATAACGACACCGGGGATCGTTCCTGATCCGCCGAGGATGTTGACGCCACCAAGGACAACCATTGTCACAACCTCAAGCTCCATGCCCGTTGCGATGCTGGGGCGGGTAGAGCCAAGCCGCGAGGTCAGACAAATCGCGGCGACGCCGGACATCAGGCCTGTCAGCAGGAATAGAATGAACTTAACCCGCGCCACGCGGATGCCGCTGAACAATGCCCCTGTGGGGTTATTGCCAATGGCATAGACTGTGCGACCAAAGTTGGTTTTGTGCAAAAGCACACCGTAGATGACGGCAATGACAGCGAACAACAGCATCTCGACAGTGAAGACCCAGTAGATATAGCCTTGCCCAAACCATGCAAAGCTGGACGGGTAGCCGCGAAATGCCTCGTCGCCAAGAATGATGTAACTGATCCCGCGAAACAGGCTCATAGTGCCGATGGTCACCACAATTGATGGCAGGCCCAGCACAGTGACAAAGAAGCCGTTGAACGCGCCACAAAGTAAACCGACAATCAGGCCGATTGCCACGAGTTCTGGCGTCCCTGCCCCGTACTGGACCGCAAGACCCATTGCCGTGCTTGCGAGCGCGATAATCGACGCCACAGACAGGTCAATTTCACCAGAAATGATGAGCAACGCCATGGCAAACGCGATCATCGCCTTTTCCGTAAAGTTGAAAGTCGCGTCACTCAGGTTCCACGCGTTAAGGAAATAAGGTGAAGCAAAGCTGTTGATCACGAAGATCGCGATAGCAACGGCGAACAATAGGGCTTCCCAGCTTTTGAACAGCCGTGCTGCACGGCTGTTCAGGCGGTCAGGGACATGGCGATTCTGGACGCTTGTGTCGGTCATTGCGTAGTCTCCGCTGATTTCAGGATAATCCGGCCTTTTGCACGTCCTGCACGGGCGTTGAAGGCAACCGCGATCAGGATTGCACTGCCGGAAATCGCGAGCTGCCAGAACGGCGAGATATTCACAACTGGAAGCGCGTTTTTCACAACTCCCAGAAAGATTGCCCCTAGAACTGCGCCGCCTACCGACCCGATACCGCCTGCAATCGAAATACCGCCGATGACGCAAGCAGCGACGACTTCAAGCTCGAACCCGCCAGCGATATCCACATAGGCCACCGCGTACCGCGCAACCCATAGATAGCCTGTCAGGCCAGCCAGCGCACCAGATGCAACAAAGGCCCAGAACTGCGTCTTGCCAACGTTGATACCCGTATAAACCGCTGCATGGGGATTGCCACCAACCGCAAAGATCGAACGTCCGAACTGGGTTCGCGCCATCATAATTCCGAAGACAATGACTGTCATAATCGCGATCCACGACAACACGGGCAGACCCAACAGCACGGCGCGTGGAAAGCCTGTAAATGCTGGCGACATCTCGTGGCTATTGACCCACTTTCCGTCCGAAATCAGAAAGATTAGACCCCGGAAAATCGTCATGGTGCCCAGCGTCACAACAATAGGCGGTATCGCAAGTTTCCAAACCAGCACACCATTGATTGCGCCCATGATTGCGCCAAGCGAAATGGCAATGACGATAATAATTGGGATCGGAAGGCCGGGCATTGCGACGTTAATCATCGCAACAACCATCCCTGTCAGCGCAAGGTTTGCTGCGACCGACAAATCAATACAGCGGGTAAGGATCACGACCATCTGCCCCAACGCCAGAATGATCAATGGTGCAGTGTCGTTGAATACGTTGGCAAGGTTCGAGGGTGCGACGAAACCAGAAAAGCGCGATGCAATCAAAAGCAGAAGCACAAGGATTGCGCCACCAAGGATCGTCTCACGGACGGGGATCATGCGGATCATGCCACTACACCTTCTGCGGATTGTTTGATGCCTGCTGCGTGACGCACCAGTGTCTCGGGTGTCAGTTCATTTCCCGCCAGTTCGGCGGCAATCAATCCGTCGCGCATCACGATGACACGGTCTGACATGCCAATAACTTCGGGAATTTCGGAACTGACCATGATGACGGACAGGCCTTGCGCTGCCAATTCGGCCATGAATTCATGCACGGCGGCTTTCGATCCGATATCGATGCCCTTTGTCGGTTCATCAAGGATGATGACTTGGGGTTGGGTCGCCAACCATTTGGCGATGACCACCTTTTGCTGATTACCACCAGACAGATTGCCGACATCTTGATCTAGCGATGCTGCACGCAGATCCAACCGTTCGGAGTATTCGCGTGCAAGCTTGAATTCCTCCGCAAGCCGCAAAAAGCCGTTGCGCGATGTACGTCCAAGCGATGGAAGGGTGATGTTCTGAAAGATAGGCAAGCCAATGATTGCTCCCTGCTTGCCGCGATCTTCGGGCACGTAAACGATGCCATTCTTTACAGCGTCAGCAGGCGAGCGGATCACACTGATGTTGCCATTGATCCGGCAAACGCCCTTGGACGGTTTGGTAATGCCGAAAAGTGATTGCATGAATTCGGACCGACCAGCGCCAACCAGGCCATAAAACCCAAGGATTTCGCCACGGTTTAGACTAAAGGTAATATCGGCAAATTCTGTCGGGTGCGTATAGCCGACGACTTTCAGCACTTCGTCGCCCACGTCGTGTTTGCGACTGGGGAAAATCTGATCTACCGACCGGCCAACCATCATCGTGACCAGCGCATCTTCGTCGATGTCCGCGATCATGCCATCGCTCACGAATGCACCATCGCGAAAAACAGTAAAACGGTCGGCAATGCGAAAAATCTCGTCGAACTTATGGCTGATAAATAGGATCGCTTTACCTTGGGACTTCAGTGTCTCAACCAGTTCATAAAGCTCCTCGATCTCTTTGTGCGATAGCGCGGCAGTCGGTTCATCCATGATCACGACGCGGGCGTCCACTGACAAGGCGCGCGCAATCGCGACAAGATGTTTATTGGCAATGCCAAGGTCGCGTAGCTGCATATGCGAACTGAAAGGTGCGCCAATCTCGGTCAATAACTTGGCGGCGGCACGGTGCATCTCGGCCTTGTCGATCAAGCCGAACCGCGTGCGGGGCGCGTGGCCGATATAGATGTTTTCTGCGACCGAAAGCTCATCAAAAAGCACCGTTTCTTGGTGAATTGCTGTGATGCCTGCATTGGATGCATCATTCGGCGTTGTGAGTGAAACAGGTTCCCCATCAATGCGAATTGTCCCGCCATCGGGGCGGTAGATCCCTGTTAGGATTTTGACGGTCGTAGATTTCCCGGCACCGTTTTCACCAACCAGTGCCGTGACTTGACCTGCGTAAAGATCAAGGCTCACCTCGTCCAAAGCCTTCACTCCTGGAAAGGTCTTTGTGATCATGTCCATGGACACAACTGGCGATTTGTTGGCCGCGGTGCGCGTCATCATGCGATACTCTTTCAACTTTGCTGGAAAAGCAGGAGTCCGGCCCAGAGCAAGAATTGCTACAGGCCGAACTGGGAGATTTGCTTAGAAGATCGACTTGAACTGTTCGATGTTGCTGGCGTCGTAGACAAAAGGATCAGCCATCGCGCCTTCGTTGTTTTCATCCAAAGTCAGGCTGCCCATACGTCCCATTGGGACCTCTGCACCGGGTGCGGCTTCTACGCCATTCTGGCTTAGTTCATACGCCAGCATTGTCGCCGAGTAGCCCAGGTCGATTGGGTTCCAGATCGCAAAAGACTGAGATGCACCAGATTCGATAGCACCTGCCATCTCGGACGGTAGACCAAGGCCGGTTACGTTGACCTGACCAACTTTGCCCGCATCAACAACAGCCTGAGCGGCGGCCACGATGCCGACGGATGTTGGTGCGATGATGGCATCAAGATCAGGGTAGGATTGCATCAGACCAGTGGCCTCGCGGTAGGATTTGTCGGCAAGGTCATCGCCATAAACGGTCGCGACAACTTCGATACCCGGATAGTTACCCATGACGGCCATCATTTCTTCGATCCAGATGTTCTGGTTCGTAGATGTTGTCGTCGCTGACAACAGTGCGACTTCACCGCCGTCTGGCAAGTGATCGGCAGCCAGCTTGATAATCATGTTACCAATCAGCGGGTTGGATGACGGGTTCAAGTGAAGTTGGCGACCTTCAGGTGCCACGCCAGAATCCCAGCTAATGACAGTAATGCCGCGATCCATGGCACGCTTCAAAGCGGGAACCAGTGCATCAGTGTCATTCGCAGAAATTGCAATCGCATCGACATTCTGCGCAATCAGGCTGTTGATCACTTCGATCTGGCCTTCTGCGGTTGTGTCCGTTGGGCCAGTGTAAATGATCTCGACGTTGCCAAGTTCAGCTGCTGCCTCTTCTGCGCCTTCCGCTGCGGCTTCAAAGAACCCGATGCCAAGCGCTTTGACAACAATCGCGATGCGCACATCATCTTGTGCAAATGCTGGTGTCGCCATCATGGCAACTGCCATTGCCGCCGACGTTGCTAATTTCTTAAGTACACTCATGGTATCCTCCCTAGAGTAGTTGCAATCAGGCTGGCAGCACTGCCACCCCCTCTTTCTGCGCGGCACCTTTTGGCACCACGATCAGTGTCACATCTGCCGATTCAAGCATGGTCGCTGTGCGATCATCGATGCCGTCGTCGGTGATGATTGTGTCGATTTTCTCAAGCGGGCAAAGCACCAGACTTGAACGATTTGCGAACTTGGAACTGTCCACCAAAACGATCAGTTCTTCCGCTTGCCCCATCAATTTTTGTTCAGCCTGGATGAGCAACGGGTCCTGTTCCATCAAACCTATTGGTCCAATGCCTTGCGCGCCCATAAACATGCGTTTTGCATAGAAATTGCGGGTCACGTCATTCTCAAAGGGCGACAGGATGATGTTTTGTTCGCGGTAGATGATTCCGCCAGACAACATCACTGTGTTGCGTGAATTCTTGAGCAGATGCTCTGCGATCGGGAAAGAATTGGTGAACACCTGCATCCGGCAAGACGCAAGCGGGTGAACCATCTGGAACGTCGTTGTTCCGCCATTAATGATGATTGGCTCGCCATCGCCGCAAAGCTCTACTGCGGCGGCAGCAATTGCCTGCTTCGCCGCGATGTTCATCGTCTCATTGACTGAAAATGGACGTCCGGCGAGGCCGACAAAAGGCGCCATCTTGATGGCTTCTGCACCGCCACGAACGCGGCGCAGGCGCTTTTGCTCGTCCAATGTGTTGATGTCGCGGCGTACTGTCGCCTCTGATGCGCCGGTAAGCGCACACAGGTCCACAACCGTGACCAATGATCGGTCTTGAACGGCGGATAGTATAACGCGGTGGCGGTCTTTCTCGTGCATGGAATGCCCTTTCGATTTGATTAACGTGGATTGAGTCGCCATTCATTGTCAATCATTTTTTATCATTTCCAATCATTCTGCGGTGCAGCATGATCGTTTATGATTGAAAATGATTGACTTGAGGCCTCTCGCCAGTCAGCTTGTCTCCAACACAAGTATTGTAACGACTCGTCCACGGAGACACACATGACCTCTTCCTCAACTGATCAACGCCTTGAAAACAAATGGGATACCGCCCACGCGAACGGGATGAGCGAACCAGAGAAGCTGTTATACCGGTCGAATCTTTTGGGGTCTGACAAGAGAATCACAAACTACGGTGGTGGGAACACATCTGCGAAGGTGATCCAAAAAGATCCCCTGACCGGAGAGATGGTAGATGTGCTGTGGGTAAAGGGGTCAGGCGGTGATGTCGGCTCGATCAAGATGGACGGGTTTTCGACGCTCTATATGGACAAGCTGAACGCGCTGCGAGGGATCTACCGTGGCGTTGAATTTGAAGATGAAATGGTTGCGTACCTGCCCCATTGTACCTTTAACCTGAACCCGCGTGCAGCCAGCATCGACACACCACTGCATGCCTATGTACCCGCGGAACATGTCGATCACATGCACCCTGACGCGATCATTGCCATTGCCGCCGCAAAAGACAGCAAAGCACTGACAAAACAGATTTTCGGGGACAAAATTGGATGGTTACCTTGGAAGAAGCCGGGCTATCAACTGGGTCTATGGCTTTCCGATTTCTGCGCCAAGAACCCGAATGCAAAGGGTGTTGTCCTTGAAAGTCACGGGCTGTTCACGTGGGACGATGATGCGCAGGCCTGCTATGAACTGACGCTTGAAATTATCCAAACCGCTATGGATTGGTTTGCCAAAGAAACCGCTGGTAAACCTGCATTTGGCGGCGCGGCGCACGTAAGCCTATCTGCCGAACAGCGTCGCGCAACAGCTGCGCGACTGATGCCAGCAATCCGTGGAATGGTTTCGGGTAAGCAGCATATGGTTGGTCACTTCACCGACAATGACGCGGTTCTGGAATTCGTGAATGCCAATGACATGCCACGGCTTGCTGCCCTTGGCACCTCATGCCCTGATCATTTTCTACGCACTAAAATCTGTCCACTTGTCGTGGCGTTTGATCCGGCGAATCCTGACGTAGACGCGACGCTCGCGGGCCTTTCTGACGCAGTTGCGAACTACCGCGAGGGGTATCAGGCTTACTATGACCGCTGCAAGAAGGACGACAGCCCTGCGATCCGTGATCCAAACGCCGTCGTCTATTTGATCCCCGGCGTTGGTATGATCACGTTTGCAAAGGACAAGGCAACTGCCCGCATTTCCGGAGAATTCTACGTGAATGCGATCAACGTAATGCGCGGCGCAGATGCGGTTTCTGAATATCAAGGCCTGCCAGAGCAAGAGGCGTTCGACATCGAATACTGGCTGCTAGAAGAGGCAAAGTTGCAGCGGATGGCTGCGCCCAAGTCTATGGCTGGGCGCGTTGCTCTTGTCACTGGCGGTGCTGGCGGAATTGGCGCGGCCACAGCCGAGCGATACCTGCGTGAAGGCGCTTGTGTCATGCTGGCCGACATTGACGAAGCAGCCTTGGCCGAAACAGCCGGCAATCTGGCAAGCCGCTATTCAACCGACGTTGTGCGCACGGTGACAATGAATGTCACCAACGAAGACGCGGTCATTGCAGCCTACGCAGATGTTGCCGCCGAATTCGGCGGAGTCGATATTTTGGTGTCTAACGCAGGCATAGCGAGTTCTGCGCCAGTCGAAGACACAACTCTTGCGCTTTGGAACAAAAACATGGCGATCCTGTCGACCGGCTATTTCCTTGTCAGTCGCGAAGCTTTCAAACTCTTTCGCACCCAAGACATGGGTGGGGCTGTCGTGTTTGTCGCTTCAAAGAACGGCCTTGCCGCATCACCAAATGCATCCGCTTATTGCACGGCAAAAGCTTCCGAAATTCATCTCGCTAGATGCCTTGCACTGGAAGGTGCGCCCATGGGCGTTCGGGTGAATGTCGTAAACCCCGATGCAGTGTTGAAAGGCAGCAAGATCTGGCAAGGCGAATGGCTTGACCAAAGGGCGGGCACCTATGGCACCGATAAGGACGGGCTAGAGGAAATGTATCGCGAACGGTCTATGCTAAAGCGGTCCGTGCTGCCTGAGGACATCGCAGAGGCCGCCTATTTTCTTGCATCAGACCTGTCCGCCAAATCAACGGGCAACATCATCAACGTAGACGCGGGCAACGTCCAAGCGTTTACACGGTAAGGGTAGTCACAATGATTAAAGCTGACATCATTTCGCAGGCAAACGATGCCGCAGTTCAGAAGCTTCAGGCAGACTATGACGCGTTGGGCGAACACCTTGATCGGCGCGGCATCAATATAACCGCGATCAAGGACAAAGTGGCCCGTTACGGTGTGGCGGTCCCGAGTTGGGGCGTTGGCACAGGCGGTACGCGGTTTGCACGGTTTCCCGGCGCAGGCGAACCACGGGACATTTTCGACAAGCTCAGTGATTGTGGTGTCATCCACCAGTTAACCCGCGCAACGCCATCTGTTTCGCTTCACATCCCGTGGGACGCGCAGCCAGCAGCAGACCTGAACAGCAAAGCCGAAGAAGTTGGGCTGACATTTGATGCCATGAATTCGAATACGTTTCAGGATCAAACCGATCAAAAACACAGCTATAAATTCGGCTCTCTCGCGCACACGGATGCGGCCACACGTCAACAAGCGGTCGACCATAACATCGCCTGCATTGAACTGGGTGCGCAGATCGGATCAACGGCGTTGACGATTTGGGTCGGCGATGGTTCGAACTTTCCGGGTCAGACCAATTTCACCAAACAATTCGAACGCTATCTTGATGCGGCCAAGCAGGTTTACGCAGCACTTCCCGATGATTGGACGCTGTTGACCGAACACAAGATGTACGAGCCCGCGTTATATTCAACCGTCGTCCAAGACTGGGGCACTAACCTGCTGATCGCGCAACAAATGGGCGACAAGGCAAAATGCCTCGTGGATCTTGGGCATCATGCGCCGAATGTGAATATCGAAATGATCGTCGCCCGCCTGACACAGTTCGGCAAACTCGGCGGCTTTCACTTTAATGACAGCAAGTACGGTGATGACGATTTGGACACTGGCAGCATTGATCCGTATCGCCTGTTCCTTGTCTTTAATGAATTGGTCGAAGCCGAAGCGAACCCCGACTTCAATCCAATGCACATGCTGGATCAAAGCCACAACGTCACCGACCCCATCGAAAGCCTGATGGTTTCGGCCACCGAAGTGCAGCGCGCGTATGCACAAGCCCTACTTGTTAATCGCGCTGCGTTGGTGGGATTTCAGGAGGCAAATGATGCTTTGATGGCGACGACGACACTCAAACATGGGTTCCGTACTGACGTCGAAAGCATCCTGGCTATGGCACGATATGAAAACGGAGGGGCAATTGACCCTGTCGCCGCCTACCGCTTGTCTGGCTACCGTGCCGGTGTTGCAGATGTGCGTCCGGCTACAAGCGGTGCAGGAGGTGGTATCGTCTGATCAGGGAACAGGGATTTCTGGCAGCCGACATATTCAAGCGCGCCTGCCTTTTTTCTTATAGCAAATGCCCTGACTTCGCCGCCTTCGTGGCCAAGTACGCGTGATTATGCGGGTTTTCGCCGACCTTAAGCGGCACCCGCTCTGTCACACTAACCCCGCAGGCTTTCATCCGCGCGACCTTGGCGGGGTTGTTGGTCAACAACCGGACTGCGCCAAACCCCATGCGTTTCAGAATCTCTGCACCGATGCGAAAATCTCGCTCGTCATCTTCAAACCCAAGCCTGTGGTTCGCTTCTACTGTGTCAAACCCCTGATCTTGCAACGAATAGGCGCGCATTTTATTGGCTAGCCCAATCCCGCGACCTTCTTGATTGAGATAAAGCAGCACTCCTGCCCCTTCTTCGCCCATTTGCGCCAAAGCACCGCGCAATTGTGGACCGCAGTCACATTTCAGCGATCCAAGCAAATCGCCGGTAAAACAGGCCGAATGCAGACGCGACAACACAGGTTTTGACCGATCAGGCTGGCCGATCTCTATGGCATAGTGTTCTTCGGCACCGTCGTCGGGGCGAAAAATATGAAGCCGCCCCGCCTCTGATACCTCAAGCGGTAAACGGGCAGATATAATGGGGTTCAGTGGGCTAAGTCCCGTATCAAGGGCCGCACCCGCAGGCACCAACGTCAGATTATGCTTTATCGCAAAATCGGCAGCATCGTCTACATGCAGAACCAATGCCGCAGGCAAAAGACGCGCCGCTTTTGTCAGCGCAATCGCCGCGCGGTGCAAATCAGCAGCGCCTTCGCGCGCTGCGTGCAACGGACCTTTCATCGGTGCGCGCAGGTCATCAGCAGGATCAGCTATGGACCGCACCCATGACAGCGCAGCATCCGGCGGCAGCTTGATCCGTGCCAGATCACCGTCATAGGCATGCGCTTTCAATGTCTGTGCGCGCCAGCTTGTGATCGCAAGAACCGCATCGCCACCCAAGGTTCGCAGATCCGCCAATCGGGCTGCATCCAGTGTCTCTGCAGCAAGCACAACCGCGCCGCCGTCCAGCACAACGGGCACACCCATGCGCAAATCTGCGCGGGCGCGTGCCAATCGTTCCGTAATGTCGGGGGCGAATGCCATCGCGAAAGCCTCTTATTTGTTTCAACTAATAGCTGTTTCACAGGCAAAGTGAAACAATTGCACGGCAAATCACACGAGCGTGTGATTGTTTCATCCTGCCGCTTGTCCACAACGTATTAAGAGCACAAGTCTAAAGGACGTTAAAGAGGAGGCTGTCATGGGACAACTCAAGAAAATTTTGCTGGTAGACGACGATGACGACCTGCGCGAGGCGCTGGGCGAACAACTGTTGATGACCGAAG
>Ga0208544_10000328_pt1 | contig 38906 bp, 27 predicted proteins | sample DEB08_DNA_9_FD_184526 | JGI IMG/M metagenome (GOLD analysis project Ga0208544, IMG submission 184526) | Aqueous microbial communities from the Delaware River and Bay under freshwater to marine salinity gradient to study organic matter... | ecosystem: Environmental > Aquatic > Marine > Coastal ... | reverse complement strand
ATTAGAGCTTATATAGAGTTCTACAATCGGTGCTTAGTAAAACCTTTAAAATGGAAGTTCAAAGGGTTCGACAAAGGAAAGAAATTGAAGAATATTAACTGCCGCTAACTTCTTGCGCAAACCACTAGAGTATCCCATTTCAGCAGCATGAGCACTTAATACGTCATCAGCAACTCCGAACCTCAACAAATCATAGAAACGTTGATTTTCAAATGCCAATTCTACCCGTCTTTCCTGAAGTAATGCATTTTTAGTAACTGAGGAAGGACGATCTTCAAATCCTGCTCTTTGTCTGACCGCATTATAAGAATCTATTGCAGCAGCTTCTGAGGTTTCGCCTCGACCTGCTAAAATAGCCTCTGCATGCATTAATAACACATCTGCATAACGTAAAACAATCACATCATTACCCGCATCCCGAGGACTTGGACCATAAGTAGCTGGAATAGTCGTAATGTCAGATCCTTCAGGTAAAAATTTTGCCACCTCAGTAAATCTACCAGCATTCCAATAGGAAGTTTCCGTTCTATTTCCACCAATTGCTTGAAAATCTGCTATAAGGTTGTCGTTGACGATGTTATGACCATCTTCTCTACCTTGACGAATTGTTGCAGTAAATTCAGCCGAAAAGCTTTGACTTTCCTGAGAATTTCCTGATTCATATTGAATAGCAAAAATAATTTCGTCATTCAATTCATTATAAAAGACATCATTAAAATCACTTTCTAAAGAAAATGCCCCGCTTGTAATAATACTATTACATAATTGCGCAGCTTCTGTATAATTAGGACTTGGTTGAGTTAAATATACCTTTGCCAAAAGACCTTGTGCCGCTGCTTTCGATGCTCTTGACTTATGGCTATTATCTAAATTAACCACTCCATCTTGCAAATCTGAAACGATTTGCTCATAAACGCTTGCAGTAGCTGCTCTAGTAAAAATCAAATCCGTCTGATCAGGGGTTACTACTGTAGTTACCAAAGGTACATCACCAAACAATCGAACTAATTTAAAATAGGCATAAGCTCTTAAAAACTTAGCTTCAGCTGTATAAGCAGCTTGATTATCTGCATCTGCAACATCAATAAAGTTCAGAACATTATTTGCTCTAAAAATAACATCGTACATAGACTGATACATATCTTCTGATTGTATATTATCAGGATTCACTCTATATCGATGAAAATCAGCTTTTGTTCCTTCTATAGTTGCTGTCCGAGTATTATCTGTACGCATTTCGGATAACATATATTCAAATTGTATCCCTCGATTCGCTCTAGTAATATTGGTCTGTGTATTTTCATTGACCCCTTGTATGGCATCGTAGATTCCTATAATCCCAGACAATACATCATCATCAGAGGCAAAGAAGGCATCCACAACGATAGCCGAATCTGGCAATGGGTTTAAAAACTCATCTGTATCACAGGAATGGAACATAATTCCTATTACTGCGAGTACTATATATTTATTAAATTTCATTATTGTTAATTTTGATAATTAAAATTATTTTTGACAAATCCAGTAAAAAAGTCTTTATGACTTGTTCCTATCTCTATCGGAAGCACTTGTCAAAGAATGTTAAAAATTAACATTCAGACCAAATGATACCGTACTAAATAAAGGAGTACCAGCTCTTTGAGATCCATAAGCTCTAGGACTATTATTCGTATCAATATATTCAGGGTTGAAACCATTGTACTCATCAGATGTCTTATAAATCAAATTCTGACCAGATGCATAAATTCTTACATTTCCTATGCCTAATTGAGATAATTGTCTAGGGGATAAAGTATACCCAATGTTTATGTTCCGTAAGGAAAAGTAGCCTGCACTTTGAACAACTTCGTCGGTATGTATTCTTGGTTGAAGGAAAGAAGCATGAGAAATAATACCAGCCTCTACAACTGCATTCACATCAGAAGTACTGCCTTGCCAATGTGTACCGAAATATTGATCTCCAATATTTTTCACCTCAGCACCTTGACTTCCTTGTATCATCACAGAAAAATCAAAATTACCAACTATAAATTCATTGGTCAAACTCCATACTAAGTCTGCATACGGATCTCCAAGAATCGTCTTATCGTCATTCGTAATTAGACCATCACCATTTAAATCTTTAACAATTACATCTTCGGATACCCCGTTAATTGGAATATAAGGCGAATCATAATATTCTGTCCCTATTTCTTCATCTTTAACAAATCCATAAAAAGAGGAGATAGGGTGACCAACAGAATTTATCCATTGTGAGTTTCTACCAAAACCATCCTCTAATAATGCGCCATCTGATTCACCAAAACTTAGTAATTCATTTTTGTTGGTGGAGGCTATTAAAACAGTATTCCACTTAAAGTTGCTATTAGAGATATTTCTAGTTCTCAATTCAAGCTCCATCCCTGAATTCTCTACCTCTCCTAAATTCACAATACCGCTACTAAATCCAGTAACATAAGAAACAGGGTTTTGTAGTAGTAATTGATCACTAGTTCTTACATAATAATCCAACGATCCTGTTACTCTGTTTTCCAAAAATCCGAAATCAATTCCTGGATTGAATTCCTTTGAAGCTTCCCATTGTAATAAGGTATTTGCTATATTAAGCGGGGAGACACCTGGCGTAATACCACCGTCAGTAACCGCATTGGAATTGTTTAATAATGCCAAATAAGGGTAAGTATTTACAATAGTGCTACCTACATTAAAATTCTCATTACCTGTCAATCCGTAACTCACTCTAAATTTCAATCTACTTATTGCACTACCGCTTAAGGCATCTTCATTGTGCGCATTCCAACCTACAGAAACGGCAGGGAAATTACCCCATTTTTGGTCTCTACCAAAAACAGAACTACCATCTCGTCTAAAAGAGGCATTCACTAAATATTTATTGGCGAAAGCATAATTAATTCTAGCAAAGTAACCAATCTTATTTTGTTCAGCATTGACTTCTTCGCCTAATGTAACTAAAGTTGCGCCTTGTAAATTCTTCAATAAATCATTAGAATATCCAGTACCATTAATTATACTATTTTGAGCAGTCCTTTTTTGGAAAGTTGCACCTACTAGCGTATTAATCTCGTGACTACCAATGTCTTTATTATAGGATAAAGTATTATCTGAAATTATTCGATTTCGAGCTCTATTTTGTAATTGATAAGAGGCTCTACTTGCACTTGCATGATGCTTCGTACCGTTCCATCTTGTTCTTTTACGATTTTCTATAGTAATACCGAGCGATGTTTTGGCGGTAAGCCCATCTGCAATTTTGTAACTTAAATAAGTAGAACCTAATAAAGCCGTTTTATTCTCATAATGCTCTCTTTCAACATATTGAGCATAAGGATTCATATCTCCTGAAGTACGTGGTCTACTAGAAGTACCACTATTATTAATTTCTTTATTAATTAAATGATTCTCCAAAAAATAATCTCCTACACCAACATCTGGATAGGAACCTCTATTAATATATGGTAGCGTTGCTTCCGTATGGTAAATTGGTAACCACGGAGATTGTCTGATAGGGTTATGTATAGAGGTTGGTAAAGCTCTTCGTCTTGAAAAAGAAGGAGTAGCGCTCATTCCAAATTTCAATCTATCCGTCACTTTGGTATCCATCTTTAATTTTACCGAATAGAATTTGTAGTCATCCGTAATGACAACTCCTTCATCATGTAAATATCTTAAAGAGGTACTAAATTTTGTTTTCTCACTTCCGCCTCTGGCAGAAAAAGAATGACTTTGAATATTTCCACCGTCAAAGAAAACATCTTGCCAATCTCTGTCAATACCAGTTAAGGCAACTAATTCTTGTGCGTATTGGGTATTATTAGAAAGCTCGCCACTTTCAGCCAATTCTTTTGCAGCCCAGTCAGCAACACTCTTCTTATAATTATCACTTCCAAACGCCTCTTTCCGACCTACGAAAGTTTCATAACTAAATTTAGTTTCACCAGCTTCACCACTCTTTGTCGTAATCAAAATGACACCATTCGATCCTTCACTACCATAAATAGCAGCAGAAGCAGCATCCTTTAAAACTTCAAAGGAGGCGATATCGTTCATATTCATATTTCCTAGAAAATCTGAATCTACAACCAGCCCATCTACTACTACTGCAGGTCCAGATGCAGCATTTACTGAACCAAATCCTCTGACTGTAATAGTAGGAGCAGCACCAGCTTCTGCTGAAGTTGCTTGAATATTAACTCCAGACACTTGACCTATTAGCGCATCATCAATTCTAGCGACCGCCATTTGGTCTAATTTTTTATTTTCAACCTTAGAAACAGAACCTGTTAAGTGTGATTTTTTCTGCGTACCGTATCCAATTACGACTACTTCATCTAGTTGAGCAACATCCTCACTTAACCCTAAATTGATAATGGTTTGATTACCAATTGGTACTTCTAAGTCTTTGTAGCCTGTATAGCTAAAAACTAAAATTTCTCCTTCATTTCCTTCAATAGAATAATTACCATCAAAGTCGGTTATTGTACCTCTTGAGGTGCCTTTAATCAAGACATTTACCCCTATTAAAGGTTCTCCAGAATCTGTATCTGTTACAGTACCTGTAATGGTCTGTGCTATTTTATCAATCGAAATAACATTGTTATTCAAATTTGTATCTCCTCTGGAGAATACCGGAAGTAGGAGCATCATTATGGAAAGGGCTAATCCAAATTTGATGCAGTGCAATTTTTTTGTTAAATTGTCCACCATAATTCAATGATTTAAAATTGTTTTATAAAATGGCTCAACTAGTGATGAGCTTCATTAAGCATGTAACTACTTGATTTTCTGCATAAAAATATCGGCTTAAAGTTCTACCAAAACTTTAAGGAAGGTCGTTCTTTCTGACTTGAATTGACCAACTTTAATTAGCTAAATTGTTATCGCTGATTATCAATAGTTATTAAAAAGGGTTAGCAGGTAAAATTGTTAACTCTTTTTTTATTCTAAAATTAGCGTATTAAAAGAAAAAAATAGCGTATTAATTGTTACCCTCTATTCTCCTTCAATCTCTTGCTGTAATCTGTTACATCTTGCAAATGTTCTTCCATAGCTTTCGCAGCTAATTCAGGTTCTTGATTAACGATGTGTTCTAATATTACTTTGTGTTCTTCTAAAGATTTGTAGAATCTTCCGTCCTTACAAACATCTAATTTCGTAAAATTCTTAACAATATCAGGGGTAATAATTAACATCAAAGATTTCAGCACAGAATTTCTACCTGCCTCTGCAATCTTTAAATGAAATAATAAATCTTCTTCTAATGCTGGTACGCCTTGCTTTACTTTCTTTTCATAAGCATCCAAGGCATTCTTCATATTAACAATATCATCAGTTGTTCGTCGCATCGCCGCTGTTCTAGCAGCCTGTGTTTCTAATAAAACTCTAGTTTCGACTAAATCGCTAAAGTCGCTATCTTCTAGTTTCAAAACATCTGTGATCAAGCCTTCCAGCGCCGTTATTCCTATACCTGCTACCACCGTACCGCTTTGAGGCATGGTTTTTAAAATTCCATAAAAGTCCAATTTGGCTATAGCATCTCTAACTTGCGTTCTTCCAACACCTAATCGCTCCGCTAACTTTCGTTCAGAAGGCAGTTTGTCGCCTGGCTGCAATTGTCCTGAAGAGATTAAACTTCTTATCTGCTTGATTATCTTATCCACGGGCGTTTCCACCGCTATTTCCCGAAAATTTTTTAACATATTTATCGTTAGTTTCTGGTATAATTTCACAATAAAATTGGTTGACCAATTATTGGTTGACCAATTTCAACAAAAACAAAGGTAAAATAATAAATTGGTTGACCAAATTTATTTTTGTTTTTTTTCATTCAACACAACAAACACTAATAATTATAAACCCTTTTCCTGTATATTTACTTTTTAATAAAATCGTCTACCATTTTGTATCTTATTGATAATCAACTGTATATTAATAGACATAATAAACATTCAAATAAAAGCTAACAAAATTTAAATAAACATGAAAAAAATAATATTTTATCTTTCATCATGCATCTTGCTACTAAATTGCAGTAATCCTAGCACAAACACCAAAGAATTGGTTGACCAAAATATTTATGATTTGGTCATCCAACATGGCAGAGTCATTAATCCTGCCAACCAAACTGATGCTATTTTAAATATCGCTATCCAAGGAGATACGATTGTAGCTATTAGTCCTGAAAAATTACAGGGCAAGCAGATTATTGATGCTAAAAATTTAGTCGTTGCACCAGGCTTCATTGATTTGCATTCCCATACGCCTACCCCTTTGGGACAATACTTTCAATTAAAAGATGGGGTGACAACTGCACTTGATTTAGAAGCAGGTGCTTTTCCACAAAGTGGTTATGGTCAATTTTTAAAAAAGGGTGCTCATATTCATCATGGCGCTTCTGTAGGTTATTTTGCTATTAGAATTAAAGTAATGGAAGGTAAAGATGAGGCTTATATCTTTTCGCATAAAGGTGCCATTCATCCAGAAATAGCTTTTACACAAAAAGCGACGACCGAGCAGATTGCAGCCATGCGGCAATTATTACATCAAGGCTTGGATGAAGGCGGAATTGGTATCGGTTTATTATTGGATTATATGGATAGTGCGGTTAATCCCGAAGAATTAAAAATGATTTTTGAAGTGGCAGCGGAAAGAAAAGCACCAGTTTGCGTGCATATTCGTAGAGGTGTGCAAGGCGACCCTGCTGGTTTGGAAGAAGTCATTGCCTTATCTGAATCCTTGAAAGCACCTGTTCATATTTGCCATTTACAAGCGAATGCCATGGGGAAAATAGCATCTTGGTTGGAAAGAATTGAAATAGCTAATAAAAATGGAGCCGATATTAGTGTAGAAATGTATCCATATACAGCAGGTTCGACAACTATCTCGGCTGATGTTTTTAATAGAGATTGGCAAACCATCTTCGGCATTACTTACGAAGATGTACAATGGTCAGATACAGGAGAATATTTAACAAAGGAGACTTGGGAAAAGTATAGAAAAGAGCAACCAACTGGTGCGATTATCCATCATTATGGTAAGGAGGATTGGAATCGAATTGGCTTAAAAAACCCAACGGTGATGATTGCCTCTGATGCGATGCCTGTTATTTCTAGAGATAAAAAGGTGACACCTAGAGGGATTGGTACTTTTTCTAAAATATTAGCGAAATATGTTCGGGAAGAAAAATTAATGACTTTATCCGAGGCGATTGGGAAAATGTCTTATTTACCTGCGAAACGATTGGAAGAAATTTCGCCTGTTTTTGCTAAAAAAGGTCGGATTGCTGTTGGTGCGCATGCAGATTTGACCATTTTTGATGCCGCTACCATTCAAGACCATGGAACTTATGAAAATCCTTATCAGGAATCGAGTGGCGTGGAATATGTTTTTGTTGGTGGGAAAATGGTGATTTATAAAGGAGAAGTTTTGAAAGATGTTTTTATGGGGCAGCATTTGTCTTTAAAAAAATAATACTTGATTTTAGACGCTTGGAGGTCTGTAAGACGCTCCAAGGTCTAAAGCCTATTTCTTAATGCGAATCTCTAGTCACCTCACTCCCCGAATTCCCCTTCAAAAATTTCAAATCACCACCTAAATGAGCTTCTTCTACTTCTCGAATATACATTTCTACATACCCTCGATTATAACCTAAATCTGCTGGTTGCCAATTTTTTCGGCGTTCTGCTAATACTTCATCCGACACTATTAAATTTAAAGAGCGATTCGGTACATCCACTTCTATCATATCTCCATTTTCTACTAAAGCTAAATTGCCGCCTGCCGCAGATTCGGGTGATACATGCAAAAAGACCGTACCATAAGCAGTTCCACTCATCCGACCATCAGAAATACGCACCATATCCGTGACGCCTTGAGATAAGAGTTTTTTAGGTACCGCCATATTACCGACTTCGGGCATACCAGGATAGCCTTTTAAGCCTACATTTTTTAAGACCAATACATCCGTTGGGTCAGCTTCTAAATTAGGGTCGTTAATACGCGCATGATAATCTTCGATATTCTCAAAAACTAAGGCTTTTCCTTTATGCACCATCAGTTCAGCCGTTGCTGCCGAAGGTTTGATAATTGCTCCGTTTTGACAAAGATTACCATAAACAACCGCTATGCCTGATGCTTCTTGGAATGGCTTTTCTCTAGTCGCAATAATTTCTGCATTATAACATTCTGATGCTTTACAGTTTTCACTGATAGATTGACCATTCACAGTCAAGGCATCACTATGCAATTCTTTATCCAATTCTTTTATCACTACAGGCAAACCGCCCGCATAATAAAAATCCTCCATAAAATAATCTCCCGAAGGTTGGAGATTCGCCAAAAGCGGAATATGGCTGCCTAATTTATCAAAGTCATCTAGTGTTAAATCCACGCCAATTCGACCCGCAATGGCTAATAAATGTACCACAAAATTAGTCGAGCCACCAATCGCTGCATTGAGCATAATCGCATTTTCAAAGGCTGCTCTGGTCAATATTTTATCAATCGTCAAATCTTCCCGAACCATATCCACAATTCTTCGTCCACTTAATTGAGCAATTACTTTTCGACGAGAATCAGCCGCTGGAATCGCCGCATTTTCGGGCAAACAAAGTCCTAGCGATTCTACCATACAAGCCATTGTAGAAGCAGTACCCATCACCGCACAATGCCCTTTACTACGTGCCATACAGCCTTCTGCTAGTCGGAATTCGACATCGCTTAGTTCTCCTTTCCGATTGGCTTCGCTCCAACGCCATACATCGCTGGTCGCTACATTTTTACCTTTAAATTTCCCTGTCAACATCGGCCCTCCAGAAACAACAATTGTAGGTAATCCAACACTTGCTGCCCCCATCACCGTGGCAGGTGTCGTCTTATCACAACCACATAAAAGCACTACTCCATCCAAAGGATTTGCTCGAATAGATTCTTCCGTATCCATGCTCATCAAATTGCGATACAACATGGCGGTCGGTTTAATTAAGGTCTCTCCTAAGGACATTACAGGAAATTCTAAAGGAAAGCCCCCTGCTTCCAGAATTCCTCTTTTGACGGACTCTGCCAATTCTCTAAAATGGGCATTACAAGGCGTTAATTCTGACCAAGTATTACAAATTCCAATGACAGGTTTACCCTGAAATTCATCATCTGGAATACCTTGATTTTTCATCCATGCTCGATAGATGAAGCCATCTTTTCCTTTTTTGCCGAACCAGTTTTGACTGCGGAGTTTTTTCATGTTTGAATTGATTAATAGTTAGTATTTTCCTTGATTATTCAATTGGATTTTCTTTTAATTAGAGCATCTATTTCTGGTATTAAAGGTCTAAAATATGATTTTAAACGATCAAACCTTTTCTCTGAATAAGCATACTGAACTATCAAATCAATAGCCCTTTCGGCTCTTTCATTCTTTAATTCAAGTTTAGCCCCATTCATCAATAAAATTTTAATCATTTCAAGATACACTTGATGTGGTTCACTTCTATTATCTTGAATCATTCCATCAATACATATATCTATTGTTTCATAAAGCGGTAATCCATTATCAATATTTACATCTGCTCCTTTTGTTATTATAAAACTTAACATCTTAGTATTATCACTATTGATTGCCGCAATTATTGGTCTGACACCAATTCTATACGTTCCATTTAAATCTACTCCTTCTTGAATTAGTTTAGCTACTTTTTCGAAGTTGGATTTAAATAGGTATGAATTCAAGTCTTTCATGTTCGTAAGTATTTCAAAATATTAATCAAACCTTATTTAAAATAGCAGGTATTTTCGCCTGCCAATTAACCACCTCTTCCATCTGCCCAGCCAATTGAAATAAAGTCGCTTCATCCCCAAACTTCGTCACAACTTGTACCCCAATAGGTAAACCAGCATCATTCCAATAAACAGGAACAGAAGCAGCTGGCTGTCCAGAAATGTTAAAAATAGCCGTCATTGGAGAAAATTTGCCTGCCATTACCAATGGAGCAGTTGGATTAGCTTCGTCCTGATTAAAACTACCCAAATCTACCGGTGGCATGCCCAAACTTGGACTTATCCAAACATCTATATCGGTAAAAAATTGTAAGACACTCTTCGCAATTTGATGCATTCTCATTCGCGCCAATTCATAATCTGCCCCTGATACCTTTTGTCCTTGTTCGTAAAGCGCATAAGACAAAGACTCGACTAATGCTTTCGGTGGTGGGTTACCCGTCATTTTATGATAAGCAGCTAAAGGACTCGCCGCACAAACTGCCCAAATCACGCCAAAAACTTCGCCCAATTGTTTTCCTGTAAAAGGAAGTTTCATTGGCATCTCTACGACCTCATGTCCGAAAGAACGAGCTAATTCGACTGCTTTTAAAGTTGCGGTTACACAATCCTCATGAACTGGTTTGCCACTTGCTTGGGTCGTGCTATATCCTATTTTTAATTTCCGAACGGGTTGTTTTAAAACTTTGGCATAAGGTGTTTTTTGATGCGGGGCATAATAAAAAGCGGAAGGGTCAGGTTGTCCCGTAATATCTAAAACAGCTGCGGAATCTCTGACAGAATGGGTTAAGACATGTTCTTCTACTAAGCCACTTACTAATGAGCTTAAAGGCCCTAAAGGATTACGTCCTCTAGTTGGTTTTAACCCAAATAAGCCACAACAAGAAGCTGGAATCCGAATCGAACCACCGCCATCATTTCCATGTGCTAGAGCAACCATTCTTGCCGCTACTGCCGATGCAGTTCCTCCACTTGACCCGCCTGGTGTTTTGGTCGTATCCCAAGGATTACAGGCTGCACCAAAAGCAGTAGGTTCAGTTGTCGGTAAAATACCGAATTCAGGCATATTGGTTTTGCCAATAACGATAAATCCTGCTTGTTTATAACGTTTCACCAATTCGCTATCATATTTGGCAATATTATTTTTGAATAAAGCAGAACCTGTGGAAAGCGGGACGCCTTTATAAGCTGCAATTCCATCTTTTAGCAGCATGGGAACACCCGCAAAAGGGGCATCTAAGCTTGCTTTTTTTGCCGACTCCCTTGCCATTTCAAACATCGGGGTAATGACTGCATTTAACCTAGGGTTTAGTTTTTCTACTGCGGCAATGGATAAGTCTACTAGCTCAACAGGTGTAATTTCTCCTTTTTTGATTAATTCCGCTTGTGCTGTTGCATCTAATTTTAGGATAGGATTCATATTTAATGGGTAAGAATTGATAATTAGGTTAAGAATTGATAGTATAGAGCATATTAAGCCCATGTCTAAATTCACTGTGCATAAAAAGTATATCCCTAACGGATTTAATTTCCCAACGGATTTTTAGAAATGAGCCCTTAATGATTAAAAGTAGTTAATGATTCATTTCTGAAACCTCTTAAATTGGAATGACCGTACAAGTTATTAGAAAACAAATTTAATCAAATAAATAGGTTTTAAAAATTTTAAGTAATTTACCCCATTATTATTTCCATTCAAAATTCCTTCATTCAAAATTCAAAGTTTATAATGGCTGTTTCTCTTTCTAAAAAGACAAAAATCGGATTCATTGGTATAGGCGTAATGGGCGTTTCCATGTGTGGACGCATGATGGCGGAAGGCTATTCTATGACCATTTATAATCGAACTAAATCAAAGGCTAAATCTTTAATTAAAAAAGGCGCTACTTGGGCTAATTCTCCTGCGGAAGTTGCGGCGGTTTCAGATATTATTTTTACTATCGTTGGTTATCCACAAGATGTGGAAGAGGTTTATTTTGGTAAAAAAGGTATTTTGTCAACGGCTAAATCAGGTAGTATCTTGATTGATATGACTACCACGAAACCTAGTTTAGCACAAAAAATTTATAAAGCAGCTAAAGCTAATAAAATATCCACTATTGATGCGCCTGTTTCTGGTGGAGATGTCGGTGCTAAAACTGGCGCTTTATCTATTATGGTCGGTGGTGATAAAAAGGCAGTCAAAACAATCATGCCCTTATTCGAAATCATGGGCAAAAATATTATTTATGAAGGCAAAGCAGGGGCTGGTCAACATACCAAAATGTGTAACCAAATCACCATTGCAGGTACGATGATTGGGGTTTGTGAAAGTTTATTATATGCCCATAAAGCAGGGTTGGATTTAGACGTTATGTTACAAGCGATTAGTGGCGGTGCGGCTAGTTGTTGGACTTTACATAATTTAGCACCAAGAATTGTGCAACGTAATTTTGACCCGGGATTTTATGTAGAGCATTTTATTAAAGATATGGAAATTGCCTTGGATGAGGCTCGATTGATGGATTTGTCTTTGCCTGGCTTGGCTTTGGTGCATCAGTTGTATAAAGGGGTACAGGCGCAAGGAAATGGTCGATTGGGAACACAGGCTTTGACTCTGGCTTTGGAACAACTTTCTGGAATAAAATCTTGACAAATGGCAAAATTAATAATACCTTCCTCCTTTGAATGTGATTGTGGTCACGAATTACATTTTGGCGAAAATACTATTAGAGAAATGAAGAAGATGAGTAAACGAAAAAAGGTAACGCTGGGAGATGGAAGTAAACATAATGTCCTGTTTTATCAGGAAGCAGCAGTTTATGTTATTTGTCCTAAACTAGGCAATTGCAAAATCAATGGATTCAGATAGTCCTAGGATAAAAATTAGATTTGCTCTTGTTTGTTACTTATGTTGGTCACTTTACGATAAAAGGCACTTACAAATAAATTGCAAGTGCCTTAAAACCTAGTCGTACCGAAGGCGGGAATCGAACCCGCACATCCGAGGATACTGGATTTTGAATCCAGCGCGTCTACCAATTCCGCCACTTCGGCAACTTAATAAATATGGTAGCATATTTCGGAGGGCAAAAGTAATTATAATTTATAATAATCGCAATAAGATTCCAAATAATAAGTCAGGAATATGAATAAAGCTACGAAAAGTTAGTTTTACAAAATACCTGTTTATTCCGAGTCCTGTGGTTTTGCAGGCTTTATCTTAGCAATTTTACGATAAGCCGAAATATGCTTTTTCAATAAACCAGACAATTCTTTCAATCTAATTTGTGCATCATCGCCTGGTTGTTGGTCTGCCGCATCAATCATATAATTTAAGTATCGAAATTGATCTAACAGCATTGGTTTTTGATAGCGCCCTTTTTTAGTAACAAATTGCTGTATTAACTCCTCTAATTCTTCAATTTGCTTTTGTTGGGATTTAGTCTGTTGGTCAATTGGCAAGCCAGTTAGTTTGGCTTTATTTTTTTCAATATTGTTTAATGTTTGTTTCGCTAAATTTCGCTGTTCTCTCACTTTTAAATTCAATGTCTCTTGTGCTTTTATTTCCGATAAAGTAACGCCACTTTCCGCTACTTTTGGGTCCATTTTAATGGTGAAAGTTTCATGGAACGTTTGCCCGTTCACTTTCAAACGTGCCGTATATTCGCCTGGGCTGACTAAAGCACCATTCCGACCACTCTTTTTAGCATCTTTATCCCAAATACCTTCATGGCGCATATCCCAACGGAATTGGTGTAAACCTGCCTTTGTTTTTAAAAGTGGCGTTGTGCCTCTACCCGAAAATTCAGTAGACATATTTCTTTCTTTATCGACTTTCTTTTTGGCAGCATCAACACTTCTAAAAGCACGAATAACATCGCCATTCGTATTTAAAATCTCTAAGCTAATAGCGCTTTTTGCCGCATCTTTCAAATAATAATTAATATTCACTGCATTCGATGGATAATAGGGAATACTATTTTTGCTAGTCCCTCTATATCTTAATCTGTACACATCTCTTGGTTGAAATAATTGGGCATTTACCGCTGCTATTTTATCCATAGATTCATGCAAAACAGATAAATCATCCAATATCCAAAATGACCGACCCATTGTAGAAATAACCAAATCTTTTTGATGCACTTTTATATCACTTATTGGTGTAACGGGTAGATTATTTTGGAAAGCATGCCAGTTTTGCCCATCATCCAAAGAAATAAATAACCCATATTCTGTACCTGCATATAATAATCCTTCTTTGTCGGGGTCTTCTCGAATGACTCTGACTGGATAATCGCTAGGAATACCTTTGGTGATTAATTCCCAATCTTGTCCATAATTTTGGGTTTTATAAATGTAAGGTGTCCAATCTCCTAATTGATAGCGCAAAGAAGTAAAATATGCCTTTCCTGCTTGATGGCTCGATGGTTCTACACAATCAATTCGACCACCTTTTGGTAAACTTTTAGGTGTTACCTTTTTCCAACCATCTTTGCCGCCATCTTGGGTAACATATACTGGGCCATCATTCGCACCTGTCCAAATTAACCCAGCCTGCAATTTTGATTCTCGGATGGAATAAATAGTGCTATAAAATTCTTCTCCTGTTACATCTCTGGTAATTGGAAAACCAGAAATCACTTGTCTTTGCGGGGCGAAGTCTGTTAAATCTGGAGAAATAGTTTCCCAAGTTTGACCATCGTTCGTTGTTTGATGAACGTATTGAGAAGTATGGTAAACTACATCTGGATTATGCGGCGAGACATGAATCGGCGAGACTCTTTGGAAGCGGTATTTTAATTCTTTTGGATTATGTCCATACATATTACTAGCACCTACGTAGTATTTTTTTTCTTGCCCCGTCTTTTTATTATACACCCCAAAACGACCTTTACAATTGGCATAAACAATATCTGAATTCCCTGGTTTTGGTACAACTGGCCCCGTTTCGCAACCTCCTACACTTAATAAAATTTGCTCTTGTCCACCAGATCTTAAATAAGTTGGTAAACTAGGTAAAGCTAAAGTAGAATTATCCTGTTGTCCTGCATAGACCCAATAAGGTACTTGGTCATCAACTTCAATTTGGTATAATTCAGCCGTTGCTTGATTGAATTGATTCGACCAACTTACGCCTCCATTTAAGGTTACATTTACGCCACCATCATTGGCTTGAATAAAATTCAGGGAATCAGTTGGGTTTATCCAAATATCGTGATTATCGCCATGTGGCGTACGCATTCTTTTCCACGTTTTCCCAGCATCTTTAGACTTAAAAAATTGAGTCGCAGAGGCATATAAAACATCTGCATTTTGTGGATCTGCTTTGATATTACAATAATAAAAAGGACGGTCTAATAATTGTTTTTTATGACTCACCAATTCAAAACTGGCCCCATAATCGTCAGAACGATAAAGTCCGCCTCTCCCTGCTGCACTTTCTTCTTCGGGTGCTTCAATTAAGGCATAGATTCTGCTAGGGTCATTTGGAGAAACGGTTAAATCTGCTTTTCCAATTAAGCCTTGCGGCAAACCTTTTTCTAATTTTGTCCAATTGTCTCCTCCATCCGTTGATTTATAAATACCGCCTTCTTTCATACCACCGCTAATAATCGTCCAAGGCGTTCGTTTTGCTTTCCATGCCGCCGCATAAATAATATTGGGATTATCTGGTGCAAATTCTACATCTACTATCCCAATTTCATCGCTGAGATACAAACTTTTCGACCATGTTTTTCCACCATCTTTAGAACGATATAACCCTCTTTCTTCATTGGCATTAAAGGCTTGACCAATCGCTGCTACAAAAATGGTATTCGGGTCGGTTGGGTGAATTTCAACTGCACCGATTTGCCCTGTTTTTTGTAACCCTACATTTTCCCAAGTTTTGCCACTATCGGTTGTTTTATAAACTCCTTTCCCCGCAATGACATTACTTCGGATGCCATCTGAACCCGTTCCTACATAAATCGTCTTCGGGTTATTTTGGTCAACCGTAATTGCCCCAATCGAAGGTGAAGCAAAATAGCCATCTGAAATATTTTTCCAAGTAATACCATAATCTTCCGTTTTCCAAACTCCACCACCTGTTGCGCCCATGTAATAAGTCGATGGTTTGGTAGCAACGCCTGCTACTGCCGTTACTCGTCCACCTCTAGTTGGCCCAATACAGCGGTATTCAAAGGTTTCTAAAATGGTGGTGTCTATCCATGCTTTGGAAATACTTACTTGTGCGGTAATTGCTGTGGTGCACGTAAGTAGTAAAAAAAGGAGAAGAAATTTAAGGTACTGATTAGGCATAATTTGAAGTACTAGGGTTAAGTAATGGAGGAATGAGGTTATAAGTCAATGAGTTAATAAGGGAAGGAGAGGAAAACCCTCCATTATTTTTCAAATTTTAAATCTGGTTCTTTCTCTGTATGTTGAATGAATCTTTTTTCACAAGCTCCAAATTCTTTATAATTTTCTTTTGCTTTTCTAAGTGTCATACGATTTGGTCCACTTCGGACATCTAAATCTTCAATTCCATCATCTTCCCAATAACAAACTTTACAAATATTCCAAGCGTTTCTTTCTTCAAGTGTTTTGTATCCGCAACAAGGACAGCTCTCAAATTTTTCAATTTCTTCTTTTACCAATACTTCCCTATTTGTAAGTTGGTTAAATACTCTTTCTATATATTCATTTCTTACTCCTTTGAATTTATAAATTAGCGCTTTTAAAATTAATGGGTTATATTTTTTATTTGCTGGATTTCCATATTCTTCATTTTCTTCCATTTCTTTTTTTAGCGCATCTGGTAGCGAGTGAAATTCTTCGTCCGCTTTGTCAATACTCCACAATCCTATTAAATATCCCGCTCTTTCATGTTTATTCAAATTACTAATTTTTAATTCAGCAATTTTTATTATCGCTTCTTTTCGTTTCATTTCTTTTTTTTAGGTAGAACAAAGGTATAAAATGTTGAAGAACTCTTTATATAAAAATCGTTTTTGTCTTTAGGAGGCAGTAATCCATTATCTTTTTATAATTTTGTGGGCACTATCACGTTTAGTTTGAGTGCCCTAACAAATTTATCGTTCATCATTCATCGTTCATCATTTAATATCAATGTCTGTAATCGTCCAAAATTTAACAAAAATATACGGTCAACAAAAAGCCGTTAATAATATTAGTTTTGAAGCTAAAAAAGGAGAAGTACTAGGTTTTCTAGGGCCTAATGGCGCAGGGAAAACAACGACTATGAAAATTATTACTTGTTTTATCCCTCAATCCGAAGGTAAAGCACAAGTTTGTGGGTATGATGTGGTCACCGACCCTTTGGCAGTTCGAGCAAGAATTGGCTATTTGCCAGAACATAATCCGCTTTACAAAGATTTATATGTCAAAGAATATTTATCTTTTGTAGCAGGTTTACATAAGGTCAAGAATAAGCGGCAGCGAGTAGCAGAAATGATAGAACGAACGGGCTTGCAAAGAGAACAAAATAAAATCATTGGTTCTTTATCCAAAGGATACCGACAAAGAGTTGGCTTGGCACAAGCGATGTTGCACGACCCAGAAGTATTGATTTTGGATGAACCGACTTCTGGTTTAGACCCCAATCAATTGATAGAAATTCGGCGATTGATTAAAGAATTAGGGCAAGAAAAAACGGTTATTTTTTCGACCCATATTATGCAAGAAGTCCAAGCCCTTTGCGATAGAGTGATTATTATTAATAAAGGAGAAATGGTTGCCAATGATACGATTGAGACCTTGCAGCAAAAAGTAACGGGAGAAACGGTTATTACCGTAGAATTCGCCCAGCAAATTTTGCAAAAACAATTAACTAAAATTGAACAGGTCAAAACAATCAAATCTTTAGGAAATGGACGTTGGCAGTTTATTTCTGAAAAAAATAAGGATATTAGAGGCGATATCTTCAACTTTGCAGTTGCGAATGATTTGACCTTGTTAGAAATGAAGAAGGAACAATATAGTGTAGAAGATGTATTTCAAGAATTGACAAAATAGTGATTATAGTGGTGAGTGATGAATGATGAGTTATAAATTATAAGACATAAATGATGAATAAGACTTACTTTTTAAATCTGCGATATGTGGGATGTTTTAAAGATTTACTATCCCGAAAGCTTTCGGGAGGAGATTTCGCAAATGGAATAGATTTTTCGCTAAGATTTGCTAAATTTTTAAAATTTAGCAAATCTAAATTAACCCTAATAAATACCTTTCCCATAGCATTCATTTTATGCTGGCTATCTTTTGCCGTAAACGCTCAAAATCAATTAACCCAATCCTTCCGTTTTGAAAATGGAGTCTATCAAACCTTTGAAGCATTTCAACAAAATAGACCAACGCATACAGGTAATATGATAGACGGTAATTTTTTCATTAATGAAAAGACCAAACAAGCAAAAGTAGAGTACATTCGCTTAAAAGGAACGGGCAAAAAATTAAATTTAGATGAAATTTGGGGTGTCGTGATTCGAGGAATTCCTTATGTCAAAACTTCTCCAAATTTACCTGCACATAATTTAAAAGTTTTTGCTTCTATGGAAGTAAGGGGAAGTATTTGCTATTATGCCTATGATGACATTGAAGAAAAAGAAGTAACTTTTAAGGCTTATAACCCTTTAATTGGTAAACCTTTTCGTACAGGAAAAGCAATGCGAAAACTACCTGTAATTAAAGAGAAGATGCTTCGATTTGCTACAGGTGAAGTTGCTGACTTTAATTATCAAAATTTACTAGAATGGATAGTAGAAGAACCCGATATCATCCAAGCATTAAAGAGTCTTGGCCCAGTTCGATCAGAAGATAAATTATTTGATGCGCTGTTATTATATAATGACAAACACTCGGTAAATCTACCAATCAACCAATAGTGGAAGAGAGGTCAGAAGTCAGACCGTAAATTAAAATTTACTGTCAGAAGTCAGATTTAACTTGTAAGGATACTTAATTTCCAGCAACAATCTTTAATCATCTGACTTCTGACAGTTTATGAAATAAACGGTCTGACTTCTGACTTCTCAAATATTTAATAGTCTACTCTTTACAATCAATCAACTACTAAATGCTAAGCATCTTTTATAAAGAAATTAATACCTTTTTCAGTTCTCTTATCGGCTATATTGTGATAGGCGTTTTCCTGATTTTCATGGGCTTAATGTTGTGGGTCTTTCCAGATTACAGTCTATTAAAATATGAAGTCGCTTCTTTGGATGCCCTCTTTGAAATAGCCCCTTTAATATTTTTGTTTTTAATTCCAGCTATTACGATGCGCTCTTTTGCGGAAGAAAAACAGACAGGAACGATTGAATTATTAGTCACTCGTCCTTTGCGAGATTGGGAAATTGTATTGGGTAAATTCTTTGCTTGTTGGCTATTGCTGATTTTTGCACTTTTACCAACCTTACTCTATTATTATACGATGCATGAATTGGGTTCCCCAAAAGGGAATTTAGATGCAGGCGCCATTGCGGGGTCTTATATTGGCTTGGTTTTATTGGGTGGCACTTTTGTAGCCATTGGCTTATTGGCCTCTTCCATTACGGATAACCAAATCATTGCTTTTATACTGGCCTTGTTTTTCTGCTTCCTTTTCTATTGGGGCTTTGATTATTTAAGTCGATTACCCATTTTTCTAGGAAAAACAGATGATATTGTACAGATGATTGGCATTGATTATCATTATATATCAATTAGTCGAGGCGTCTTGGATAGTCGAGATTTGATTTATTTTATATCAGTTATTGGCGTCTTTTTAATGGGTAGCCAAGTGGCATTAGAAAGTCGTAAGTGGTGATTTGCTAAATCTAGCAGATTTAGTAAATCTTAATTTTCCCTAAAAATGAAGGGGGTAGAGATTTACTAAATTTTGAAAATTTAGCAAATCATAAGCCTCTATTCTCTACGCTCGCATCTCTATTCTTATAAAAAATATGAAGCAATCAATTTTAAATTTAGTCTTAGTTATCGGCATTGCGATTGGGTTAAATATCATCGGTAATCATTTTTATGGATACTTGGATTTGACTGAAGAAAAGCGCTATACTTTGACGCAACCGACCCAAAATTTATTACAAAATTTGGATGATGTGGTGTATGTCAATGTGCTTTTGGAAGGCGAATTTCCAGCAGGGTTTAAACGTTTGCAAAAAGCAACTAGAGAAATATTAGATGATTTTCGGAGTATCTCAGGATATATTGAATATGAATTTGCAGACCCAATTCCGAATAATTTACCTGTTGAAGAAAAAAATAACCGAATCAAGCAATTACAGAATGATGGATTAAGGGCTAAAAATCTTAGAATTCGAGGTGGCAAAGAACAAAAAACAGTTCGCTTTTATCCCTATGCCGTCTTGACGTATAAAGGCAGAAGTATTCCAGTTGATTTGGTGGGTGAAGATATCCCAGGCATGTCTTCTCACGAAGCATTAAATAATAATGTTGGTTTATTAGAATATAAATTATCGAATGCGATTCAGAAATTACAAACTTCTCGAAAACCAGTTATTGCGTTTACAACTAGTCATGGAGAATTACCTTACGCAAATACCCAAGATATTCGGAATGAGTTGAGTGCATTTTATGATGTTGGCGATTTGATATTAGATAGTTTGGTACAAATTAATGCTGGTATTTCTGTATTAATTGTAGCGAAACCAACCACTTCTTTTAGTGAGAAAGATAAGTTTAAAATTGACCAATATGTGATGAATGGAGGGAAGGTAATCTGGTTAATAGATGCCATGAATGTAAACTTAGATAGTATTGGGCGTGCAGGGGCTTATGCACCTTATTCCTATACTTCCGACCTTTTTAATTTAGATAATTTATTGTTTAATTATGGGGTTAAATTTAATAATAGTTTAGCCATGGATTTACGGAGTACTCAAATTCCACAAATCATTGATGAACGAGGTACTCCGCAATTATTTCCTTGGCCTTACCATTTAATGTCTATTCCCAATCAAAATCATCCGATTACTAAAAGTCTAGGCCCTGTCAATTTATTATTTGCCAATACGCTCGATTCTTTTCGCACCAAAACACCTGTAGAAAAAACCTTTTTACTAACCACTTCTGAAAGAAGTAAAGTACAATTATTTCCAATGCGGTTAAGTTTTGAAATACTCAAAACGAAACCTGATTTAGCCACTTATAATAAATCTTTTCAACCTTTAGGAATTTTATTGGAAGGAGAATTCCCGTCTTTGTATGAAAATAGACCAAAAGGGGATTTTCTAGCAGTTTACAAACAACTTGGTTTTGACTACAAAACGAGGAGTGAGCCTACGAAAATGTTAGTTGTAGCAGATGGTGATATTATTAGCAATTATGCGGATCCAGCACAGGGTCGATATGGACGATTAGGTTTTAATCGCTACGTTAAACATACTTTCGCTAATAAGGATTTCTTAATCAATGCCATCGAATATATGGTCGATGATAATGGCGTGATTGCGGCTCGTTCTAAAGAAGTTAAATTGCGTTTATTGAATGAACAGAAAGCAGAGGAAGAGGAAACTAAATGGCAAATCATTAATATTTTAATGCCATTACTTTTATTACTTTTATTTGGTTTAGGCTATAATTATTGGAGACGGTGGCGGTATGCGAGATAGTATTTTAAAAGAGACTATTTTCTAGTATCAAGTCATAAATATCCGTTGTCTTCATTCATCTGTTGGTTAAAGCCTTTTATATAACCAACAGATGAATGAAAACAACGGATACTACAATTTGTAAATAAAGTCAATATCTATGTTCTTATTAATTCCATTTCTTTCAGCTATCTAACACAGCTTTTTGTATGTTTTTTTATGGTGCACCAATTCATCGTTCATCATTTATAGTTCATCATTTCCTAAGTCGTCTGCATAAACTCAATCATCAAAGTAGCAATTTCTTCCCCTTTATCATCTTGTAAAAAATGTCCACCACCTTCGATAATGGTATGTTTTTGACCTTTAGTGCCCGGTATTAATTTCTGTAAGACTCTTTCTCCACCTTTAGTAATCGGGTCACTATCAGAAAATAAAGTCAAAAATGGCTTATCAAACTTCATTAAAGAAGCCCATGCTTTTTTATTATTAGCAGTTTCTGGATTATCTGGAGTTGTAGGCACTAAGGCAGGGAAAATTCTAGCACCCGCTTTATAGGTCTCATCGGGAAAAGGCGCATCATACGCCGCTATTTCTGCTTCCGTTAATTCTACTACCGTTGCTCGTTGAATCATTGAACCAACAGGAAAGACAGGCACTGTTTGAGAAAAATGTTGCCACTTTTTAAAGGCTTCATTCGCACCATGTTCGCCTGTAGGCAATCCTGAATTACCGACAACGCCTCGACTAAACCTTTCTGGTTCTTCTGCTAAAATCCTTAACCCAATTAATCCACCCCAATCTTGGCAAAATAAATTAACCCCTTGCAAATCCAATTGATGGACCAATGATTTTGTCCAATCAATATGTTTTTGGTAAGTATAATCAGCCGTTTGCGTAGGTTTAGATGATTTCCCAAAACCAATCAAATCAGGAGCAATCGTTCGATAACCTGCTGCTACAAAAACAGGAATCATTTCTCTATATAAATAAGACCAACTAGGTTCGCCATGTAGTAACAAGACAATTTCTCCATCTTTTGGCCCTTCATCCACATAATGCATTTTCAGACCATCCCCTACTTCGAGGTAATTTGGCGCAAAAGAATAATCTGGTAAATTGTCAAATCTTGAATCAGGTGTGGTTAAAAATTCCATTTTTTGATTAGGTTTAAAATGTATCAGCGAATTCATTAGACCTGTACAGATAAATAAAAGGCTTAAAAGTTATACTATCGAATGACCTCAGAGAGGTCGCATCTAGTAAATTTCGTTCGTTTTTAATATTCGACCTCTCTGAGGTCGTGAGTCGTCACTTTTGTAGCTAATTTTCTAAAGATATGCGACCTCTCTGAGGTCAGAAATAACACAAAATTGAGATACTAAAATGCTACTCATTTTATCTGTACAGGTCAAATTCATTCGCTTCTACAAATTGAGTATTATTGAAATTGAAATAATGGCTAATTTATTACTTTTTTCAAAATTAGTATATAAATACTAATTTTTTAATAAATGATTGCTCTTTTAATTATTGAATTTGAAGCAGTGGAGACATTTTATTCAGTAGATTAGAGACAAGTAAGTACTACAACAAAAATAAACTATTCATCTAATATCCGTGGCATCATTAAATCCGTGAAAAATCAAATGCAACTTGTACAACTTATTTTTATCCATTACTAAAATCAACAAAAAAAGAAATAATCTTCCCCGCCTTGAAACTGTTCTTTTAGTAAATAATATAAAATCTCCTTTTGTTGTAAGTTCCCCGCTACAGAAATAATTAATTGAGGCTGACTCATTTTTTTAATCGCATTAAAAGGCAGTAAGATTTGCCCATAAATATCTCTACCAATTTTCCTTTCATTATTACAGACCCATTGAAAATCAATTTTGTATTCGATTAATTGCCGAGCGATTAATTTTCCTTTTCTACCAGCGCCCCAAATCACTAAAGGGCGGGTTTTATCCATTTCTAATTTTAAAAAATAATGCACTTTAATGGCTAAAAAACGGTTATCTGCATAATTTTTATCGGTGCGAGAAGTGCGATTGGGATAATCTCTCCATTGGTGTAAAACTTGGTCATTTGGAATTATTTTTAAGCCATTTTCATAAAAGCGAAAACATAAATCATAATCTTCTGGATAGCGATTCGGGCGAAAAGCAGCACATTTTTCTAAATCTGTTCGGTAAACCATCCAACAAGGGGATGGAATCACACATTCCTTATACAAATCTTGAAAGTTAGCGCCTTTCATCGTTAACCCATTTAACCAATCTTGATATTTTTGATAGCCCTCTCCTACTCCGTCTGCTGAAAAGTATTGTACTAATCCTGTGGCTAAATGCCCTTTACTATGAGTAATTAATTGTTTTTTTAAAACCGCTAATTTTTCAGGTAACATGATATCATCCGAATCCATCCGAGTAATCAACCGCCCTTGACTATTTTCATAAGCTAATTGTAAAGCATCAATAATTCCATCTCCTGTATTGGTAAAAACCTTTATCCTCGCATCCTTTTGAGCAAGTGCTTCCAAAATTTCCAAAGAGTCATCCGTAGAATGGTCATTGACTGCAATTAATTCCCAATTTTTTTCTGTCTGTTGTAAGATGGAGTTCAAACAATCAGGCAAAAAAATAGCCGTGTTTTTAACGGGCATTAATATACTAATAAGCTGTTCCGCCATAAATTAGCCTAATTGTTGCATAATTTCCAAAGTTCTATCTATATCTGCTGCTACATTATATACCGAAATCCCCATTCTAGTCACGCCTCCTTTTTCCGCTAATCCTAAAACTTCCGTCGATTTTATGGCATAAAAATGACCAGACCAAGTACAAATATTATGTTTGCCTAAATACTTACCTATTTCTGTGGAAGATTTCTTTTTATGCAAAAAAGATAAGGTCGGCGCTCGTTCAGTCGTATCCATTGGTGGGCCATATAATTTCACTTTTTTCATCGCCGCTAGTCCATCATACAATTGTTGTGCTAAACCAATTTCATGTTGATGAATTTTATTCACAGCACTCACTAATCTAGCTCTTTCGGTTTTTCCTTTACCAAAAGTTTCCATAAATTCAATCGACGCTTTTACCCCTGCAATAGCTGCATGATTGAGTGTCCCTGTCTCAATGCTATAAGGCGCATGTTGATAAGCTGTTCTTAATCGATAGGGTTGCAAACGGTCTAATAAGCCAGGCTTGCAATATAACAAACCAACGTGCGGACCATAAAATTTATAAGCAGAACAAAGTAAAAAATCACAACCAATGGCTTGCACATCTATGGACAAATGCGGTGCATAATGAACCGCATCTAATAATAACCAAGCACCAACGGCATGTGTCATTTTGCGTACGCTCACCACATCGTTAATCGTACCAAAAATATTCGCCGCCCAACCCATTGCGACTAACCGAGTTCTTTCATTGATTTTATTCTCAAAATCTTTATAATCTAATGTTCCATCTGTTTTTAATTTTACTTCTCTTATAATGATACCATTGGCTCGCAAAGCTAACCAAGGCGCTCGATTGGATTCATGGTCCAATTGCGTAATGACAACTTCATCTCCCGCTTGTAGGCTTCCAGAAATAGCGCTACTTAATGCAAAATTAAGGGTCGTCATGTTTTGCCCAAAAGAAATGGTATGTCCACCTTCCGCTCCTAAAAAAGTCGCTACTTTTGCCCTCGTACTTTCGACTATTTCATCCGTTTCATGGGTTAAAGCAAAATGCCCATGTGCATTAGAATTAGAGGTTTTATAATAATCAGAAATGGCATCAATCACATAATTGGGAACTTGTGTACCCGCTGGGCCATCTAAAAAAGTAAAAGGTTGGTCATTAGAAATGCGGGCTAGGCTAGGGAATTGTTTGCGGATTTTTTGATTCATGTTTTTAATCAAGGTTAAAAGGTTGAAAGGTTGAAAGGTCACAAGGTAAGAAGGTTGCTGGATAGAAAGGCAATGAAATCATTAAAAATTGGCCTAAAAGGATTACTATCCTACAAATTTTAATAAAAAACAAATCGAGTACTTATTTATATTGCAATTTTAAGCAGAAAGTTGGATATTCCAGATTCTTATGACTTCCATCCTTTAACCTACTCACTCCCCCTGTTGCTTTTCCAAAGTTAAAAATATCTTAAACCTCCTGTAAAAAGTGGAAAAGACTAGCAAAACACCTCTTTTTTAAATAGAAAACGTTGTTTATCAATGGTTAACAAAATTTGAACGGTTGCAAAATCGTTCCAAGATTAACCGTTATTATTTTACAAAAACCGACTTAACTAACTGTTAATGAAGTACATATCACATTTGTCATTTAGGCTTTCTTATTTGTGTCTGATATTCTTAATCTCTATTAGTCCGCTAGCTGCACAATTTACAGTAGAACTAACAGTGCTAACGGGTGAATCGACCACTACTTGTACGGATAACGTGTCTGTTGCCGACCCAACTTGGGGAGTTGCCGTGGAAAATGACCCTGTTCGATTTTACGACAATAATTGTTCTAACCTGATTGCCTATCCCAATGAAAATGTGGTACATTTTAGTACTACAGTCGATTGCTTAAGCGATTTAAACGGAGGCGAGTTGTTTGTTTGCTTATGGTCTTTTGATAATGACATCGGTGGATTATTTAGTAATCCTTGCGCCATTGACGCTTCTGCTAATGATAAAGGTTGTTTAGAAGTCATTTGTGGTGAATTTATTTTACCTGCCCCTGGAATAGATATTACCTATACTTTAGATGAATCCAATTTTATCATCACCCCAAATAATATTCCATTAGAATCTAGTGGCTCGGTTACTTTTCGCATCTCCGTTAGCGAAGATGCGACCAATAGAGGTATTGCACCGAATGACCATATTTGCAATGCCATCACCTTACCCGTTTCTACAAGTGGAACAATTGATGATACTTACAATAATAATTGCGCCACGAGCATAGATGATCCCACGACTGGTTTTGCAACCGATAATTCAGTTTGGTTTAAATTTACGCCAAGTGAATCTCGACGCGTCTTTATCAATGTCAATAGCGAATTGCCTCCTCCTATAGGTGAAGATCCAATCCAACCAGAAGTCGCTATTTTTTTTAGCGAAAGCAATCAATGTGATGCGCCTTTAACGGAAGTACCAACGCAAAATAATTCAAGTGATCCTAGTACTATTTTTTTAAGTTTAGAATGTCTCAATCCTAAATTAACCTATTATATTATGGTTGACGGACAAACCGCCGATCCAACGGGGAATTTTTCTGTAGTAGTAGCAGAAAGAGGTTATCCCGAGCCTATACAGGAAGATGCCATTATCTGTCGAGGAGAAATGATAACCGTTGGTAATAAGGTATATGTGAATGCAGGGACTTATCTAGACACCATAGTTACCCCAGATGATTGTGCAGTGATTGTCGAAACGAACCTGCGAGTAGTAGAAGCCTTAGATTTAGACTTAAGGATAGGCAATTTGGCAAGAGGAGAAGGAGAGACTGGTGGCGTAATGGTCGCTAGTGCGCAATTTGGAACAGGTGATTACAGTTTTGCATGGTCCAGTGGTCAAACGAATCAAGTCGCAAATAACTTAGTAGGTGGCGAATCTTATTGTTTAACGATTACAGATAATAATGCGGGTTGTACCATAGATACTTGTTTTGTTATGGAATTTCCAATCCCTATTGCAGCAGAAGTTATGGAGAGTATGCTTAATTGTGCAACCGATGCTTCTGGTCAAGTTGAATTAGTCGTCAGATTGGGAAAACCACCTTATCAATATCGATTACAAGGAATTGAAAATCCTTCGATTATTGCATTAGGGGTAATTACTGAAAATGATTCTACTATTTTAATCGAGAATTTACCTGCTGGTAATTATAATATTTTTGTAAGTAATGCAGAAGATGCCCAAAATTATGTGGCTCAAATTTTAGCACCGCCTTTAATTGGTATTTCATTAGTAAATAAAACCAATGCTAGTTGTTTTGAAACTTGTGATGGTCAAATTGAAGTAATAGCAGTTGGCGGTACAGGCAATCTTAGTTTTGCTTGGGATAATGCCTTAGAAAATATACAAAACCCAACGAATCTTTGTGCAGGGCTTTATAATTTGACAGTAACAGACGAAAATAATTGCCAAGATTCTGCCCAATTTTCCATTATTCAACCAGCCGCTCTCTCTATTGAATTCTCCGAAGTGCAAGCAGCCGAATGTTTTGGAGAAGCCAATGGTCAGGCGACAATAACCACGAATGAACCACTCGCTACTATTATTTGGGATAATGGAGAAACGACGGAAACAGCTACTAATTTAACCGCAGGATTACATGAAGTTCGACTCACCAATACAAGCGGTTGTACAGGTGCTGCTAGTATAGAGATTACCGAGCCTGATCAATTAATGGCAGGTATAGAAATCACAGAAGCCATCGCTTGTGGGGGGGATAGAAATGGCGTTTTAACCGATATTACAACGGGCGGAACAGGTAATTATGAATATATATGGAATACAAGTTCAGTGCTTCCTTTCATCGAAAATTTATCTGCTGGAGAGTATAACTTAACCGTTCGAGATAAAAATGGCTGTATTGATGAAGCAAGAGTTACTTTAGTAGCACCAACACCTATTGATGCTACTATTAATACGCAAGATGTGACTTGCCCTGGTGGAGAAAATAGTGGATTAATTGCCATCACGAATCCAATCGGCGGTACTGCGCCTTATCGGTATGCCCTCAATAATCAAAATTTTACTAACACTTCAGAAATCGACAATTTACAAGCTGGAACTTATGCGCTAGTTATGCAGGATGATAATGGTTGTGAAAAAACATTTGACCAAATTATTATCAATAATCCGCCAGAAGTTACCGTCAATTTAGGCGAAGACCAAACCATTAATTTAGGCAATACCATCGACTTAAAAGCAACCGCTAACAGACAAGTTATTTTTGAATGGTTTAGTACTGATTCTCTAAGTTGTTTAGATTGTGCAACGGTAAGTGCAAGGCCACTTAGTACGGCTAATTACACCGTTAGGGTGACCGATGAAGTAACAGGCTGTACCGCAGAAGATGCGCTTACTGTTTCCGTTTTACAAGCACGTAATCTTTTTGTTCCGAATGTTTTTTCTCCAAATGGTGATGGTAAAAATGATATTTTAGGTTTGTTCGGTGGCGAAAACATTAATCGAATTGTTCGCTTTGAAATTTATGCACGAAATGGTTCGAGAGTCTTTGAGCGGCAGAATTTTTCTTTAACCGATAATGTTGGTTGGGATGGAGAATTTGAGCGGCAAAAATTATCTACAGATGTGTTTATTTATTTTGCGGAGGTGGAGTTTATTGATGGGTTGGTTGAGGTCTTTTCTGGGGATTTTACTTTGGTGCGGTGATATTCAAGTTGGCTTATATTTCAATGTATTTTAGGCTGTTATCTTTTCATCTACTTAATCCTCTATTTTTCACAAATTCTTTAAATAATAATTCCTTCTTTTGTTTCTCAAAAGTTAGATTTTCTAATTTTAAATCACTCATTCCTATTGGTGAGTAAAACCTCCATTTCCAAGTTGGTTTGTGTTTTAAGAACAAATAATCTTCTGGAAATTCATCACCGTTATATACCCCAATTCATAGCCACCTAAAAATTCCAAGACTTATGAGAAACAGTATTAATGTTATTTTTTCATTACTTTAATTTTCTTTCTATAAACTAGCAATAGCTACTAAAACTGGAGTAGAAATCAATAGGAATATTGAAAACTTTCGATATGTGATCTTTCTCGTCAACTTATCTTTTAATTCCTTGTCATCAACTAATCCAATAACTTTTTTAATCTCATTAATAGAATAACCTATTTTATATTTTCTCCATCCTGTGCGTTTATAATCTGTTTTCTTGATTAGACCTGAAGTATTTGAAAGCATCATAAAAACGAGTCCTAAAACCCAATTTATCATTCCAATATTTAGCAAGGTTGCATCTTCCATTATTTTTAGTTCTTTCTTTCAAGATTAGCCCTCATATTGAGTATCAAGCTGATTATTTCCTACATATATTGGATGTCGTAGTTTTTTTTCATGGCAGCTAATTTCTAGCTACACATTATATTCCGTCTAGCCAAATCACCACCAAACACCTAATATTACCCCTTTTAAAATAAATTTCCAAAAGTTCTACTCCATTATATCTAACTTTACCCTTTACGTACAAAGTAAATTTATAAATAACAATAACCAAAAATCCATGCTCTTTGCTATAGGAACAAAAGTTAGGCTCAAGCACACAGGCGACCACGGTGAGGTCACCAAAATGTTAGCAGATGGAATGCTCAATGTATGGATACCTGCGCAAGAGATGGAAATTCCTATCTTTGAAGAAGACCTGATTCGAGAACAAGATTATCAAGCGCCCGTAGCCAAAGTTAAAACTAGTGCCGCTCCAGCAGCTACTATTAGCGAAAAGGTGGTTCAATATGCCCCCCCAGCATCCACTGATAATTATACTGCTTTCAAAAGTCAAGGTATACAACTAGCATTCGACCCAAAATATGATATAGAAGGGCTAACCACCCATTATCAAGTTTTTTTGTTAAATGATACGACTTCTGAATTTATTTTTAGCAGTCAACGCAATTTACCTAATGAGTCTACTAGAAAGACACATGGTAAGTTAACTGCTCATTCTTCTTATCAATTAGCGGATGTATTATTTGACCAACTAAATGATACACCGACTTATGAAATAGAATGCTGGGAAGTAACGACGGCTGGCACTGGAAACAAACAACAAAAAACGCTTAAAATAAAAGCCAAGCAGTTTTTTAAAAAAATCAAAATTGCGCCCTTATTAGACCGTGCCGTGCATTTGTATGTTTTATTTGATAACCTTGTCTCAAAGAAGGCGAATAAAGAAGATGATTTAAAATCGTATACGCAAAAGAATGTGCGCCCCGTCCAATATCAAAAATCTGGGAATCAAAAATATAATGTACACGATGTAGAAGAATACGCCAATTTCAAAGGAGAAATAGATTTACATATTGAAAATTTACCGAGCCGAAAAGGAAAGATGTCTAGCTCTGAAAAATTGCAATTGCAACTCAACCATTTTGAGCAATATATGGATAAAGCAATTCGATTAGGTGTGCCTAGAATTTATGTCATTCATGGAATTGGGAAAGGTAAGTTGAAAAATATGATTGCTAGTCGATTAATTCAAATGCCCGAAGTGAAAACTTTTAAAAACGAGTATCACCCTCGGTATGGTTGGGGCGCAACAGAGGTTATTTTTTAAGGTAAAACAATTATGCAGTAACAGCGTTTTTTCGTAAAGGAAAACTGCGATCAGTTGTTACATTAGTATGCCAGGTGACTCTGATGCTTCCCCTCTCTAAATACCTGTATAAACTCTCGAACAGCAGAAAAAGAAACCACCCTATCTTTAAAATAAAGCACCGCTTCTTTTATCTCTTTTTCCGATGCTTCTAATTGATTTAAAATATTAATTAAGTGCATTTTCATGTGCCCTTTTTGGATACCCGTGGTTACTAAAGAACGGACGGCTGCAAAATTTTGTGCTAAACCAGTTACCCCAATAATTTCCATCAAGTTTTGTGCTGATGGATTGCCTAATAATTCTAAAGACCGTTTAGCAACAGGATGCAAACTAGTTAAACCTCCTACTGTTCCTAAAGCCAATGGCACATCTAGCCAAAATTTAAAAATTCCATGCTCGATAGTACAATGGCTTAAACTACGGTATTGTCCATCTTTAGCGGCATAAGTATGTCCACCTGCTTCGATGGCTCGAAAATCATTGCCTGTTGCTAGTACGACTGCATCAATGCCATTAAAAATTCCTTTATTATTAGTGGTTGCCCGATAAGGGTCGATTTCGGCAATGCGAATGGCTTTGTAAAATTTGAAAGCAAAGGTTTCCGCATCTATTTCTCCAAACTGTCCTAAGTCTGAGATTGGGCATTCTACGGAAGCGCGCACGACACATTCTGGTGTATAATTAGACAAAATTGCCATGATAATCACTACTTCTTTTTCGGCTGCTGAAAAAATAGGATTTGTGGCAATAAATTGAATTAACGTCTGACCAAAAGATTCTAAACAGGAATTAATAAAATTAGCGCCCATTGAATCGCAAGTCTCGAAGTTACAGCGTAATTGGTAATAGTTTGGTTCGACATCCGTAAAATCAACGAGTTCTATTTCTTGAATACCACCGCCTCTTTTTTCCATATTGGCGGTAATAGATTGGGCGGCTGTTTTTAATTGAGTCGTTAATTCGGTAAATACTTGTTTTAATTTTTCGACATCGCCATTCCAAGAGAAATGTAATTGTCCCACTTTTTTAGTGCCCAATATTTCGGCTTTAAAGCCACCTCGACTCATCCAAAATTTGGCTGCTTTAGAAACTGCAGCCACTACCGAACTTTCTTCGGTGACCATCGGAATCACATACGTTTCGTCATTAATCTTAAAATTAGGCGCTACTCCGTAAGGCAAATAAAAATTACTAATCGTATTTTCACTAAACCCATCAATTATTTTTTGCTGGTCTTCATTGCTTAACCAGTAGCTTTTTAATTCCTTAGCGACCACTTCAGGGTCTTTAAAGAAATTTTGCACAATCCATTTTATTTTCCCTCTTTTGGATAGTTTAGAAAAGCCAGAGATAGTTCGTTGTTGTGATGTCTTATTTTCCAAATCGTTTATTTTATTACCTTTCTGCGTCCTATAGAGACGTGTATTTGTATTTTTTAAATTATTGGTTCTACGATGAAAACTATAGATGGATTATATATAAGCATACGACTCAGGAGCGTCGTGTTACCATTGCGATAGACAAGTAACACGACGCTCCTGAGTCGTATGCTATTTTTAGATTATTGTAGTATCAAATTATTTAACCGTCAAAAAAGCCTTTGCTAATTTCAATCCTTCAATCTGTCGTTCCACATGTTGATAAAGCGTTTCATAATCACCTTGTGCATACTTTAGAAAACCAGAAGCTTGTCCGTAAATAGCAGCAAAATTAGCTTTCTCAATCAAATAATAGCCATCCAAAAAATCTTGTACGCCACCAGAAATAATCAATTGCTGACAAAGCACTTTATTACCTAATTCTGCTTTAATTTGATTACATAAATCGACCATTTCATCTGCCGAATGCCCAACATGTGCTAAATTATTATAAGCTGCTTGTTTGGTCTCATCACTTCTTAATAATTCGACCATCGAAAAGTTAGTGCCGCCACTTGCTGCAAAATCTACTGCGGCTAAAGGTAATTGTAATAAGGCTTTTAAACTTTTATAACCCATGCCTTGCCCCACTTCTTTGACAATTATTTTAATATCCATTTTTTCTAAAATAGTTATAATAGTCTCTAAAGCTGGTTTTTTATATTGGTCGCCTTCTGGCTGCATCCATTCTTGAAAAGGGTTAATATGAATAATCAAACCATCCGCTGCTAATTTATCCAATAATTGAGTTATCCGATATAATTCATTTTGCTCGATTAATTGTTCTAATTGCGCAATCCCCAAATTAGCGTACAACGGCAAATCATCGCCAATTAACGGCCGCACTGCAAAATCCTTTAAATACTCATCACTATATAACAAACCTCGGCAAGACCCTAAGCCCATGCCCATTCCAAATTCCCCACAAACTTTAGCTAAATTATGGTTAATAGTATTCGCCATTTTTGTGCCGCCCGTCATGCTTGATACCCAAACTGGCGCTTGCATGGTTTTGCCAAAAAAAGGAATGCTACCATAAGGCGTACCTTTGACAGGATGTGCCGCAAACAAAGGTTCATAAGCAAAGCGCTTATCCAATCGGTCAAGTCCAATCTGCGATTTAAACGCTAATTCGATATGGTCTTTTTTACGTTCTTCTGCCGTTGGGTCGTCAGTAAATGGCATCGTATTTAATTCTTGCTTCATATATGTACAAATTATACCTTTTGCAAAGGTAGTAGGATTGTTGGATAATTTGAAAGATGGTTGGTTTACTTTTGTAATTTGTAGCTACTAAACAAAGAAATGGGAAGGAGGTTTAAGAATATCATAACCATAAAATTAAAAGTCTGATAAAAAGTAGTTTAACCTTTATTTTTAATCTGTTATTACTTGGATAATTAGCTACTCAAATTAATACTTTCAATGGAAAAATAGTCGATGAATCAACGGAGTAAGCCATTATGCTACTCTTGAAGTAAGCTTTTATGGAAAAAGTTTGGGTAAAACCATTGATGCTGATACGCCAATTACTTACATCGGAGAATTACCATCTGGATGAAGAAAAGATAAAATAATATATAAAGGAAAAAGGAAAGTATGCCAATGCATTAATTCATTTATAGACAGTCAGTTAAAAAAGTAATCATATCCGTTGCCTTACATCCGTTGCCAACCAATATATACAATTGGCAACGGATTTGACGAGCTAGACAAGATATTAAGTATTTTCTTAATATTAATTTTTAATCTGACGCTCTATAACTCTGTTAACGGATTAAGACTTGGAGCGCAAATCAAGCTATATAAGATGAGAAGTATTCACTTTTATTGACTATCAATTAATTAGCATCATTTTTTTGGTAGATAATTCCAATTATAAATAAAAATCAACTACTCTTTATCTGCCTGCTTACAAATAACAGGCAATAAATTATCCACCCAAGTGACCAATAAAACTTCTTTTACTTTCGTCAAATCTTCACAAGCTCCAGGATAGTTTTGCATATCTAAATAGGCATTACCTCTAGCAAATAAAAATTCTGTATTATCAGGAAATTGTGCAATGGCCTCACTCAATTTAGCAATGCCTGCTTCTTGTTGCCCTTCATTATATAATTGACTACCTTCTAGGGCTATTTTTTGCGCTTGTTCAAATCTAGAAACAGTTGCTTTACAAGTGGCAACCGTAGGTTTAAAATCCATGCGAATTAAATGTGCTGCAGCTACTTTTTTACCTTTATATTCCGCCACATCCCATTTGCCAATCGAAGCAGTAGTCGCACTAATCGCTTCAAATTGATAATCCATGCCTAAATTACTAAAGTCGTTCATTTCTAGAATACGAACTACGCCATCTGCTTCAATTAAGGCTTTTATTTCTACCGTACCAACGGAACAACTATCATTTCCCACAGCAGGGTATTTTAGATTTTCACCTATAAAGTCTGCCATTGCGGCATCTCCTCCAGTAAATGATAGTGCTTTATCGAAGGTATTATAAATCGTATCGCCATCTACTATGTCATAAGGAGGGATTTCCTTCAACTTAAATTTTACAGGCATATTTATCCCCACTTTTACAGGCACTCCTTTTTGTTTACCTGGCGCCCATTTCAAGCCCAAAGGGTTTAAGGCATTAATAACGGATAAAGCTGCATCTCCACAACCACCGCCAATATCTCTAACAATGGTAGCATCACTAATGGTACTATCGGGATTGACGACAAAATGAATCACAACGGTCCCTTCCACGCCTTGTAATCGAGCAGAATCAGGATATTGAACATTGGCATAAATGAATTTTAATAAAACTTCTTGCGAGCATTGTCGCTGCACTTGATAAGTAGTATCCCATGCCGCACAATTGGACACCATCGGCATATATTCTGCTACGGGATAAACTTTAGAAGTGTCGACATCTTCGGTTTGACCAAACGCAGAGGCAGCAAAAAATAAGAGTAAACTTGTAAAAAAAGTTTTCATGCTAAATTGTTAATAGTAAAAAAATTGGTTGATGATGGGAATCCTCGACCGCAAAACTAAAATTAAAAACGAAAAGGAATGGCTTAGCGGCTGCTAATCATTGGCTAGATGCTGTTAATTAATTCTTAAGGTTTTCAGTTATCTGTTACGCCGAAACTCATCACTCATCAGTATCAGTATCCTCGTCGTTCTACTAACCATTCTTGCAAAGCAATTCCTGTAGCTTGTGGCCAACTCTTTGCTTTGGCGATTGGTACAACTTTATAATCTGCAATTTCTGTTTTATCAATATTGATTGGGCCAGAAGCTTTGACATGATAAATGATAATGATTTGATTCATGCGTTCAAAGGAATAATGCCCTCTAAAAGAAACAATCTCTGCATCCAAACCTGTTTCTTCTTTCACTTCCCTTAAGACTGCTTCGGCTGGATGTTCATTTTTTTCTAAAAAACCAGTCACTAAAGCATACCATGTTGGAGGCCAACCTACATTTTGTACCAAAACAATCGTCTCATCTTTGTATTCTACAATCGCCCCTACTACAGGTGTTGGGTTTTGATAATGTACAAAACTACATTCCCGATTGGTACAACCGAGATAATTTTCTTCGTTAATCGCCAAGGGCGTAGTGCAGGTAGGACAGTAGTTAAATTTCATATTAAAATTGGTTTAATCTATTTGATAATCAAAAGTAGTATTTTTATACTAGAAATTGGGTAAGTTTTGGGTTTCGAGTTGTGCATTGGCTAAACTATAATCAGCCACTCCTAATAATTTCTTTCTCCAACGGAACTTTAGCCCTAAAAAACTGTTATTTTTACAATTTTTAATCATATAACTCAAGTTGTAGCTTAAGATTTGCAAGTTCAGAAATTAGTGAAATTTGAGTAGTAGCAGTTAAAAATCAAACTATTTATTCTGAATTAATGCAAAACTGTATATAATTCGCAACAAGTAACTCGCAACATAGATTACATATAAATCCTTTCATGAGTCAACAACAACCGCAAAAATTTGATTACGAACTATTCACCCGAGTTATTGCCTTAGCAAAACCTTATAAGGGTATCTTTATTACAGCAGGCATTTTAGCGGTTGTCCTTGCCCCTTTATCAACGCTTCGTCCCTACTTAATTAAGGTGATGGTTGATGATTATATTTTCAAATATGATATTGACGGAATGACTAGAATTGCAGTATTAATCGCTATTTTATTGGTATTAAATGTGGTTTTACAATATGCATTTATTTATGCAACTAGTTGGTTAGGTCAATCTATTATCAAAGACCTTCGAGTGAGTGTCTTTCAACAAATTATTAGCCTTAAATTAAAATACTTTGACACAACCCCAATTGGCACTTCTACAACTCGAACAATTAATGATATTGAAACGATTAATACGGTGTTTTCTCAGGGTGTAATTACCATTTTAGCCGATTTATTGACCTTGTTTGCCGTTTTGGCAATTATGTTTTACACGAGTATTGAATTGACTTTGGTCTGTTTAGTAACCATGCCTTTTTTAATTATCGCCACTTATATTTTTAAGGAGAAAGTAAAAGCTTCCTACCAAGTCGTCCGAACGCAGATTTCTCGAATGAATGCCTATTTACAAGAACGGATAACGGGTATGCGAATTGTACAAATCTTCAATCAGGAGCAATCTGAGATGGAGCATTTCAAGAAAATTAATAAGGCCTATACTAAAGCTAATTTAAATGCCATCTTGTATTACGCCATCTTTTTTCCTGTAGTAGAAATCATTTCGGCGGCGGCTTTAGGTCTAATGGTTTGGTATGGCGCAAGAGGGGTGATTAGTGGGGATGTAACTTTGGGTGCGTTGATTGCTTTTCCTATATTTCTGTCCATGTTATTCCGACCGATGCGGATGTTAGCGGATAAGTTTAACACGCTACAGATGGGCTTGGTGGCAGCAGATAGAGTTTTTACGGTTTTGGATAATAATCAACAAATTGAAAATAAAGGGACTATTCAGCCGACTAGGTTAAAAGGAGATTTGGCTTTCCATAAGGTAGATTTTGCGTATATCGACGAAGAATATGTCTTAAAAGATTTGAGTTTCAAAGTCAATGCTGGAGAGACTTTGGCAATTGTCGGTAGTACAGGTTCAGGTAAATCTACGATTATCAATATCCTCAATCGCTTTTATGAATTGAATGCGGGGAAGATTATGATTGACGGTATCAATATTAAAGATTATGAATTATTGGCTTTGCGCCAACGCACAGCAGTTGTTTTACAAGATGTCTTTTTATTCTCAGGTTCCGTCTTTGAAAATATTACTTTAAGAGATAATTCTATTTCTAAGGAACAAGTTATTGAGGCAGCTAAAATGATTGGCGCACACGAATTTATTATGAAACTGCCTAATGGTTATGATTATGAGGTGATGGAACGTGGTGCGACCCTTTCGATGGGACAACGGCAATTAATTTCTTTTGTTCGAGCTTTAGTATTTGACCCAGATATTTTGATTTTAGATGAAGCGACTTCTTCGATTGACCCTGAAACAGAATCGGTTATTCAATACGCTATAGAAACTTTGATAGAAAAACGGACTTCTATCATTATCGCTCACCGTTTATCAACCATTCGACATGCCGATAATATTATGGTTTTAGAAAAAGGACAAATTAAAGAATTAGGACCGCATGAGGAATTATTGAAATTAGAGAATGGGCATTATAAGGAGTTGTATGAGATGCAGTTTTTGGAGCATGTTAGTTAACTCCACCAACTCTCCGCCATACTCAGTTGCTTCCCATCCGACTTCCGAACCAAGCGATGCAACAAATGCCCATCGGCAACAAGCTGCGTCTCACAGACCACTTCCTCTTTCCATTGGCATTCTAGCTTATAAATAATATCAATCCGTTTCAAGCGGCCATTGAGCAATAATTCATCTGGTATCGTTTCTAAAATCCATTGCAAATAAAAGACATTATTTAAATGCTGATTAAAATCTAAATCATACCAACCAACAGTAAAGGTCTTGGATAAGTCCGCCTTTTCAAACTTGGGTAATTTATTTTTTGGTCTAGGTAAGCATTCATTTTCTGGCGGGCATTCCAAAGCTTGTATAAAGTCTGGAATTCTTGCCATGCGTCTTTTGACGGTATCCATTAACAACCAAGTGGAGGCTGCGGAGGCTAATAATTCATCTTGTTGGTTGTATATTTTATAATCTCGGTAGGTGAAATATTTCTCAAATCCTGCACAATGCGTCACCACTTTTATTTGTTCACCTAAATTGGGCAATTGATGAATGATTAGATTTTTGCGCATTAAGACCCACGAAATTTGATGCGGTTCTAAATCCCAAACGGATAGATTTAAATCAATGACATTTTGCATGGCTGCTTCGTGCATTAATTTGACTAGAGCGGGAACAGTCGCTTGTTTACGATTGTCGATTTCGTAAGTGCGAATGGTGAACGGTTCGGTTTTGATTAACTGTGGGTGAAGTGGCATTTTTTGGGAACGATGAATGATGAACTATAAATGATAAATGGTTAAGAACAAAACGTACTTAACCATTTAACTTTTCAATTTTCACCCAAAGAAAGGAAAATTTTAGAGAAGTATCCTTTATTTTTTGTTAATTTTTATTCGCCAGTTGATCGTGTATTAATTCGGTTGATTAAGCTCTGAGAGCATCTGAAAATTTACCCGTTTTGTAGTAGTATTTTTCGATATACATTCCAATAACATTGTCATGAATTTGCTCGTTCTTTGAAAAACAAAT
>Ga0208544_10000327_pt1 | contig 39070 bp, 52 predicted proteins | sample DEB08_DNA_9_FD_184526 | JGI IMG/M metagenome (GOLD analysis project Ga0208544, IMG submission 184526) | Aqueous microbial communities from the Delaware River and Bay under freshwater to marine salinity gradient to study organic matter... | ecosystem: Environmental > Aquatic > Marine > Coastal ... | reverse complement strand
CGATGTATAAACGGTTTTCAGTACTTGTAATCCAAGCGCAGAAGCGCTCCCATAATGAAACGCCTTCGCGTCTTTCTAAAGTTGCTGTCATAATAACATTTTTATAATTTTAATTCTTCCCAAGCTTAATCGCTTGTTAATTTTAATTATAAGACGTCTAGAAGAAAAAAACTAATAAAACGGAAATTTATTTTATAATTTTGAAGAATTCTTGTTCAAAATCAAAAGTTGCACGAGTTGTATTACCACCAATATATAATTTATGCTCATCTTTCATAACCCATATTTGCGAATACGTAATATAACTAATTAATGTACTTATCATTAAAAGAACAAATCCTCCATAAATGATTGGAATTCCGGGATCCGACTTTATCTGCAAACCTGTAGAACTAATTATATCAATTAGAGTTAAAAAAGAGCTAACTTGAATACTTTCATTAAGTTCTAAATTTCCAACAAATTCACCAAACTTATTATAAATAGAGCAATATCCTTGAAGATTATTAATTAAAACAGTAACACCTTCATTTAAATTAGAATCTATTGGAACCCATGATAACCAAGTCTTGTCTTTATCCGCTAAAATACTAGTTAGTGGATACTGTGTTAATAGTTGGGTTTTTCCTTTAATTCTTAAACCAATAACATTCCAATCAGTTTGATAGTACGTAATACCGTTATATTTTGCCGGTGAATTTACATATATTGTTTCTTGTTGAATCTCATTACCTTCATTATTTAAGATAGAAATATGAGAATAGAATTGATTTATAGTTCTTTTATTTGTGTACGTGATCCAAAAATCATTAATTCTAGCAGAAGTTTTTGGTATTAATGTAAACTGACCATTATTTAGAATATTCTGAATATGAAATGTTTCAGTTCTTGGAACAATCTCTTGAGCTTTAAATCCACCTAATGATCCTAAAACAGCTCCAAGTAGAATTGAGATCATACTAAAATGAACAATTAATGGTGCAATTCTTCCAAGGAGACCTTTGTAACAGTAAAGAATATTTTTTTGCTGAAAAATAGAATATTGTTTATTCTTTATTCGAAATATAAGCTGATTTAAATGTAAATGAGATAAATTTTTTGTTGTTTTCAATCGAGAAAATTGTTTCGTGGTTCGAAAAAATTGACATCTACGAGCAATTTTTAAAGACGGAATTTGTTGAAGAATAGTACAAGTCAATAAACTTATACTAAAAATAATAATAAAACTAATAAACCACCAAGTTTTATAGACATGATCAAGTCCGAACTTAAGAATTATGTTCCATGATAAAAATCCTAAAATTGGATCAGTTAATGGATAATTCATTTTATAAGTTTCTATGGATTGATCCTGTTCAATAATTGTTCCTATAATACTTGAACAAGCAATGATTAATAATATACCTATTGCAAATCGGAGATCAGCTATTGATTTTAAAAGATTTTGTTTCATCCAATAAATTAATTTATATAAATATCTTTTGATGAGGCTAAACGAATACGACCAGATACGGCCCAATTTTGTAATTTTATAGTTTGACTATTTTCTAATTGCGCTAATGGGATTAACTCATCCAATGCTTTGCAAATGTCTTCAGTAGTAAATTCCCGTTCTTCATAGAAAGCGTGATACATTCCTTCTATAATACTTTGACGAATTTCAGCACCCGAAAAAGATTCGGATAATTGAGCTAATTTGGTATAATCAAAAAGAGTCCAAGTTTTTGGTCTGAATTCTTGTAAATGTATTTTAAAAATATCCTCGCGTTCATTTAATCTAGGTAAATCTAAAAAGAAAATTTCATCAAATCGACCTTTTCGGATTATTTCTAAGGGTAATAAATCTACATTATTTGCTGTAGCAACAACAAATACAGGTTTGGTTTTCTCTGAAAGCCAACTAATAAAAGTAGCTAAAACTCGATTACTTGTTCCACTATCACTTTTACTATCATTGATACTAAAAGCTTTGTCAATTTCATCGATCCACAAAATACAAGGAGATAAAGTTTCTGCTAATTGAATCATTTGACGAAGCCGCGATTCTGATTCACCAACAATTCCACCAAAAAGTTTTCCTACATCAAGTTTTAATAAAGGAAGTTGCCATTCAGTTGCAATTGCTTTTGAGGTTAGAGATTTTCCTGTTCCTTGAATGCCAATTAATAATAATCCACGTGGAGTAGGTAAACCATAGTTTGAAGCTTGAATTCCAAAAGATGTTTTACGTTTTTTTAACCAATCTTTTAAGTTTTCAACCCCACCAATTTTTTGAATATTCTCACTACTAGACCAATATTCTAAAATTTCTGTTTGACTAATAATTTGTTTTTTTTCACTTAACAAAATTGCAATACTATTTTCATCAATAGTTTTATATGTCGCTATTATTTTTGATAAAACCCGCCGAATTCGTTCTAAAGATAAACCCTGACATACACGAGTTAAATTTTCCAAAAGTTGAGGACTTACTTTAATCCCCAAAGATGTTATTAATCTTTCCAATTCTTGATTAATTTCTTTTTGTATTGGCAAATTAAAATTAATAACAGTTATTAAATCTTGTAACTCTTGTGGGATACTTATGTCTGATCCTATAATAACAATCGTTTTAGGTTGCAGTTTTAAAATACGACTAATATTTTTTAATTTTCGAGAAATGGAAACGTCTGTTAAAAATCTATTAAAATCTTTTAGTAAAAATAATGCTGGAGTTTCCGAAGTTAATCTTTCAACCAATTCAAGAGCTTGAAGAGGATTCTTTTTACCGAATCCTTCATTATTTGGATTATTTGTATAACCGTCTACGAAATCCCAGGTATAAATACTTCGATTTAAATTTGTTTTAACATTTTTTCGTATTACATATTCAACCCTATCTTCTTCAATTGTATTTATATAGATAATAGGATACCGAGCTTTTAATAAAAGAGTTAATTCGTCATTAAAATTCATAAAGCAATTACTTAAGAGGTCAATAAACTAAACTATTATTATATTAGTTTTAAATAAAAAATTATTTATTATTAGATCAAATATTGCGATTTGATCTAATAATGAATATGGTTATTTCTTAATTGCTAATTGTTTCCGGCCTTTTTGACGTCGTTTTCGAATAACTTTCCGACCTTGAGCAGTTGACATACGTGCTCGAAAACCCGATAATTTTAAGATAGAGAAACGACTCTTGTTTGATAATGTACGTTTTGTCATAACTAAATTATTATTCTAAATATTTTTATAACATTGATGAGCGAATTAAATCATAAATCACTAAATGTCGTATTGTTTGACCTATTGTTTGAAATAAATCATAGGCCTCTTCTTTATATTCAAATAAAGGATTTCTTTGTCCATAGCCACGCCAGCCTACTGCATCACGTAATAAGGTCATTTTCTGTAAATGTTCTTTCCATGTAATATCAATATAAATTAAAATTAGACTGCGTTCTAAAGCTCTTATAATCCCTGGTTGACGAACTTCTAATTCTAAAGATTTTAACTCATATGATAGCCAGAATTCTTGAAATAAATATGTTTCTAATTCGAACTGATCTAAATTTAAATAATTATCTTTAAATTTTGAAAAAAGATTTAAGATTAGGTCAGTACCAAATAAATTTTCTAACAAAATAATAGCTTTTTCACTTTGAAGATTTTTTTCGCGTATTTCAGATCCAATCTCAGAAATTACCTGTTCTCCATAAGCTAAAATTTTATCTCGAACAGATTTACTTTCTAAGATTTGACGTCTTTCATAATAAACTACGTTTCGTTGTTTATTTAAAACGTCATCATAATCAAATAAATATTTTCGAGTATCATATGCTTGTTCTTCTACACGCTTTTGAGCAGAATTTAAACTTTTTGTTAATAAATTAGATTCGAGAGGATCATCATCAAGTAATTGATTTTGCATGAAATTTTGAATGTTAGACCCACCAAAACGTTTCAATAAATCATCATCTAAGCTTAAAAAGAATCTTGATTTACCAGGATCTCCTTGACGACCACATCGTCCACGTAATTGATTATCAATTCGGCGAGAATTATTTCTTTCCGTACCGATAACGTATAACCCTCCCAAATTTTTAACAATTGTATTTTCTATTAATTGAACTTTCTTTTCAAATCTTAGTAACTGATTTACTAAAAATTTAATTGAACATTCATAGGTATTTTTTGGCACTAAAATTTTATCACTTTCATTTAAAATTCGTAAAATTTCAGTTTCGGACAATTTTAAAAAGGCTTTATTACGAATTAAAGAGTTTAAAACAGTTAAACAATTTTGTGACCAAAATGTTAAATCCTTTAATAAAGGAAAAAGACTTGGTTTATTAGTTGATTTATTCTTGTTTTTGTAGAGAACTAAAATATTATAAAGTTGTTTTCGAATTTTAAATTCACTATTTCCACCTAAAATAATATCAGTACCTCTACCAGCCATGTTTGTAGCAATAGTTATACTTCCTTTTTTTCCTGCTTGCGCAACAATTTCAGATTCTCGTCTAACATTTTCAGGTTTAGCATTTAAAAGCTGAAATGATAACTTATATTCATCTAATAGTTGGGCTAACATTTCCGATTTTTCAACGGTGGTAGTTCCAATAAGAATTGGTTGACCAAAATTTGAAATATTTTTACATTCTTTAGCTATGGCATTCCATTTCGAAAGTTGGTCTTTATAAATAAAGTCAGGAAGATCTTCTCGACAAACTGGTCGAGCTGTCGGAATCTCATCTACTGATAATTTATAAATTTTTTCAAATTCTAATTCAGCTGTTTTACCTGTACCAGTCATTCCTGATAATTTAGGATATAAAAGGAAAAAATTCTGATATGTAATAGATGCTACAGTTTGGGTATTTTCTCGGATTGGTAAATTTTCTTTTGCTTCAACAGCCTGATGTAAACCATCACTCCACCGACGATCTGGCATTAAACGACCTGTAAATTCGTCTACAATGATTACTTGATTATTTTGAATAATATAATTAACATTTCGGAAAAATAATGTTTTAGCTTTCAAAGCATTAATAACATAAGGAATCCATGGATTCGATAAATTATATAAATCATCAATTCCTAAAATACTTTCAATTTGTGTAGTACCCTGTTCAGTTAAAATTACATTCTTTTTCTTTTCATCAATTTTAAAATGAATATTAACTTCTAAATATTCAATAATTTCAGCTGCAACAATAAATTTATCAATAAATGTATTTATTGTTGAAGAAATAATTAATGGCATTTGAGCTTCATCAATTAAAATTGAATCAACTTCGTCAACAATACAATAATTGAAAGGACGCAATACAACATCTTTTAAATTTAATGCCATATTATCTCGGAGATAATCAAACCCTAATTCACTATTAGTGACATAAGTAATATCTGCGTCATAATTTTGCTGCCTTTCTTTGACAGTCATATCTTCTTGAATTAAACCAGTACTTAAACCAAGAAAACGATAAATCTGACCCATTGATACTTGATCACGACTAGCCAAATAATCATTTACAGTAACAATATGAACACCATTTTCTGTTATCGCATTTAAATAAGCAGGTAAAGTTGCTACTAATGTTTTTCCTTCACCTGTTCGCATCTCAGCAATTTTACTATCATTGAGAACTAATCCTCCTAAAAGTTGAACATCAAAATGTCTTAAGCCTAATGTTCGGAAACTAGCTTCTCTCGTAAGTGCAAATGATTCAGAAATAATTGATGTTAAATCCTGTTCTTTTTTATATTTATTCTTTAACTCAAATGTTTTGGCTCTTAGTTCATAATCGGTCAAAGTTTGCATTGTAGTTTCTAATGCATTAATTTGACTAACTAAATTTTTGTATTTATTCGATATCGAATTTTGATTAAATAAATCTTTTAACATATTCAAATCCAACAATCTTGTATGATAAGAGTTATAAAAAACTTCAATTTTTAAATATGACTTAAAAATTATATGTTAATTAATTATATTCACCCGTTTATGCTTTGCGTCTTTATAATCAAATTTTACTACACCATCCGTTAAAGCAAATAATGTGAAATCTTTTCCATATCCAACATTCAGCCCGGGCTTAAATTTCATACCTCGTTGACGAACTAAGATATTTCCAGCTTTGACAACTTGTCCACCGAATCGTTTAACTCCTAATCGTTTAGAATTTGAGTCACGACCATTTTTCGTACTACCTGCACCTTTTTTGTGAGCCATATATTAATGAATCCTAATTTATTAATTAATATTTATATCTTTAATAAGAACACGTGTTAATTCTTGACGATGTCCTTGTTTTTTACGAGTTTTCTTTTTTGGACGCATTTTATAAACAATGGTTTTATTACCACGTAAATGTTCTAAAACTTCTCCTTTTATTATAACTTGCTCTAAATATGGTTTTCCTACTAATAGTTCACCATCGTTATTTAATAATAATACACGATTTAAGATAATTTCTTGACCTAATTGTGTGGGAATACGATTGAAATCATAATATTTACCTGTTTCAATCCAGAATTGTCTTCCACTAATTTCAACGATTGCATATTTCATAACTTAAAAGATTAAAAGATATTATCGATATATTAAACTAAATTTACTTTGCATTATTTAATTATGTCAATTTAATTATAATATCATAAATTTTATGATGTTTGAATAGTTTTTAATGCACATAATTCATTATAAAAAAATTCAAATGCTTTTGATTGATAACATTCAGGATTAGTTATAATAGAAAGCGTTCTAGTTATTTTAATATTTTCAATTTTAATAATTTCAATTGTTTTTAGTTCAATTTCTTTCTCAATTGCAGATGATGATACAAAAGCAGCTCCAAGTCCTAGACTTACAGCTGTCTTAATAGCTTCAATTGAATTTAATTGCATAATAATATTTAATTGGTTTGTTTCAATGTGATTCTGTATTAAAATATTATCAATAAATTTTCTAATAGTTGAATTTGGGTTTAAGGTAATAAAATTTAGATGATATAACTCATCTTTATTTATAGATTTTTGTTTTTTGGTCGCAAAAGGATGAGATTTCGGAATAATTAAAGTAAGTTCGTCTTCGACAAAACTTTCAATCTTTAAACTCTTTTTAAGATCATCCGGAACGTATCCACCTACAACAGCAATATCAATGTCTCGATTTACAACGTTTTTAGCGATAAATCTTGTTGAATCTACATGGACTTTCAGATTGATCTGTGGATAATGTTGAGCAAATAATGCTAATACACGAGGCATTAAATAGGTTCCAATAGTTTGACTTGCTCCAACAGTTAAATTTCCTCTATCACCATTTTTTAAATCATTTAAAGCTCTACAACTTTCTTCACATAAAGCTAATACTCGTTCTGAGTATTGAAGAAATAATTTACCTCCTTCAGTTAGAGAAATTTTATTACTTTCTCGATTTATTAATAAAATACCTAATCTATTTTCTAAAACTTTTACTTGTTTACTTAAAGATGGTTGTGAAATATATAATATTTCTGCAGCTCGCGTAAAACTATTTTCAGATGCAATTGCTTTAATAATTCGTAACTGTTGGAGAGTAAAAGGAAGAGTCATTTGTGTGATTTAAAATTTTGTATAACAAATCAAAATATTATAAAAATACTTCTATATATTTAGCATAGTTTAAAATTGCGGATGGAGAGACTCGAACTCTCAAAACAAAAGTTACTAGGACCTAAATCTAGCGCGTCTACCAATTCCGCCACACCCGCACTTTATATGTATATATTATTTTAAAATGACTAGCTTAATCAAGATTCAAATAAAGAAGAATGAATCTTTAATTTTTTAAGATTTATTCTTCTTCATTTAAACTATAGATGAAACTAGTCGTTTGACCTCGCAAAACTGATTTAGCTAATGATAAAGCTCTTTGTGCTTGTTTATCAGCCTTTTTTTTCCAATTTGCTTTACGAGCATTTTTCTTTGCTTTCGAAGTTCGTTTTTTAGGTACAGCCATAATTTTCTAACTCTAATTAAATTATAAAATCATTGTAAAATAAAATGTAGATAAAAATCAAACATTTAATGATTTTAATTTAGATTTAAGGCTTACTAAATAACTATCTTGAAAGACGTTGAATTTGTTGAATAGCTAAACGACCAATATTGAATAAAGCCCAAGATGCTGCAACTAATAAAGGTGCCGCAATTACAAGTAAACGAGTATCCATAAGTGATAATTCTTTATATATAAATCTTATAAATTTAAAGACAGAAGCTGATAATAATAAATAATATTATAATTAATAAAATACAAAATTTAAAACTATTTTGAAAGTTTTTGTAAAATATTCTACGATCTTGATAAAAATATAAAATATAAATAGACGTAAATATATAATAGAACATATTAGAATACTTTTCGAGTATACTTAATAAAATAGATAATAAAAATATGTCGCATTTTACTAATATGAAAACCCGTTTTCAAAATTTGTTCTACTTAGAAAAAGCACTAAGTCGATTAAAAATCGAATACAAAAGAGAAAATTTGGGAATTGATAAATTTGTAGCAGAATCAGAGAATAATAATTTAATTATTGCTCAACCAAATGGGTATGATATCAAATTCTGTTGGAATGGACAAGAATATGAATTAGTTGTAGATCTAAGTTACTGGAAACAACCGTATCCAATCGAAAGTTTTATTGACAAAATTGGTCAACAGTATGCTGGAGAAGCAATTATTGGCGAAAGTCAAAAAATTGGATTCCAACCTATTAAATATCAACAAAACGAAGATGGTTCTAATACATTAGTTCTAGAACGTTGGAATGGGGATAAATTATAAAATAAATAAATTTATTTATTTATGGGATAAATAATCATTCTATGATATTTACATTTAATTTATTGAATAGCTTCAGAGTTATATAGACTTTAACTCTGAAGCTATTCTTTTAAAAATTTTTTAAATATTAGATTGATCAACAATAATACATTCTGTTGTTAAAATCATACTAGCAATTGATGTTGCGTTTTGTATTCCTGATCGAGTTACTTTTGCTGGATCAACAATTCCAGCTTTGTACATATCAACAAATGTATTGTTAGCTGCATCATATCCAATTTCAAAATCTTGTTGTTGAACTTGTTCTACAATTACTGGACCATTAATTCCAGCATTTTGTGCAATTCTTTTAAGAGGAGCTAAAATAGCGCGCGCTATTATTACTGCACCAACTAACTCATCCTCTTTTAAATTATTTTTTGCCCAAGTTAAGACATTTTCTGACAAATGAACTAAAGTTGTTCCACCACCCGGAACAATTCCTTCTTCCACTGCTGCTCTCGTAGCATTAATCGCATCTTCTAAACGTAATTTTTTATCTTTCATCTCAGTTTCAGTAACTGCTCCAACTTTAATTACTGCAATTCCTCCTGAAAGTTTGGCAATTCGATCTTGTAGTTTTTCTTTTTCATACCCAGTATCTGCAACATTAATTTGTTTTCGTAATTGCTCACATCTGATCTGAATTTCTTTTTCAGTTCCGTCAGTAATAATAGTTGTGTTTTCTTTCGAAACTACAACTCGTCGAGCTTGTCCTAATAGATTTAATTGAATATTTTCTAAACTTAAACCAGCATCTTGAGTAATAATAGTTCCTCCTGTTAGGATCGCCATATCTTCTAACATCAGTTTTCGTTGTTCACCAAATCCCGGAGCTCTAATTGCAACAACATTTACAATCCCTCTTAATTTATTTAAAATTAAAGTTGCCAATGCTTCTTTTTCTACATTTTCTGCAATAAGTAGAAGAGGTCTTTTTGTTTTTGTAACAAGTTCTAAGATTGGGAGTAAATCTTGTTGAACGAGAGTAATCTTTTTATCGGTTAATAAGACAAGTGGGTTATCATATGAAACTTCCATCTTATCAGTGTTTGTAATAAAATAAGGTGATATAAAACCTTTTTCTAACTTCATACCTTCTGTTATTTCTAATTCTGTTGTAATACCTTTTCCTTCTTCTAATGAAATTACACCGTCTTTTCCTACTTTTGCTAACGCATCCGCAATTAAAGAACCAATAACTTCATCATTTCCCGCAGAAATCGATGCAACTTGTCTAATAGAGTCAATGTCTTCTACTGGTTGAGCAAATTCATTAATTTGTGTAACCAAATATTGTGCTGCTTTTTCCATTCCTAATTTAATAGAGATAGGATTTGCTCCAGCCGCTACGTTTTTTAAACCTTCTTTTACCATTGCATATGCTAAAACTGTTGCTGTTGTAGTACCATCGCCAGCAACATCATTTGTTTTAGCTGCTGCTTGCCTTATTAGTGAAACTCCAGTATTTTCTATATGATCTTCAAGGTTAATTTCTTTTGCAATTGTTACACCATCATTTATAATTTGAGGAGATCCATATGTTTTTTCTAATACAACATTTCGTCCTTTTGGACCTAATGTTACAGATACTGCTTCAACCATTATTTCCATACCACGTTCTAAAGCACGACGAGCATTATCTTGATATAAAATTTTTTTGGCCATAATTTAGATTTCTAATTAATTATATAAAGTTATTATGCTAAAAAGCACTTTAATGAGTACTCTACGTTAAAATTTTAAAAAATTGCAAGCTTAATTACAGAATTAATAAAAAAATTTTATAAAAGCTTTACTAAATTTAACATCTATTAGTAACATAACTCTATATCATAAGTAATAGAGTTTGGGCTTGTAGCTCAGTGGACTAGAGCATGTGGCTACGAACTACAGTGTCAGGGGTTCGAATCCCTTCTTGCCCAATAATTTCAATGTTAAAATCTACAAACTTAACATATCTATAGGATTATTTAGTCTTATAACTCTATTGCTATTTTGGGGTGTCGCCAAGCGGTAAGGCTGTGGACTTTGACTCCGCCATTCGTAGGTTCGAATCCTGCCACCCCAGATTTTTAATCTAATATGCAATTATGTTAAATTTTGCTATGATTAAATCATTTGCAAGATATAATAATTAGCATATTTTTTATTATAGAAAGGATAAAATTATGGAAGCTAATATACAATTTATAAAAGGATTAGATGAAAAAGTATTACCCGATGTACGTTTAACACGATCACGTGATGGAAGTACAGGTACTGCTACTTTTAGATTTAAAAATCCAAATATACTTGATAAAAATACTGCAAAAGAAGGTGAAATTACTGGTATGTATTTAGTTGATGAAGAAGGAACATTAGAAACACGTGATGTAAATGCACGATTTGTGAATGGAAAACCAGAAGCTATCGAATCCATTTATATTATGAAAAGTCCAGAAGCATGGGATCGATTTATGAGATTCATGGAAAGATATGGTGAAAGTAATGGGTTAGTTTTTACTAAAGCAAATTAAATACAAAAAAATTCAAAGTAATTAAAAAGATGCTTATATCATTAAACTGGATTAACGAATTATTAAAGATTGAAGATATTAAGTTAGAAGAATTAGTAGAAAAATTAACACTCGGTGGGTTTGAAGTCGAAGAAACTTTTGAACTTTTAATCGGACGAAAAAAAGAAACAATTCTAGAAATTTCTGCAACTGCAAATCGAGCTGATAGTATATCAGCAAAAGGAATTGCTAAAGAAATTGGAGCCTTAACTGATCAAGAACTTTTTCATAATTCATATGGTTTAGGTAAGTTTGAACCGGAAATAAAGTTACAGGAATGCTTTACAAATTTTCAAATATTAGATAATCATGACTGTTCGACATTTATTCTTATTACAGCTGAGAATATTGATACATTGATTTCACCTAAGTGGATGCAACAAAAACTTCTTAGCGCTGGAATAGAACCTCAAAATAATTTATCAGATTTTCAAAATTTTCTTATATTAGAAACAGGATTTCCGTTTGAATTTTATGATTTAGATAAAATAAAGGCAAAATTAAATAAATTAAATTTAAAATTTGCATTAGCAAAAGTCGATAATGAAACATTATTATCATCGGTAAATAATGAAACCTATGCATTAAAAAATAATATTTTAGTTTTAAAAGAAGACAATACAATTTTAAGTGTTGCAGGATTAATAGCAAACGGTAACTTTTGTTGTGATCAAATAACAAAATCTATATTAATTGAAGGGTCAATTTTTAGTTCAAAAAAAATTCGTCAAATGTCTCGCTCCTTAGGAGTAAGAACTGAACGCTCTGCTCGTTATGAAAAAGGATTAAACAATAGTAAATATAATGAAAGTATATGTCGTTTACTAAATTTATTAAGAATTAATAATACAAACATTAAGTATGAGATCAATTCTATAGGCCAAACTGCAAATAAATTGTCTCAATCGATATTTTTAAATTATAAAAATGTTCTTGAAATATTAGGTCCCACAAAAAATGATCTAAATGATCAATTAAGTGATATAACACCAAAACAAATTTCTACATATCTTGAAAGATTAAATTTTGTTTTCGAGTTTGAAGCACAAACAAATAGCTGGAATGTAGTAATTCCAAACTCAAGAAAAGAAGATATTAGTCGAGAAATTGATCTAATCGAAGAAATTGCTCGCTTACATGGTTTTAACAATTTTGTTAGCTACTTACCTATAATTAAAGAAATTGGGATTGAAGATTTTGGTTATCAAAGTCGAAAAAAATTAATAACATGTTTTCTAAGTGAAGGATTGAATGAATTAATTCAATATTCATTAGTTAAAAAACAAATAAATCAGCAAGATCCAATAAAACTAGTAAATCCATTAATTTCAGATTGTTCAACATTAAGAAGAAGCTTACTCCCAAGTATTACAGAAACTATAAGTGAAAATTTAAAACAAGGAAATCGAAACATTGAAGGATTCGAATTTGGTCATGTTTTTTTTACTAATACGAAGAATGAGTTTTATGAAAAAGAGTATGTTAGTGGAAATTTTGGAAATATAGAAACAAAAATAACATGGTCTGACAGTCCAGCAAGTTTATCATGGTTTGAGGCAAAAGGTAAACTAGAAGAAATCTTTAAAAAACTAAACATTGCTCTTTATTGGACAAATTCGATTACGGAATTATACGAAGAAATTTTACATCCTTATCGAACAGCTGAGTTCTATCTATTAAATGGAAATCCACTTGGTATATTTGGCCAAATACACCCAATTCTAGCAAAACAACTGAATATTAGTAATGAAGTATATTTATTTGAGTTTAATTTTGAATGTTTAAAAAATGAATTAAAAAATAATTTGTTACCATTGTCTAAAAATTATTCTACATATCCAAAAATTATAAAAGATTTATCTTTTATTGTAAGTTTAGATGTCTCTTTTGAAGAGATAAAAACTCTTATTTTAAGAAATGGAACCAATGTTTTAACGCACGTTAATTTATTAGATAAATATCAAGGAAACTCTATTCCTTCAAATTACACAAGTTTATGTATTCAATTAGTTTTTCAATCAACTAGTCGAACTTTACAAAATGAAGAAATTGAAAACATCATTAATTCATTAAAATCTACTCTTATAAAACAATACCAGATTATTCAAAGAGTATAAATCCCGAATAATTCTATAAAGATTTATAGAATTATCCACCCCCAACAATCGTGACAATTTCAATTTTATCATCATTGCAAATGATTGTATTTTTCCAATCGTTTTTAGGTAAAATGTAAGAGTTATATTCAATAACTAACAAAGATATACTGTAATCGAAATAGTATAGGACATCAAAAATAGTTAAATGATTAGTTGCGCGATATTTTAAACCATTTAAAAAAAAAGTTTGCATATTATATAATTTACCTATGTTTTTAGTTAATTAATTAAACATAGAATAACAATAAAAAGCAATTTTTTTATCTATGTAAAAATTTGAATTCATTTATTTGGATAAATTTTAAAATCAAGTTAAACTTTTTACTTGTTAGAAATTAGCTAGACTTTAGTTTAAAGAACCTGTTAATATAACTATGTAAATATATAGTTCTGGCGGGCGTGGCCAAGTGGTTAAGGCAGTGGGTTGTGGTCCCACCATTCGCCGGTTCAAATCCGGTCGTTCGCCCTATTTAAATATTTTGCAACGAATATTAAGAAAATTATAAAATAATAAAGTTTATTATGGCACGCTACCGTGGCCCTAAATTAAGGATTACTCGACGTTTAGGTACTTTACCAGTATTTACGCAAAAAGTTTCAAAAAAGAAAGATCGACCAGGTCAACATGGAAAAAGTAATGATGGGAATAGTAAAAAGGTAACAGAATATGGTTTAAGACTAGAAGAAAAGCAAAAATTAAAATACAACTATGGCATAACTGAAACTCAATTATTTCGGTATGTAAAAGAAGCTCGTCGTCGACAAGGTGTTACAGGTTTAATCTTGTTACAATTGTTAGAAATGCGCCTTGATACAATTTGTTTTACTTTAGGTTTTGCCCCAACTATTGGAAGTGCAAGACAATTAGTTAATCATGGCCATATTACCGTTAACGGCGAGGTTTTAGATATACCAAGTTTTCAGTGTCGTATAAATGATATAATTGGAATAAAACCAAAAGCAACTTCAAAAAATATGGTAGAACAAAATTTGAAAACAACTAAGCTTATTGATATTCCAAGTCACTTAAATTTTGATAATACGAAACTAGAAGCAAAAGTTATGAACTATTGTAATCGAGACGATATTTTATTAGAATTAGACGAATTACTTGTTATTGAATATTATTCACGTCGATAATAAAATATTATTTAAAAGAATATGTCTTATTAAATTTTATCTTAATAATTTTCATTAAAAAGATTCGAACAGACATATTAGAATAAGATTAATAGAATTAAAATTTTTATAAATAAAAACCATGCTAAAACTTAGACTAAAAAGAATTGGGCGAAAACGACAACCGTCATATAGATTAGTAGTAATGACTTCTCAAACAAGAAGAGACGGTCGACCTATCGAAGAATTAGGCTATTATAACCCAATTACAAAACAATCTCACTTTAAAGTTGAAAAATTAACTAAATGGTTAGATAATGGGGTTCAACCTACAGAAACAGTAGCTAATTTATTAAAAAAGGCAAAAATTATTCAATAGATCATAAATATTTAGTAATTATTGAAAGTCTAAATATAAAGTGCTTTATATTTAGACTTATTTTTTATGAACATATTGTAATTTTAACTTTCTGAAGTATTTGAAAGTTGTACAAGTTCCTGTAATAAAACTTTTAATTCTTCTAATTTATTTGTTACCGATTCAAAATTTTCTGATTCAAGATCTGCTTTAATAGTTTTAATTAAGTCTGTTACCATCGCTTCCTTTTCCGAAGAAATACTATCTTTTACCGAAAGTAGCTGTTTATTCGCTTCATAACATAAAGCTTCAGCGTTATTCTTTAAATCAATATTTTTTCTTTTTTCTTGATCAACTGCTGCATATTCTTCAGCCGCCTTCACCATTTCTTCAACTTCATTTTCAGTTAAAGTAGAAGCACCTTGAATTGTGACAGATTGTTCTACGCCAGTTTCTGTTTCTTTTGCTTTAACAGAAAGAAGCCCATCTACATCTATATCAAAAGTAACTTCAATTTGAGGAACACCACGAGTTGCACTTGGGATTCCATCTAAACGGAAGTTTCCTAAACTTTTATTATCTGTGACTAATTCTCTTTCACCTTGTAATACATGAATTTCAACATTTGTTTGATTATCAACTGCTGTTGAAAATATTTCTGATTTCTTAGTTGGAATCGTAGTATTTCGAGCAATAATTTTTGTCATTACTCCACCCAGAGTTTCTACGCCTAATGATAAAGGAGTTACATCTAATAATAAAATATCTGTAATTTCACCCGCAAGAATACCAGCTTGAATTGCGGCACCTACAGCAACAACTTCATCGGGGTTTACTGTTTGATTCGGCTTTTTACCTGTAATCAATTCAACTAAATTTTGAATTGCTGGAATACGTGTTGATCCTCCAACTAAAACAATTTCATTAATACTTGATTTTTCTAATTTAGCATCACTTAATGCTTTTTCGACTGGAATACGACATCTTTCGATTAAGTTTTGGCACAATTCTTCAAATTTTTCTCGTGTTAATTCTTTCTCAATATGTTTTGGACCCGTTTTATCTGCAGTAATAAAAGGTAAATGGATATTTGTTTTTTCAATTGTTGATAGTTCCATTTTTGCTTTTTCTGCTGCTTCAGTTAATCGTTGTAACGCTTGAATATCTTTTGTCAAATCAATATTTTCTGAGCTCTTAAAATCGCTAACTAGCCAATTTACTAATGCTTTATCAAAATCGTCACCACCCAAGTTTGTGTCCCCGGCCGTTGATAATACCTCGAAAATTCCATCTCCAACTTCTAAAATAGAAACATCAAAAGTTCCTCCACCCAAATCAAATACTAAAATCGTTTCATTTTCTTTTTGATCTAATCCATAAGCTAATGAAGCAGCTGTTGGTTCATTAATAATTCTTAAAACTTCAATACCAGCAATTTTTCCTGCATCGATTGTTGCTTGTCGTTGTGAATCATTAAAATAAGCAGGTACAGTAATAACGGCTTGTGTTACTTCTTGGCCTAAATATGTACTTGCATCATTTACAAGTTTTCGTAAAACTTGGGCTGAAATTTCTTCAGGACTAAAGTCGCGATTCAATGATGAACATTTAACTTTAATATTTCCACTTTTATCTTCAGATACTTTATATGGTAACTCTTTTGCCGCCTCTGAAATTTCACCAACCTTTGAACCTATAAATCGTTTAACAGAAAAGAATGTGTTTTCTGGATTAATAACTGCTTGACGTTTTGCAATCTGACCTACTAGTAATTCTTCTTTTTTCGTATAAGCTACAATTGATGGCGTTGTTCGTAATCCTTCTGCATTTGTAATAACACTTGGTTTTCCACCTTCTATCGCTGCTACTACTGAATTTGTCGTTCCTAAATCAATACCTACGACTTTTCCCATAATACCTCTTTTACTTATTTTTAATAAATAATACTTTATTCAATAATATTAACTAGAACTCTATTATCCGAAGAATTCACCTATTTATAAATAAAATGGTTAATGTACTCTATATAGACAAAATTTTTCAAATTTAATACTTTATTATCATTAATTTAATGATTTTGATCATTTTATTTTTTAGGTAACATAGACCAGAAATTGTAAAAGTTAATATATCTATAAAATTGGAGAAAAATTGTGTCTTTGGGTTTATTAGGTAATAAAATTGGTATGACTCAAATTTTTGATGAAGCTGGAAATATTATTCCAGTTACAATTCTGAAAATTGGTCCTTGTGTGATTACACAAATTAAAACTATTCTAAATGACGGGTATGAAGCTATTCAAGTTGGGTATGGGACAGTATCAAATAAATTTTTAACTCAACCAAGATTAGGACATCTTCAAAAATCAAATATTCAACCCTTAAAATATCTTAAAGAATTTCGCGTTAATAATCCTGAAGAATTTCAAGTTGGTCAAGTTTTAAACGTAGAAGTTTTTAGCTCTGGGCAACTCGTAGACATTACGGGTAAGAGTTCTGGAAAAGGATTTTCTGGACTTCAAAAACGTCATAATTTTGCACGTGGACCAATGACTCATGGTTCAAAAAATCATAGACAATCAGGGTCAATTGGTATGGGAACAACGCCAGGACGAGTTTTACCCGGTAAAAAAATGGCAGGACAATTAGGCAATAAAACTGCAAACATTAAAAAATTAAAAATCATACAAGTAAATAGTAAAGAAAATATTTTAGTTGTAAAAGGCTCAGTTCCTGGCAAACCTGGTAACTTCCTTAGTATTATTCCATCACAATAAGATATTTATATTTACCAAAAATAAATACAGTAAAAAATTTATGACTGTTCAAAAATTTGTAACTTATAATGTGCTGAATGCGGATGGTCAGATATTAAATGATCAGCAAAAACTAGAATTAAAAGTTCTTGATACTTCTGGAAATTATGTAATTCATAAAGATCTTTTTAGACAACAGATTCAGCAAAAACAAGGCACAGTTTCTACAAAAACGCGAAGTGAAGTTCGTGGTGGTGGACGTAAACCGTGGCGCCAAAAAGGAACAGGTCGAGCCCGTGCCGGTTCAAACCGTTCGCCTTTATGGAAAGGTGGTGGGGTTATTTTTGGTCCAAAACCAAAGACAAAGTCTTTAAAATTAAACAAAAAAGAAAGACTATTATCATTGCAAACGCTACTTTATAATAAACGAAACAATATATTAGTTTTAGATAATCTAGAAGAAATCTTTACGAGTGCAAAAACTAAGTTATTTTTAGATCTTTGTAACAAACTTAATATAGATTTAAATCGAAAAGTACTTATTGTTGTTTCAAAAAAGACTGACTACTTAAAATTATCGACTAGAAATGTTAAGAATGTCGAATTAATTTCTGCATCAAATCTAAATACATTAAGTTTAATAAAAGCAACTCAAATTTTAACAACACCAGCTGCTTTAAATGAAATAAAGGAGATATATTGTGGTTGATTCTTCATATTTTAATCGTAGTTATAGTGATAATATAAAATATCCACTTATTACAGATAAAGCTACGCGATTATTAGAAAATAATCAATATAGTTTTATTGTGAATCCTAGTTCAGATAAAATTACAATAAAAACAGCAATCGAATATTTATTTGACGTAAAAGTCATAAAAGTTAACACTTGTCATCTTCCGAAAAAAAAGAGACGTGTCGGAAAATATATTGGTTGGAAATCTCATTATAAGAAAGCTATTGTAACTTTATCTGAAGGTGATACAATAAACTTATTTGCAGAAAATTAAAAATTATAACAATTAAAAGCTTATGAGTATTCGTCTTTATAAGTCCTATACACCCGGAACAAGAAATCGGGCCCTTTCGTCATTTGATGAAATTACAAAAGCCAAACCAGAAAAAAAGTTAATTAGAGCTAATCATCGTAATAAAGGTAGAAATAATCGGGGCGTTATTACGGTGCGCCATCGTGGTGGCGGACATAAAAAACGGTATCGAGTAATTGATTTTCGAAGAAATAAACATAATGTTGAAGCTAAGATAGCTTCAATTGAATATGACCCAAATCGTAATGCTCGCATTGCTTTACTTAATTATGAAGATGGCGAAAAAAGATATATTTTACATCCAAATACTGCAAACGTTGGCGATGCAGTTGTATCAGGTCCAGATGCACCTTTTTCAATTGGAAATTGTTTGCCATTAGAACAAATCCCATTAGGAACTTCTATTCATAATATAGAATTAATTCCGAATCGTGGAGGGCAAATTGTTCGGGCAGCTGGAACATCCGCAAAAATATTAGCAAAAGAAGGTGATTATGTTACTTTACGTTTACCTTCAAAAGAAGTTCGTTTAGTTCGAAAAGAATGTTTTGCAACAATTGGTGAAATTAGCTTTAACGATGCTTTCTTAGTTCGAAGTGGTAAGGCTGGCCGAACTCGTTGGTTAGGAAAAAGACCAACTGTTCGAGGGTCAGTTATGAATCCATGTGATCATCCACACGGTGGTGGAGAAGGTCGAGCACCTATTGGTAGAACCGGTCCTTTAACACCTTGGGGTAAACCTGCGTTGGGGATTAAGACTAGAAAAAAGAAAAAATTAAGTAATTCTTATATATTACGTCGTCGATAAAAAGAAAATATCTTTAATTTTAAGAAAATAAAATCTAGTAAAATTATATATATATATATTATCAGTATGCCAAGATCACTAAAAAAAGGGCCCTTTGTTGCATATCATTTATTAAAAAAAATTGATAGCATGAATGCAAGTGGGAAAAAAAGTACTATTGTTACCTGGTCACGCAGTTCTACTATTTTACCAAATATGGTAGGTCATACAATAGCAATTTATAATGGAAAACAGCATGTCCCTATTTTTATTTCCGATCAATTAGTTGGACATAAATTAGGAGAATTTGTTTCTACGCGAACATTCAGATCCCATATAAAAGCAGACAAAAAGACAAAACGTTAAATTATTGAAATATGCCAAGGCTTTCAAAACGTCCAAGATCTAAAGGCTTTTTCCGTACATCGAAGAATTCAATTGTATTAGAATTTGTCACGTTAACTGCAAAAAGTAAAATTCCATTATCTCAGAATATAATAAAAGTTTTTAAAAGCCTTCGAAAACGTTCATTTTATAAAGCAATAGAAATTGTTTCTAGTATAGAAAATACTATAGAACGAAATGAAATTTTGCAAATATTATATTCAGCTATAGTCTATAGTGAGAACAATCATTATGCAAATCTTTTAAAATTATGTATCGATGATATTTACATAGTAAAGATTCCAAAATTTAATCAGTTCATTCCTAATGATTCTTTAAACTTTAAAGAACGATATAATGTTGTTATTCAGTTAGCTTTTGAATATAAAGAACCGCCAATAAAAAAAGAGTCAATTTGGTAATGGCAAATAAAAGCTTTTTCTTGTCCTGAAAACGATGGGTTAAAAAATTTTAATATTTAATAATTTCTGAAAAAATTATTTCTGCTTTATTTAAACATTTAGAAAAACCTACGAAATACAAAGAAAAGAAAAACGATAAAAAATATTTTATGTCTAATAATCAACCTGTAAAAGCAGTAGCAAAATATATTCGTATATCGCCGCATAAAGTGCGACGTGTTTTAAACCAAATTCGCGGGCGTTCTTATCAGGAAGCGTTAATGATCTTAGAATTTTTACCTTACGTAGCAGGTGGACCTGTATGGCAAGTAGTACATTCTGCTGCTGCTAATGCACAAAATAATTATAATTTGGATAAAAAAAAATTGATTATTGATGAAGTTTACGCAGACGAAGGTCCTAAATTAAAGAGAATTCGCCCTCGTGCACAAGGTCGAGCATATAGCATTTTAAAACCGACTTGTCACATTACTGTTGTTGTTAAATCAACAGATTAAACAATATTATATAACTTTTATTTTAATAACAAGGATTAATTCTGTGGGTCAAAAAACACATCCATTGGGGTTTCGACTAGGGATAACCCAAGAACATAAATCATCATGGTATGCTAAATTAAACCAATATTCTAATTTATTGGAAGAAGATGATAAAATTAGAACACATTTAAATAAATTAACAAAATCTGCGAGTATTTCAAATATTAAAATTAATCGAAATGGTTTAAGTAATCAAATTGAATTAAATATTGAAACAGGTCGCCCTGGTGCATTAGTTGGAAATAATGGATTAGGAATTGAAATTCTATTAAATAATTTAAAGAAATTATTACCCGAAGAACGTCAGATTACAATTAATATTTTAGAAGTTGAAAAAGTTAATTTAAATGCGTCACTAATTGGCGATTTAGTTGTGAAACAATTAGAAGATCGTGTTGCATTTCGTCGCGCAATTCGAGAAGCCATGCAATGTGCGCAAGAAGACAATGTAAGTGGTATCAAAATTCAAGTATCGGGTCGATTAAACGGTGCTGAAATAGCACGAAGTGAATGGATTCGAGAAGGTCGAGTACCTTTACAAACATTAAGAGCCGATATTGATTATGCTACGCGAGAAGCCAATACAATTTATGGAGTATTAGGTGTAAAAGTTTGGTTATTTAAAAACGAAATTTTAAAAAAGTAAAACTTATCAATCTAAATTTATACATTATTAAATTAATTATTTATGTTAAGCCCAAAAAGAACAAAATATAGAAAATTTCATCGTGGACGAATGCGTGGTAAGGCAACACGAGGTAATGAAATTTCGTTTGGCGATTTTGGTCTCCAAGCTTTAGAACCAACTTGGATAACGTCTCGTCAAATTGAAGCTGCTCGTAGAACAATTACTCGCTATACAAAACGTGGTGCATCTTTATGGATTCGTATTTTTCCAGATAAAACGGTAACAGCCCGTGCTGCTGAATCACGTATGGGATCAGGTAAAGGGGCTGTCGATTATTGGGTAGCTGTGGTTAAACCTGGAACAATTATATTTGAAGTAGCATCTGTTCCTGAACAAATCGCCCGCGGTGCATTAAATTTAGCTGCATATAAATTACCAATTAAAACAAAATTTATTATTAGAAACAATATTGAATAAATTATGGGTATACCGCAATTTAATGATGTAACATCATTCTCAAATAATGAAATATCTGAAGCCATTATTCAGACAGAAAAAGAATTATTTAATTTAAGGTTTAAAAAAGCTACTAGACAACCGTTTAAAACTCATGAGATTAAACATACAAAACGTCGTCTAGCTCATTTAAAAACACTTTTAACATTACGGTTAAATTTATTGGAGAAAAAACAGAACAATATTTTGACTGAATTGGTGAAGAAAAATAATTATCTAGCTGAAAATTACTGAAATAAATCGAAATCATAATTAAGGAGTTCTGAATGCCAGTAAAAGAAAAAATTGGTATTGTTGTAAGTGACAAAATGGAAAAAACAGCTGTTATTAAAGTTGAAAATCGATACCCTCATCCAATTTATGGAAAAACAGTTGTAAAAACAAGAAAATATTTAATTCATGATGAAAATAGTGAATGTAATATTGGTGATCAAGTTTTAGTTCAAGAATGTCGACCATTAAGTAAACGAAAACGTTGGATACTAGCCAAAGTACTTTCTAAATCATCTTTAATTAGTTAAAGTTAAATTTCTATGATCTATCCACAAACGATATTAACAGTGGCTGATAATACTGGAGCGCGAAAAGTTATGTGTATTCGAGTATTAGGCGGAAATCGAAAATATGCGAAAGTCGGCGACAGTATAATTGGTGTAGTGAAAGAAGCTTTACCCAATATGCCTATTAAACGTTCCGACGTTGTACGTGCAGTTGTAGTTAGAACTTCTAAAACAATCAGACGTCAAGATGGCATGTATATTCGATTTGATGATAATGCTGCTGTAATTGTAAATTTAGATAATAATCCACGAGGAACAAGAGTATTTGGCCCTGTTGCTCGTGAAATTCGAGATAAAAATTTCTCAAAAATTGTTTCATTAGCGCCGGAGGTTTTATAAATGCAAAGTAAAAAAAAAATACATGTCAGAATTGGCGATCAAGTTACAATAATTTCTGGTTCCGATAAAAGTAAAACTGGTGAAGTTATTAAAATATACCGAAATTCAGGTAAAATTATCGTTAAAGGTATAAACTTTAAATTTAAGCATATAAAACCAAATAAAGATAATGAAGTAGGAGAAATAAAACAATTTGAAGCTCCAATTCATCATTCAAACGTAAAATTAAATTCAAAAGAGTCTTAATTAAGAATTAAATATTATGCGTAATCCTCATTCCCTAGAAGAAAAAGCTGAAATAAATCGTTTATTACATAATATAAAAAAAGAATATGAAGAAGGTATAGCGCCTGTCCTGATTAATAATAATCCTAGTATGTTTGGAAATGTTAACAAAATTCCAAAATTAAAGAAGATTCAAATAAATCGCGGATTAGGTCTATCTGCTCAAAATACAAATATTCTTAAAAAAAGCATCGAAGAATTCACTAAAATTACTGGTCAAAAACCAATAATAACGAAATCAAAAAAAGCAATTGCTGGTTTTAAAATTCGTGATAATATGGAATTAGGCTTGACCGTAACTTTACGGGGCGAAAAAATGTATTCCTTCTTAACAAAATTAATCTTTTTTACATTTGCTCAAATTAGAGACTTTCGAGGTTTATCGGTAAGAAGTTTTGATAAAGCAGGAAATTATACATTTGGTTTGAAAGAACAGTTAATTTTCCCAGAAATTAATTATGAAGATGTAGATCAAGCTCAAGGTTTTACAATTACTCTTATAACCTCTTCATCTGCAAAGAAGAAAACAATATTTAATAATATGTTAAATGGAATGGTCCTTTTAAAATTTTTAAGATTTCCGCTAAATGATTCAGGTTATTATGATAAGTATGAATCATTAAATGAAATAAGCCAAGTTTGGGATCGGAAAAAACATTTACGAAGAAAACGCTGGTCTCAAGAATAAAGGATAAATATCGAGATCTAATAGAAAATAGCATTGAATATGAAAGGATAAACTTATGGTTACAGATACTATTTCAGATATGCTAACGCGAATTAGAAATGCTAATATGGTAAAACATCATATTGTAGAGATTCCTGTTACAAAAATGTCGTTAGCAATAGCATCTATTTTAAAACAAGAAGGCTATATTGAAGATTTTCAAGAATATGAAGAAAATAAAAATAAGTACTTATTGCTGTCTTTAAAATATAAAGGTAAATCACGTGAACCAGTTATTAATACTATTAAAAGAATAAGTAAACCTGGGTTACGTGTTTATAGTGGATCAAAAGATTTGCCAAAAGTATTAGGGAATTTAGGAATTGCTATTGTCTCAACCTCAAATGGTGTAATGACAAATTTAAAAGCCAAGGAACTTGGAATCGGCGGCGAAATTTTATGTTATATTTGGTAATCGGAGTCATTTATGTCACGTATTGGAAAACTACCAATTAGAATCCCTGAAAATGTTGATATTATTTGTAATGGAAGCGAAATTACTGTTAAAGGTAAATTTGGGACATTACATGATACAGTTCCTGATGTATTAGGCATTAAGCAAGAAGAGGGTATGTTAATTGTAAGTCTGAAAAATGAAACAAGAATTGGGCGCGGATTACATGGGTTATACCGAACTCTAATAAATAATATGGTAATTGGGGTTTCTGAACAATTCACAATTACTCTTAATTTACAAGGAGTAGGTTACCGAGCGGCTATTCAAGGAAAAGTTCTAGTATTAAATTTAGGATATAGTCATCAAGTCAATATTGATATTCCTGATGAGATTTCCGTTGAAGTTGTTCAGAATACAAAATTAAATTTAAAAGGGTGCAATAAAGCAGACTTAGGTTTGTTTGCAGCAAATGTACGATCATGGAGACCACCTGAACCTTATAAAGGAAAAGGTATTATTTACGAAGGCGAAATTGTAAAACGAAAAGCAGGTAAGTCTGGAAAATAATAATATTTAAAATTTATATAGATATATAAATTGTACATAAAAAAATTAGACTATGAAATTTTCACCAAGAGTTTTATTGAGATTAAAAAATAAAAACAAAAAACTTAAACCTACTAAATACAGAAGATTAAAACGAGAAGGGTTAAGAGGATTAATTAAAGGAACTTTAGAAAGACCTCGATTATCTGTTTATCGATCTAATGAAAACATTTATGCTCAAATAATTGATGATACAACTTCAAGCACATTGGTTTCATGTTCTACATTAGACCGAGATATTAAAATGGATACTAAAAGTGGACGTACATGTGATGCGTCTAGATTAATGGGTCAAAAGTTAGCAAAGCTTAGTCTTAAACAAAATATTAACAAAATTGTATTTGATCGCGGTCCCTATCTATATCATGGAAGAATTAAAGCTTTGGCGGATGGGGCTCGAGAAGGCGGATTACAATTTTAATAAATACCTTTTAAAATATAAGTATAATGAAGTTCTATGAGTACCGATTTAAAACAAATTAATAAGTTAAAAAAAAATCCACGACGTAATGATAGAAATTCTGAACCGAAGTTTGTAGAACGATTAATAAAAATCGGTCGAGTATCTAAAGTAACTAAAGGTGGAAAGAAATTAAGCTTTCGTGCCATTGTTGTAATTGGTGACGAAAATGGACAAGTAGGAGTAGGAGTAGCTAAAGCAGATGATGTTGTTAATGCTTTTAAGAAAGCAAAGACTGATGCTAGAAAAAATTTAATTCAAGTTCCTATAACAAAGTCATTAAGTATTCCTCATAATGTAATAGGTAATTTTGGCGCATGTAAAATTATTATGAGACCATCTATAGAAGGTTCAGGGGTAATTGCTGGCGGTGCTGTTCGTACAGTATTAGAAGTTGCTGGTGTTAAAAATGTTATTGCTAAACAATTAGGTTCAGATAATTTATTAAATAACGCTCGTGCTTCTATTTGTGCATTGAACAACTTAACAACAAAGGCTCAAGTATCGAAAAACCGAGATTTAAACTTAGTTTAAATTAATCGTATAAAAATTTTATTTATAAAATATGGAAATCAAAGAGACGGGCGATAATAATATATTATTAAAACGACTTTTGTTAAGTTTAGGGATACTAATTTTTATTCGACTAGGAACCTTTTTACCTGTTCCAGGAATTGATCACGGGTATCTTGCATTTTATATTCAAAGACACTCTTTAACACGAAGCCTAGTTAGCACATTTTCAGGTAATGATACTTTTGTTGTTGGATTATTTACCTTAAATATATTTCCATACATTAATGCTTCTATCTTAATGCAATTATTGGTAACAATTATTCCAAATTTATCGAAATTACAAAAAGAAGGATCAAGCGAAAGTAAAAGAGTACTTAATCGTTTAATTCGTTTAATAACTCTAATTTGGGCTTTTATACAAAGTGCTAGTATTGCATTTTACTTAAAACGTGCTTTATTCAATTGGACTCCTACTTTAGCATTTGAGATTATTATTTGGTTAACTACAGGTTCAATGATTGTCTTATGGTTAAGTGAACTTATTACAGAATATGGTTTAGGTAATGGAGCATCATTATTAATCTATACAAATATTGTATCTAGTCTTCCAAATTTAATAAAAAAACTAGTCTATGAAAATACTCAGAGTTTGAATGTTGTTTCATGGGTAATCATAGCAACTTTATTTTTTGTAGCGATCTATGGAATTGTACTGCTACAGGAAGGGGCTCGAATCATTCCTTTAATCTCTTCAAAACAATTAGGACAAAATTCTCCGACTTTTTCTGCATTACCAGAAAATAATTATATTCCGTTAAGGTTTAATCAAGCAGGAGTTATGCCTATTATATTGACGACAGCAGTCTTAGTAATACCTAATTATGTAAGCAGTTTAAATTTGTTACCCATTTTAACGCTTCCTATAATATTTCAATCATCAAAAGTAATTTATTGGTTGAGTTATTTTATATTGATATTACTATTTAGTTCATTTTATTCAACAATTGTCTTAAATCCAAAAGACGTTTCTGATGAATTACAAAAAATGGCTGTTAGTATTCCAGGTATTAGGCCAGGTATTGAGACAACCTATTACTTAAAACAAGTAATGAAACGTATAACTTTACTAGGTGCAGTTATGTTAGCAATACTTGCAACATTACCTAACATTATTGAAGCTATATTACCTATATCGAGTTTTAATGGTTTAGGAACTACATCTCTATTAATTTTAGTGGGCGTAGTTCTAGATCTTTCGAGAGAAATGAGAAGCATACTGTTATCTAATATCTATAGTGACATGTTTGATTAAAAAATTAAAAAATTATTAAATAATATTTATTATGAAAGTTCGTCCTTCAGTAAAAAAAATGTGTGATAAATGTCGTGTTATTAAAAGACACGGCAAAATTATGGTAATTTGTGAAAATGCAAAACATAAACAACGTCAAGGTTAATAACTTAAAGGAGTCAGGCAAGTGGTAAGATTACTAGGGATAGATTTACCAAGAAATAAAAGAATTGAATATGCTCTTACTTATATTCATGGAATTGGTTTACCATCCGCAAAAATAATTGTAAAAAATGCAAAAATTGATGCACAAACGCGAACAAATGATTTAACAAATGAAGAAACAATCGCGTTACGTGATGAATTAGAAAATATCGATTTGAAAATGGAAGGTGACTTAAGACGATTTAATGGTTTGAATATTAAACGATTAAACGAAATAAATTGTCATAGAGGAAAAAGACATCGAAATAGTTTACCAGTTCGGGGTCAAAGAACACGAACAAATGCTCGGTCGAGACGTGGTTCGAAAAAAACTGTAACTGGTAAGAAAAAATAATTAAATTTTTAATAATATAACTAAAAAATTAAAATCTTATTAATATGGCTCAGAAAATACGAAAAGCCGCTCTGAAAAAGGCTCGAAACAATGTTACATCTGGGGTTGTTCATATACAATCAACATTTAATAATACAATAGTAACTATAACAAATTTAACTGGTGATACCATTTCATGGGCTTCGGCTGGAAGTACAGGATTTAAAGGTGCCCGAAAAGGCACTCCATTTGCAGCTCAAACAGCTGCAGAAAAAGCTTCTTTAGATGCTTTAGATTGTGGTTTAAAAAGTGTTGAAATTTTAGTAAAAGGTCAAGGATCTGGACGTGAAACAGCAATTCGAGCAATTCAAGGAGCAGGATTTGAAATTTATTCTATCCAAGATATTACACCCGTTCCACATAATGGGTGTCGTCCGCCTAAACCACGCCGGGTTTAATTTCTTATTTTTTAAATAATTTTAAAATATGCGAAACCCTTATATTAAATGTTTAAAATCAGAACAGATAGAGTCAGACAATTTATATGGCCAATTTTTAATTAATGGTTTACGTCCCGGTCAAGGAATTACAATGGGAAACCTTTTACGGCGAACATTATTAGGTGATCTCGGTGGTACTAGTATTACAGCCGTCAGAATTGCTGGCGTTCGAGATGAGTTTTCAGTAATTACTGGGGTTCGTGAAGATGTACTTGAAATCTTATTGAATCTTAAAGGTATTGTTTTAAAAAGCAATTCTAATGAACCACTATTTGGGCGACTAAAAGTTCAAGGGCCAGCAGTGCTCACAGCGGATTTAATTCAATTACCTTCTGACTTAAAACTTATTAATCCTAATCATTATATTGCAACGGTTTCAACTTCAAATCTAATAGAAATCGAATTTAAATTTGAATATGGTAAAGGCTATAAATTAGCAGGACAAACTTTTAGTGATAAAACAGAAGATTTTTTGCAAATGGATGCTATTTTTATGCCCATTCAAAAAGTTGATTTCAAAATTGAAAATGTCTACAATAATTTAGATGAAGTTACAGAACGTTTAATTATTGATATTTGGACTAATGGAAGTATAACACCAGAAGAAGCAATTTCTGAATCCTCACAATTTATTGTAGATTTTTTCCAGTCTATTATTGAAAATAAAACAAATGAGGACGTTAATGAATCTTTAAATGAGATTATCGGAGTTCAATTAGATCCACATACAAATATTGCTATTGAAGAATTACAATTATCAGTTCGTGCTTATAATTGTTTAAAACGCGCTCAAATTAATACAATTGGTGATTTATTAGAATATTCACCAGAAAGATTACAAGAACTTAAAAATTTTGGCCGAAAATCTGCTGACGAAGTTTTTATGACTTTAAAAAATAAATTGGGAATAGTTTTAAAATAGTTATTCTTACTCTTTAATTAATTAACTTATGAATGATACGTTTATTCCAAATTCTAATTATGATGCAAAAAAATGGTATATTATTGACGCATCACAAAAACCGCTAGGTCGTGTTTCTACTGCAATTGTAGCGATATTACAAGGAAAACATAAAGTAGATTATCATCCTTCTATTGATATGGGAGATTATGTAATTGTAATAAATGCTGAAACAATGCATTTAGATTCATGGGCTTTAGGTCATCCAAAATATCGAGCTTATAGTCCAGGTCGTCCAGGAAGTTCATTAAAAATGTTTTTCGAAAAAATTCCACAGCGAATTATAGAAAGTGCGGTTAAAAACATGTTACCAAATGGTTTGCGACAAAAATTTTATAATCGCCTACGCGTTTATAGTGGTTCGGAACATCCACATGTAGCTCAAAATCCGATAATGTTAGAATGGAATTAAAAAAATATATATATATTTAAGTTTATGAACTCTAAAATAGAATTAATCTTTCAAAAAGATAAACTTGGTATTGGGAGAAGAAAACAAGCAGTTGCACGGGTTTGGCTTAAACCAGGCACGGGCAATGTAATTATTAATAATATTTCTGGTGAAAAATACTTACAATATAATACCTCATATTTAGATAGTATTTGGTCTCCTTTACAAATTTTAAGTTTAGAAAATCAATTTGATATAATAGCTATTGTAAAAGGTGGCGGTTTAACAGGTCAAACTGATGCTATAAAATTAGGGGTTGCAAGATTATTATGTAAAATGGAAAGTCAAAACCGTTCTTTACTAAAACCATATGGTTTATTAACAAGAGATGCTAGAATAAAAGAACGAAAAAAATATGGGCTACGAAAAGCAAGAAAAGCTCCACAATACTCAAAACGATAATCAAATTAGAAATAAAATATGCCAAAATCTGAAATTCATCCTACATGGTTTCCTGAAGCCAGTGTTTTCTATGATGGAAAACTTATTTGTTACGTAGGTTCAACTCAACCTGAATTAAATGTTGATGTTTGGCTTCCGACTCATCCTTTTTATACAGATTCTCAAACAATTATTGATACTGAAGGTCGAGTAGAACGCTTTATGAAAAAATATGGATTAGATTCAACGGAAGAATAAACATTAAATATTTAATAATTTTACATTTATATAATTTTTAAAAACAAATGCCGACTATTCAACAATTAGTTCGTTCTAGACGAATACAAATTAAAAATAAAACAAAATCTCCTGCATTAGTAGATTGTCCACAAAGACGAGGAGTTTGTACCAGAGTTTATACTACTACACCGAAAAAACCAAATTCAGCTATTCGGAAAGTAGCGAGGGTACGATTAACTTCTGGATTTGAGGTAACTGCTTACATTCCGGGTATTGGCCACAATTTACAAGAACACTCTGTAGTTTTAATTCGTGGTGGACGTGTTAAAGATTTACCCGGAGTTAGATACCATATTATTCGAGGTGCATTAGATAGTGGAGGAGTGAAAGATCGAACTCAAAGACGTTCAAAATATGGTGTTAAAAAGCCTAAAGGTTAAAAACATAACAACTTATATTTATATTGAAAATTCTTAAAATAATAATAGATATAAGATATTAATTTAAAAATATTATAATATGTCTCGTCGCAATATCTCTAAAAAAAGATTTCCCGAATCTGATCCTGTATATAATAGTTATTTAGTTAGTTTATTAACAAAACGAATATTAAAATCTGGTAAAAAAACTACTGCTGAAAATATTGTAAACGGGGCATTTGAAATCATAAAAACAAAAACAAAAGAAGATCCCTTAATGATTTTTGAAAAAGCGATTAAAAATGCAAGTCCAATCGTTGAAGTAAAAGCTCGCCGAATTGGTGGTTCTACATACCAGGTTCCTATTGAAGTGAATTCATATCGAGCAACAAACTTATCATTAAGATGGATTATTCAATATTCTCGACAACGTGTTGGACGAACAATGGCAATAAAATTAGCAAGCGAAATAATTGACACAGCAAATGATATAGGTAATACTATAAAGAAAAAAGAAGAAACTCATAGAATGGCAGAAGCGAATAAAGCTTTTGCTCATTTTAGATATTAGTCTTTTTCTCGCTAAAAGCTTTATCCAATTAAACATAAGAAAATTTTTAGGAAATTAAAAATGGCACGTGAAAAATTCGAACGTACAAAACCACATGTTAATATCGGTACAATTGGCCATGTTGATCATGGTAAAACTACATTAACGGCTGCAATTACTGCTACATTAGCATTGGATGGAAATGCAACAGTAAAAGATTACTCCGATATTGACGGTGCACCTGAAGAACGTGCTCGTGGTATTACAATTAATACAGCCCATGTAGAGTACGAAACTCAAAATCGTCATTATGCACACGTTGATTGTCCAGGTCACGCTGATTATGTTAAGAATATGATTACAGGTGCAGCTCAAATGGATGGCGCTATTTTAGTAGTATCTGCAGCAGACGGTCCTATGCCTCAAACACGAGAACATATTTTATTATCAAAACAAGTAGGTGTTCCGGATATTGTTGTTTTCTTAAATAAAGAAGATCAAGTTGATGATGAAGAATTATTAGAATTAGTTGAGTTAGAAGTTAGAGAACTATTATCAGCTTATGATTTCCCTGGTGATGATATTCCAATTTGTCCCGGGTCAGCTTTACAAGCAATTGAAGCTATAACTTCTAATCCAGAGCTAAAACGAGGCGATAATCCATGGGTAGACAAAATATATTCATTAATGGATGCAGTTGATGAATATATCCCAACTCCAGAACGTGATACTGAAAAAACATTCTTAATGGCTATTGAAGATGTTTTCTCTATTACAGGTCGAGGAACAGTAGCGACTGGTCGTATTGAACGAGGTATTGTAAAAGTTGGTGATAACGTTGAAATTGTTGGTATTGGAGAAACTCAAACTACTACTATTACTGGAATTGAAATGTTCCAAAAAACGTTAGACGAAGGTTTTGCTGGTGATAATGTTGGTATTTTATTGCGTGGTGTAACGCGTGAAGAGATTGAACGTGGTATGGTATTATCTCAACCTGGTACAATTACTCCACATACTAATTTTGAATCGGAAGTTTATGTTTTAACAAAAGATGAAGGTGGTCGTCATACTCCGTTCTTTACAGGTTACAGACCACAATTTTATGTTCGAACAACAGATGTAACAGGTTCTATTATTCAATTTACAGCAGATAATGGAGATGTTGTAGAAATGGTACTGCCAGGTGATCGAATTAAAATGACAGCAGAATTAATTTACCCTGTAGCAATTGAAGAGGGAATGCGATTTGCTATCCGTGAAGGTGGTAGAACGATTGGAGCAGGAGTAGTATCTAAAATTGTTAAATAATTAAATAATTTATGGGAATAGAAACCGAAGAAAAAATCCGTGTAAAATTAGAGTCGTTTAATCATGAACTCTTAATGACTTCATGTCGTAAGATTGTTAATCTTACACAAAGTATTAATTTATCTAATGTTGGAGTCGTAGCACTTCCTACAGATAAACGTATTTATTGTGTTCTAAGATCTCCTCATGTAGATAAAGATTCTCGCGAACATTTTGAATTACGAATTCATAAACGAGTAATAGAAATTTATCATGATTCCAGTGTTGATATTTTTAATTTGTTATCAGAATCTGAATTACCATCAGGAGTTCTATATCGAATCTGTTTATCTTAACTAATTATTTAAATTTATTAATAAATTTGAGTCACGAAGTATTACAATAAAAATTTATCCTTGTTTTAATTAAAAATAACATTTAGTTATTTTTAATTAAAACAAGGATAAAAAAACATATCTAGATTTTAATCAAATTATACCTATAATTTAGTAGTAAACGTACTACTTGTGTCTAAATGGGGACGGAGGGACTTGAACCCTCACGCACTATCACTAGGCAACGGATTTTAAGTCCGTCGTGTCTACCAATTCCACCACGTCCCCGACATGGTTACATATAATATATATCTAACAATAATAAAAATCAATGGTATAGCAACATTTTTAAAGGCGGCACCCAGATTCGAACTGGGGATAGAGGATTTGCAATCCACTGCCTTACCACTTGGCCATACCGCCATTCTTTAGTACAGCTATATATTATACAACTTAAAAATAAAAAACAAGACCCCCTTTAAATTTGAAAAATATTTTTACTTAATTATTTGTGAATAGAAATTAATTTTTAGGTATTAAATATTATATTTATATGTTCGAAAAATTCACAGAAGGTGCTATTAAAGTAATTATGCTTTCACAAGAAGAAGCGCGACGAATGGGACATAACTTTGTCGGAACAGAACAACTTTTTCTTGGTGTAGTAGGACAACGACAAGGGCTCGGAGCTAAAGCTTTACGGTCACTTAGTGTGACTTTAAAAAAAGCTCGAAAAGAAGTTGAAAATTATATTGGTCGAGGAACAGGATTTGTTGCTTCAGAAATTCCATTTACTCCTAGAGCTAAAAGAGTTTTAGAAATGGCCGTTCAAGAAGGAAAAGATATAGGCCAAAATTATGTTGGAACAGAGCATATTTTATTGGCTTTGATCGCTGAAGATGATGGCGTAGCAATAAGAACAATTGAAAAACTAGGAGTAGATATTACTCAACTTCGGAATAAAACATTAGCACTTATTAAAGAGAATCAAGAAGAATTATTACGTCCTTTAACTGAATCAGAAAAGCGGATTTTAGATCGAGAAGGAGATGTTGTTACAACACCAACTTTAGATGAATATACTGATAATATTACAAAAGACGCAATTGAAGGTAGATTAGATCCAGTTATTGGAAGAGATAAAGAAATATTTGAAGTTATTAAAGTTTTAGCAAGACGCAGTAAAAATAATCCTGTATTAATCGGAGAACCAGGGGTTGGAAAGACAGCTGTAGCAGAAGGGTTGGCTCAACTAATTTTAACAGAAGATATTCCAAATTTTTTAGAAGGCAATGTTATAATGTCTTTGGATTTAGGGTCTTTATTGGCTGGAACAAAATATCGTGGAGAATTCGAAGAAAGATTAAAACGTATTGTTGAAGAAGCACAATTAGATTCAACCATTATTTTAGTTATTGATGAAATTCATACACTAGTAGGAGCTGGTGCTGCAGAAGGTGCAGTCGATGCTGCTAATATCTTAAAACCTGCTTTAGCACGTGGTAAATTTAGATGTATCGGTGCAACAACGATGGAAGAATATCGAAAATATATTGAGCGTGACCCAGCATTGGAAAGAAGATTTCAACCAGTTCAAGTAAAAGAACCAAGTGTTGGTGTTACTATAGACATTTTACGTGGATTACGGGCTAAGTTTGAACGTCATCATCGTTTAAGTTACCATGACAAAGCAGTGGAACAAGCAGCAATACTAGCAGATAAATTTATAGCGGATCGTTATTTACCTGATAAAGCTATTGATGTTTTAGATGAAGCTGGTTCACGTGTACGTTTAGAAAATAAGAGATTACCTGAAGGAATTTTATTATTATTAAATGAACTTCAAGAAACATTAACTGAAAAAGATATTTGTGTTCGTGAACAGGATTTCAATACTGCTTCGCAACTTTTAGATTATGAAATGGAAGTAAGAATCCAAATTCAAATCATGAAACAGGCTCTACAGATTAATGAAAAAGCAGGTTTGAAACGTATTCATATTGATATGGTAACAGAAGAAGATATTTCTGAAGTTATAGCTGGTTGGACTGGAATTCCAATGACTAAAATTTCTGAATCTGAGTCAAAGAAACTTTTAAATATGGAAGAGACATTGCATGAAAGATTAATTGGTCAACATCAAGCAATTGTATCTGTTTCAAAGGCTATTCGCCGTGCTCGAGTAGGTTTACGAAACCCTGATCGACCAATTGCTAGTTTTATTTTTGCGGGTCCTACCGGAGTTGGAAAAACAGAATTAACCAAAGCATTAGCATCTTATATGTTTGGTAGCGAAGATACCATGGTTAGGTTAGATATGTCTGAATATATGGAAAAACATACAGTTGCAAAATTAATTGGTTCGCCACCAGGTTATGTAGGATATACTGAAGGTGGTCAATTAACGGAGGCTGTTCGTAGTAAACCATATACTGTAGTTCTATTCGATGAAGTTGAAAAAGCTCATCCCGATGTTTTCAATCTAATGCTGCAGATCTTAGACGACGGACGCTTAACTGATTCAAAAGGACGAACAATTGATTTTAAGAATACTTTAATTATTATGACGTCAAATGTTGGTGCTAAAATTATTGAAAAAGAAAGTGGCATTACAGCTAGAAAACCAAACAAAAGTAGTCTAGACATTAATTCAGATTTTTTATCTACTGCAACTGATCCTGTAATAGATCCAAATGTTTATAAACGAATCTCATTTTTAGTTAATGAAGAACTTAAAAAATTCTTCCGTCCAGAATTTTTGAATCGATTAGACGAGATTATTGTCTTTAGTCATTTAACGCGACAAGATGTTCGACAAATTTCTGAAATTATGATTAAACAATTACAAGATCGAATGAAAGAAAAAGAAGTTGAATTAGAAGTTCGTAATAACGTTAAAGATATTCTAGTAGAACAAGGGTTCGATCCTATATATGGAGCAAGACCATTACGTCGGGCTGTTATGAGATTATTGGAAGATAACTTAGCACAAGAATTCTTAGCTAAACCTTTATATCCTAAGACAAAAATTATTTTGGATGCGGATTTTGATGGGAATATTATTGTAAATCTTAATTATAGTCATGTTGATCCAAAATTACTTGAAGAAGAGAATGGTGTAGATTTAATTGATCAATAAATGTTATTCAATTATTTAATCTAATTTATATATTATAAATTAGGTTAAATAAATATACTAAAGTATTTAGCGAAATTTTTTATATTTGACTAATTTTATTTATAGGTGAACTTGCATAAGCATATTGTTTTTTTTGCATAGGGCCAGCAAGGTAAGCTAGTCTACCTGATTGAACTGCAAGATTCATTGCTCTAGCCATGATTTTAGGTTGTTTAGATTGTGAAACAGCTGTATTTAATAAAACACCATCAGCTCCAAGTTCCATTGCTTTAGCAGCCTCACTGGGATTTCCAATACCTGCGTCTACGATAACGGGTATACTAGAATTTTCAATGATAATTTTTATATTAGATAAATTATTTATCCCTTGCCCCGACCCGATAGGAGATCCTAATGGCATAACTGTCGCACACCCTAAATCTTCTAAATGTAAAGCTAACATTGGGTCTGCATTAATATATGGTAAAACTGTAAATCCTTTTTTAACTAAAAATTCAGCTGCTTTTAATGTACCAATTGGATCAGGTAAGAGATATTTTGGATCAGAAATTACTTCTAATTTTACAAAAAAATTATCTTCTTGTCCGATTTGACAGGCTAATTCATGGCCTAAAAATGCCATCCGAATGGCCTCCTCTGCAGTTTGAGACCCGGCTGTATTTGGTAATAACCATAACTTGTTCCAGTCTAAAAAATTTAAAAAACTATCATTATCATTTTCCAAGTTTACAGGTAAGCGCCGTATTGCAACGGTTACTATTTCGCATTCACTATTTGCGATACTCTCTATAGCATCGTTCATAGTTTTATATTTACCTGTTCCTAACATCAAACGGGAATTAAAAAATTTATCACCAATTTTTAATGTATCCAGCTTATTGCTCATTTTTCGTTTTATCGTAAATACTCCCCAGGTAGGACTTGAACCTACGACCAATCGGTTAACAGCCGATTGCTCTACCACTGAGCTACTGAGGATGTGTTAGCTATTTTATTGTAACAGATTTTACTAATATCTTCAAAGTTAATTTTATTACTTTACGATTCTTTATTTAACATTAAAAATCGTAATACATTTTTATCAAATTTCAAATCACTTGTAAATTTTTCTAAATATTTTGGCATACTTGAAAAATTTATTTGAATAAAACTACTTTTTTTCTGGTTATTAATCGGATAGGCTAAATCTCGTTTGCCTCGAGAAACTACCGAAATTTCAGAAGCACTTAAATTTTGTAAGATTTTTGCATAATTAAATGCCCAAGTTTTTAGTTCACTATCATTGAATTCTTCTGTTAGAAGAATCATCATTTCATATTTACCGGTTCCTGACATAATCAAATATTTTATAGAAATTAAAATCATGATAACTTTAACCTATTTGGTATGTCAATTTTTATCATCGAAAGAATTTTTCTATCACTATTCTTATCAAAAATAAAGTTATTTAAAAATTTCACTTTCTCATAGTAAAAATAGATCTTAAAAAGAAATTAAAGAAATTTGTATTAGAATAGTAATGCGTACATAATTTATCTAATATCTTTCTTGGAGGAATTTAATGGACTGGAATATTATTCAAAATTTTTCGTCTAATATAGTATTTGGCATCTTATTATTTGCCATGATTATTTATTGGATAAGTTTATTTTTCTTTAACTGGACAAATGGTTTATCAAAGATTGGAAGATTTGCATCTATAATAGCAAATTTTTTATTATTCTTTATCCTTTGCTCTCGATGGATCGTTGCGGGTTACTTTCCTTTAAGTAATTTATACGAATCTTTACTTTTCTTAACTTGGACTTTATTAACTATTTATTTGTATCTAGAATTTAAAACTAAAAGTAAGCTTATGGGCTCTGTTTTAATACCCGTTGCTTTATTAATTAATGGATTTGCTAATTTAACATTGTCTCCGGAGATGCAAAAATCAAGTCCATTAGTCCCTGCTTTACAGTCAAACTGGTTGATGATGCATGTTAGTATGATGATGTTAAGTTATGCAACGTTAATAATGGGATCATTACTTTGTATTTTATTTTTAGTAATTTCTAATTATGAAGAAGTAGACTTACAAATTATTGATGAATCATATTTACCATTGTATAACGTTATGGTCGATTATTATGATGCAAAACTTTTTTCTGTATCAGATGAAATATCAGAATTAGGAAAATTAAAACTTTTATATAGTTTAGACAATTGGAGTTATAGAATCATTGGATTAGGATTTCCATTTTTAACAATTGGAATTATTGCAGGTGGAGTCTGGGCAAATGAAGCGTGGGGTTCATACTGGAGTTGGGATCCAAAAGAAACATGGGCTTTAATTACTTGGATTGTATTTGCGACATATTTACATTCTCGTATTACAAAAGGATGGGCTGGAAAGAAAACAGCGATATTAGGCTCAGTTGGGTTCTTTGTTATATGGATTTGTTATCTAGGTGTAAATTTTTTAGGAAAAGGTTTACATAGCTATGGTTGGTTATCGTAAAAAGACAAATTTATTTTTAGTAATAAATTTGTCTTTTTAGTTAATAAGCTAAACCTAAACTTCGTGTAGTTTCTGCACCTAAATATACACGTACACTTAAAAAATCTGTTGGACAAGCTGTTTCACAACGTTTACATCCAACACAATCTTCAACTCGAGGTGAAGAAGCAATTTGACCAGATTTACATCCATCCCATGGTACCATTTCTAATACATCGGTCGGACAAGCTCGTACACATTGTGTACAACCAATACAAGTATCGTATATTTTAACTGTATGAGACATAAATTATATAAACTAATATTTTGTTACTTATCTTAATTATAGCCTAATTCTTCAAAATTATAAAATAAATTTCCGTTTTATTAGTTTTTTTCTTCTAGACGTCTTATAATTAAAATTAACAAGCGATTAAGCTTGGGAAGAATTAAAATTATAAAAAT
>Ga0208544_10000326_pt1 | contig 39079 bp, 22 predicted proteins | sample DEB08_DNA_9_FD_184526 | JGI IMG/M metagenome (GOLD analysis project Ga0208544, IMG submission 184526) | Aqueous microbial communities from the Delaware River and Bay under freshwater to marine salinity gradient to study organic matter... | ecosystem: Environmental > Aquatic > Marine > Coastal ... | reverse complement strand
TTAATTATATTTATTTAATAAAAATAAATACGAACAAAATACTGTTTTAAAGATAAAAATACTTTTAATACAGAATATTATTTCGTGTAATTTATGTATTAATCAAAAATTTGAGCGAACCTAGCGTATTATGCCCTATCATATTTACTTCCAATGTTGATGCATCAGTAAACGTTATTTCGTGATTATTTTCTAATACTCCTGCTTCTAATCGTTGAGCTATTTTCTGTCCTTTTCCTAAACCAAAACCAATAAATGCACCAAATAAACAGAGAAATGTAAGAGTCATTAAGAAATCATAAGAGGATTCTTCACCATAGGCCTTATCCCATTTTTCGTAATTCTTTTTTGCCTGATACCATTCTTTATTTTTATTAATATTATGGTATTTTTTGGCTGCATACCCTACTACATAAGATATTAAAGGAATACCAACAAAGATTATCAAAAATTGCTTAATATCTGACGTCAAATGAATAATTGGACTTAACAGTATATCTTGGACATTAGCGTAATTAATAATATTTACCCCTAAATAACCATAAAAAATAGCATCTTTAAAAATACCCAGAATCAATAAATACAAATAGCCCAAAGACAAATAATCTTGAAGACTTCTTTGAGTTGATTTATTTTCTATTTGCTTTTGTTCCATCTGTTATTATTTAAATAGTAAAGGAAAAAACTGAATTGTAAAATAAGCATCCAAATCTTATCTTTTCCATTCCGATTATCTTCAGAGAATATATCTAATATTTTGTTATTCATTTTCAGTTAGGCTATTTTTACTTCCACCATTTCGTCCCCTTCATCTTCTCCGCATACATATCAATATATTTCTGGTCTAACTCTTTTGAATCTTTATACTTCACTCGCATCGCTGCTAATTTTTCTTTCAATTCAATCACTACCTCTGCGTACGCTGGCTCATGATACACATTTTTCATTTCATTTCCATCCTTTTTTCGGTCGTATAATTCCCATTCATCTACATCAAAATAAAAATGCGCTAGTTTGTATTCTTCGGTAACAATTGCATAGTGTCTTTTGACCATGTGGACCGATGGATATTCGTAATAATGGTAATAAACCGCTTCTCTAAAGTTTTCCGCTTCTCCTTTCATTAAGGGGACTAAACTTTCCCCTTGCATATCGGCTGGTGCTGCTACTCCAGCTGCGTCTAAAAAGGTTTGGGCAAAGTCTAAATTTTGTACCATTGTGGTATTTATCTGGTTCGGTTTTATTACATTAGGCCACTTCACCATCAAAGGTGTTTTAAAAGATTCATCGTAAATAAATCGTTTGTCAAACCAACCATGTTCGCCTAAATAAAAACCTTGATCAGAGGTATACACCACAATCGTATTTTCTGCTAATCCACTTTCTTCCAAATAATCTAGTACTTCCCCTACTCCATCATCTACAGCGGCAATACTACCCAAATAATCTTGCATATATCTTTGATAGCGCCATTGCATTTTCTCCTTTTCCGTCATGGTTGGAAATCGCTTTTTGAAATCTTCGTTAATCGGATCATAAACTGCATCCCATTTAGCTCGTTGTGCCTCATTTTGTCTACCAACTTCTCTTTTATAAGCGCCTTTATCCCATTTTGCTGTTTCAGGTATGCCTAATTCATCCATTACTTCTGGGCGAATTTTAGAATCTCCTGCCCAATTCATGTGGGTCAAGAGGTTCATTTCTGCTTCTTTGGCAGCGCTGCCTCTTCCTTCATAATCATCAAATAAAGTACTAGGTTCTGGAAATATTTTTTTAGTGAAATTTTTATAATGTCTTTCTGGTGGAAGCCATTCTCTATGTGGGGCTTTATGCAAATACATTAATAAGAATGGTTCTTCTTCCTTTCTTTCGGTCTTTAACCAGTTCAAGGTTTTATCTGTAATTATATCGGTTGTGTAACCCGTTTCTCTAACTTTTCCATGCTGTTTAGTAATAAAATCTGGGTTATAATAAGTGCCTTGACCAGGTAAAATTTGGAATTCGTCAAATCCTTTTGGGTTATTACCAAAATGTAATTTTCCAAACATAGCAGTTTGATAACCCGCATTTTGTAATAATTGAGGAAAGGTAATATTGGTCGTATCAAATGGAAACATATTATCAATCTTCCCATTGAGGTGACTGTGTTTTCCTGTTAAAATAACCGCTCTTGAAGGTGCGCAGATAGAATTGGTCACACAAGCGTTGGTGAACAACATGCCTTCCTTGGCAATGCGGTCAATATTAGGCGTTTCTGTCAGGTGATTGGAATAAGCACTTATCGCTTGATAAGCGTGGTCATCTGACATGATGAAAAGGATATTGGGTTTCTTTTTAACAACACTTTCCGCTTGATTGTCAGATTGAGCGCAGGCAGTTAATAAGATACCTACTACTATTAATAAAATGGCGTATTGTCTGGTTATCATTTTGTTTGAAAAATTAGTGGTCAATATTAATTGGCACTAACATACAAAATATATTTTATTCTATCATCACTTCATCCAAAACAATCCAAGCATCCGACCCTTTATAAGCATGCCATGTTGGCAAACCTGCTATTTTTTTAGCGACAATCTTTATATAACGGGCTTTCACCAAGTCAATTTCCAATACAACATCTTTAATCATTGCTTCCTTTGCTTCCATTGTACTCGTTAATTCAATCATTTTAGAATCAGTATAAATTTGACCATTTGTAGAAAAAGTGCATTCGATAGATTCAGGGGAGAAAATCCATGATTTTTGGTTAATTAAAGTCCCGATTGTTACCCTGTTAATCGTTTCGACTTTACCCAAATCAATAATAAATTCGGCATTTTCGCCACTCCAACCTTGCCATAATTGACTTCCATAGTCAGTCGTTCCTCGAAAGCCATCCGTTAAAGCAATACCGTGACCGTGGTATTTAGGAGAAGGTTCTATTTGGTAAGTCACTTTTTTATCTAGTGCTAAATGGTCTACAGTTTTTATATCCGCTAAATTGGCATCTAGCAACTTATTAGGATTAACTTCTTGTAAACTAATTTGTGCATCTTTTCGATTATCCAACCTAAATAATAACTCATTTAAGCCTTTTTTCATTTTTACTTGCACCAATTTTGCTCTTAATGGAAAACGGTGATTAGCAGAAATCGATTGTAAAATTCTACCCGCTCGACTAATCCGAACATTGGTATTCGTATTCATAAAAAAAGTAATCGTCGTATCCATCCGAGCATATAATGGATAGTCGATATATAAATAATTACCTGCTTGTTCCGCTAATAATTTCCCAATAGGAAAAATACCATCGGTAGGTATTACTCCTTCTGTCCAAGTCTGATTTTGCCCTTTAATGACCTCATTGGCTTTGGTGATTTTTAACCATTTCTCCGTCGCACCCGAATAATTAAACCGATAAACATCTTCCAAATAATTCAATTGTTCATCTAATGCCGTTGCTTCTTCCTTTTTGAAACGTTCTACTTTAGTTTGACTCAACGGGAATTCTATGTAATAATTTAAAACAACTTCTTCTAAAGGAGTTAAAGTCGTTCGTTTTTGTCCACGTAAAATATTATTGGCTACTTCACTTCCCTCCTTAGATAATTCTCTATAGAGTAATTGCTTTTGGCGAGTATTTGCTTTCTTTAAAAAATCAGCGGTCACTTTTGTTGCCATTTTATTTTTAGTGGAAAATAAATGGTAAAAAGCTGGATAAATAAGAGCAGCGTCTTCTTCTAAAGCTTCTACTATTTTTGTGGCTTTACCATCCAATTCTTTAATTAAATGTTCCGTATAATTATAAATAGAGGTGATTTTTCCGTCCCCATCAGCATCGACCCAGATTGGATTGGTGAAACCCATTGGTAAAACTGGTTTTTCTTTACCTTGTACCATGGGTGCCATTGGCACATCTCCATAAGCAATTAACAAATACCAGCTATCTTTTTTAGGTTGTAAAGTCAGCGTTTTTTTGAGTCGATCTACACTAGTGCTTTCAGGAATATCAAAGGTTTTAATAACTACTCCATTTTCTATTAATTCTGCTTTATGGCAGGTTATCCAAGAAGCCGCTTGCACGGTCAAATTTAAGGTTAATTCCTGTCGTTCTCCTTCAAGATTTACTTTTGCGCCAATTCCTTCTCCCGCAACCGTTTCCAGATTTACAAAAAGTCCTCTTGCGACACTAACTTGTTGGTTTCTAATACTTTCTATTATTTCTTTATTATCAATTTGGCTAGGATTATCCGTTGAACTTTTGATATAATTCCTTGGCACACCAGCAATTTGAGCAATGACAGAGTGGCTATCTGAATTTCCTAATCCTGTTTTTTTCAAACCTTGATTGAGCATATTAAACCAATCTTGTTTGACCGAAAACTTATTATCGGGTGCATCTCTCCAGCCTATCCCAAAATTTTCATTTAGTACTTCAAAAGCATCAAAATCCCAATCCCATTCTGGATGTTTAGACATACCATAAAAAGGGTCTAAACCTTTGGTATTAAAAAAGTCGGAATCCACCCATCTTGGATGATTAATTTGGATTAAAGTATGCGGTAAACCTTGTCCTCTAATCGTTTCAAATAGTTCTTTTCCTACAGAAATTTTTGCATTTACTTTTTCCGAACCACTTGCCAAAGGATAAGTATTAAAATGCCCAATTGGCGTACTTACTTCATTGCCTACCGCTGTTGCCATATAATTTTCTAATCCCAATTTTTTCATATACGGCGCATAATCTAATACCGCATTATGGTCGGTTGCTACTGCCCATTCTAGTCCTTCTGCTACACAAGAAATTAACCGTTCTTCCACATTTGCATCACCATGACCAGAAAAAGTAAAAGTATGTAAATGCATATCGCCACCAATGTAACCTTCTGGATTTAATTCTCTTTTTAAAGTTGCTTTAAGTGTCGTATTTTGGCGACTATCTAATACTATTTTTTGTACATCTACACTATATTCCATGCCTTTGCCAAACCATATTTCATAAGTCCCTGCTGGCAATTGAAAACTTCCTTTTCCCGTACGAGAATAGATCGTATGTCCTCGGCAAGCTAAATCATCCGTAGAAGACAATCCATGTTCAAAAGGTTCCTCATTTTGCATAACGACTAACTTAGCAGGTGTTAACTTTTCCGTAGATGCGTCGGTTATTTCAAAATTAATGGTGGCATTTTGGGCTTGTATTACTTCATTGAAGAGGAACATTAGTAGTAGGATTGGTAGCAGCTTTTTCATGGTTAGTTTTTTATGTTGCTCTTTTGTTGGCTCGTTGATTATTCTAGGCTATCGGTTTATAGTATTAACGCACGCAAAGACTCAAAAACTTAGGACACAGAGTACCTTTAGCTTTGTATTCTTTGAACTCTGTGTCCAAAACTATTTTGTGCAGTAGTACGTGGCTTTTGACAGTTTAAGAAATAAACGACCTGACTTCTAATTTATAATAATCTATCAATTCTCCTTCGTTTTACCCATAAATACATTCACAAAAGGATTAATTGGATTACCAGCCGAACGACGGTAAGAAGTAATTTGCCCTACATGGGAAATAGCATCGTCAATAGGTCCATTAAACAAATGCCAAATAGGTACTGCGTTTTGTTCTCCTCTTCTCTGAAAAATAATTTTCATTGCCGCAATTTCTTCATCAGAACTAGCTTTAAATATATCGCTGGCTTTCTTAATATTATTTAAGGTCATTGTTCTTTGTGCTTCCCAAGTCAACGCTATTTCTGGGCGAGGTCGGATATTAGGTAGTTTTTGAGCCGTATTAGCAATCATATCTGAAAGCCCCAGCAAATGTTCCAATACATCTTTTGCTGGACGCCCTTCATTCCCTGGTTCAAAGGCTAAATCTTTCTCGGTCAAATCTTTAGTTGCCCAATAATAACGATAACCCAAACCATCTAAAGTTCTTCCAATAGTCGTTCCCGCAGTTACTTTTTCAGGATAATCAGGAATCTGATGGTAAGGAAGCTCAGGAACAGCAGCGATATCTAAAGTATTAGATGGTGTATCTTTCATGTTTTTATCTTGTGCTAAACTAGCACACCTTATAAAAAATAAACTTACAAACAGCAGGCTATAAAATTTCATGTACTGAATTTAATTAAAAAAGCACAAGCTACTCGTTTGTTTTTATTTTTTCAACCCATTTATCAAAAAAATCAAAACTGACTGGTTAATGCGCCATTAGAAAAAATAGGCCCTAGTTCGTCAGATGGTTTTGGAAGTAGCAACCATAATTGTCCATAATGATGCATTTCCATAGCTTTCCGTTCTGCAGCCTTGCCTACACCACTATAAACATCTATATGTCCATTTCCTTTTATCGCACCGCCCACATCTTGGGCTAATAAAAATTGATATTCGTGATGGGAAAAATCTCCTTCCTCATCCATAATAGGTACCGCCGCTAGTAAGCAACCACCTAAAGGAATATGCTTAGGGTCTACCGCAATCGAATAATTCGCAGTTAAAGGCACATGTCCTGCACCTAAGGGAGCAGAATTGGAGGCTTCAAAAAAGACATAAGAAGGATTGGTAAAAAGAATATCTTCTACTTTATCTGGGTTATATTTTAGGTAAGATTTAACCCCTTCCATCGAAATATTTTTTAATCGAATAGATTCGTTATTTTTTATATGCTTTCCTATACTACTATATGGATGTCTGTTAGAGCCTGCAAATCCAAAATATTTACGTTGACCACTCCCATATTTAACCAAACCAGAACCTTGTAGTTGCATGTAATAAATATCTTCTAATCGTTTAGCATAAGCTAATTCTAGCCCTCTGCCTTTCAGTGCGCCTTCTCCGTCAATTTGCTGACGAGAGGGTAATTGACCTTGCCAATCTTCTGGATAAGCATATATGGCATACCGATAATTTTTGGAAGGTCGCTTTTGTACTTTTAATTCGGGTGTAAAATAACCCGTAAATTTTACATTTCCTTTACCATCTTGGCCTTTTAATTGGTAGGCATTTAAGTGCTTTTCTAAACCTTGAGGATAAGTTTGTTGCCAAAGTAACAAGAGTTCTATAGTGGTTTCTAAATCTGTTAAATTTAAGGAAATCTCCTCAAATTGTTGGGTATAATTTTGTTTTCGACGTTTCAACAATTTTAGTTGTTGCATTAATGCCTTCGTCAAGTTTTCATCAATTCTAGGAAGAGAAAAAGTAGAAAGATTTGTTTTTGAATAGGTGTTTAGGAGTGGTAGGGCATTTTTTAGCTTTCCTGTACGCTTTTTCTTTTTAGGTATTTTAATGGGTATAGGAAATGTGGATAAGTCTTCAAAAGCTACTACTTCAACTATTTGTTGGGGGGTATCATCTATCGTACATTGCAGGGGTACTAACCAAAGGCAAAACCAAAAGGCTCTTTTACTGCAATTCATAAATGTAATCTTTATAGATTTTATCTAAATACAAAAACCTTAGTGAAAAAATCGAGACTTCTTGTATTCCGTATCTTTCTTTTATGAACGATTTTAAGTTACTACTTGCTGTTAAGGGGTGTTTTAACTCATGCAAATATAACATATAAAAATTTCAAAACACTAATTTTTAAAACAAATAATTGTAAATTCTAACAAATATTAGTATACTTGCCCCGATTTTGCTGGGCTTGTTGCCAAAGTTGCATTATTTTTTTATTAAATATTAGTTTTAAAATATTTAATAATCACTACTTAAATTCAACAGCCGCATTAGTAAATATGCTAGACAAGCCCTAACTTTGTTGATAAGAGGGATAAACTATTTAGACTAAACGTATCACAAATCTCAATTGATTGATAAGAAGTAGCTTAGGCTTTTAGCAGGAGAAGTTTTTATTTTACTCGGCTAGAACCAAGCTACTACTCAACCATCAATTACTACACGAATAACATCAATGATAAAAACGCTCCAAATAAAAAACTACGCCATTATTGAGGCATTGGAAATACAATTCTCTAAAGGCTTAACAATTATTACGGGAGAAACGGGGGCTGGAAAGTCTATTCTATTGGGTGCTTTGGGTTTGATTATGGGCAAAAGAGCAGATACGAAAGCATTGTACGATGTCAGTAAAAAATGTGTCATTGAAGCTAATTTTGAAATAGGTAGATATAGTGGATTAAGACCTTTTTTTGAAGCCAATGATATTGATTCCGAAGAAGAAACCGTGGTTAGAAGAGAATTATTACCCTCCGGAAAAACTAGGGCTTTTGTCAATGATACACCTGTTAATCTAAAAGTTTTACAACAGTTAAGCAGCAGTTTAATTGACTTGCATCAGCAGTTTGATACACAAGATATTAATGATGTGTCTTTCCAATTAAGAATGGTCGATGCCTTAGCTGATAATGGGGCAATCATTAAAAAATACGAACAACAATTTAAGGGGTATAAAAATAATCAACAGAAGCTCAAAAAACTCATTTTGCAAAATGAGACGTCTGCTAAAGAAACTGATTTTTTAAACTTTCAATTAGAAGAATTTAATACCGCAGAATTAATAGCAGACGAACAAGATGGATTAGAGGGTGAGTTATCTACTTTAAATAATGCGGAAGAAATAAAGTCTAAATTGAACAGCGCTTTTATGCACTTATCCGAAAGTGAACAATCCGTGTTAAGTCAATTAGAAGTTTTGGGCGTTTCTTTAAATCAAATTCGGAAATACCAACCTACCTTAGGGCCGCTTCTAGAAAAATACGATGGGATAGTTTTAGAATTAGGCGAATTAGCGAATGAGTTTGAAAGTATTGCAAGTGATACAGAATATCATCCAGAACGAGCGACAGAAGTACAAAATCGGCTAGATTTAATCTATCGTTTACAGAAAAAACATGGTGTTAATTCTGTTCCCGAATTATTGGAAATTCAAGATGCTATTATCCAGCAATTAACTTCTTTCGGGGATTTATCTAATGAAATTATAGCTTTAGAAAATGCCATTACTAAAGCAGAGCTACAACTTAGAAAAATAGCTACTCAATTAACTAAACGTAGAAAATCTGTAGTGAATGGTTTCCTACAATTGGTACATCAACAATTGGCGCTTTTGTCAATGGAACATGCTCGTTTGCAGGTGTCTATTACCCCTTCCCAAGAATTATTACCAACAGGTGGAGATATTGTAGAATTCTTATTTGCTCCTAATAAAGGCAGTCGTTTTTTATCTATCAAACAAGTGGCTTCTGGTGGAGAATTATCTCGTTTAACCTTGTGTATCAAGTCTTTAGTGGCAAGTGCCATTCCTTTACCAACTTTGATTTTCGATGAAATAGATGCAGGCGTTTCTGGCGATGTTGCCTTAAAAATGGGACGGATTCTACGCAAATTATCCAACGAACATCAAGTAGTTGTCATTACCCATTCTCCGCAGGTGGCCTCGAAAGCAGATGCGCATTATTTTGTGTATAAAAGAGTGGATGGAGAGCGCACGAAAACGAAGGTACGAGCACTAGATCCACAAGAAAGAATAAGAGCCATTGCGACTATGTTAAGTACGAATCCACCTTCTGATTCTGCTATTGAGAATGCGAAGGAGTTATTGGCAATGGCATAATATTTTTTGACGCTGATTTCGATGTGTTTTATTCAGGTTAACCACAAATTTTCGTAATATCTCCAATCCGTAGTAAAAAATCCGAGATAATAAATCCACCAAGCAGAGCTTGGCACTACAGAAAAAATCCGTGGTATCTCCCAAACAAAAAAGGTCCGACGGTAATAACCATCGAACCTTTTTTATGATTTTTCACTACTTATTAGGCAGCACCGCTCAGAGAGCTGTGTTACATTAATCTACCTTAATAAATTTCTCCGTTCTAACCCCATCAGGCGTAGTAATATTCAAAATAAACGTACCGCTCATTAAGTTACCAACATCAATACGCATTTGGTGATTGCTCACATTATCTAAGTCTTTCATTAAGACAACTCTTCCTGTAATATCTGTCATCATAATATTCACATGATCAAAAGATTTCGTAAAATCCATAGATACGTTCACAAATTCAGATGCAGGATTTGGCGTAACGGTAATCAAGTTATCCGCTGGTAATTCCGTTACAGAAGAAGCGTCTTCTGGTGCAATATACATTCTTACCAATGGCGTAAAGGAATTATTCGCATCATAAACCGTTTCAAAAATATCAGAACCATTACCAAAGAAAGACCAATATCTTGGTGCACCAGCTGCTGTAGAAGCTAAATTCATAGCTAAATAGCTTGTATACAAATCATCTTTAGCAGATGCCCCTACTTCTGAGTCCATTGTCATCATTACTAGGTAATGAGCATCGTCCTCTAATAAAATGGGTACTTCATCACCATCTGCATTAAAAATATCTGCTGCTCCAATTAAGTTAATATCTTCTGCTAATTCATTACCTAAAATTTCATAATCTGCAAAACCAATGAATTCTCTTTCATCTGGTGCTGCTTCTGGAAAACCAGAATCATCGCTATCTGCATCCACATCTGTCCATTTAAACATTCTTACGCCAACTTCTAAACCACCTACTTCATCTGCATTTCCGATACCAATACCGAAACCAGTTACTTTATAACCATTCCCTTTTGGTAGGTAAAAATAATTACCTAATGACCAAGTTGGAATTTGGTTTTTATCCGTAATTTCTACATTACCGTGATTCGTACCATCTTCATTGGCAAATTCATTATCTGTTACTTCAAAATTAATGGTTTGCGTATTATCAGATAAATCTGTATCATCCGCTTCCGCTGATACCGTATAAACACCTGTATATTTTGCCACTTCTGCTGCTGGTGTAAATTTATTTGGCAATAAATTATTTTCAGTTAATGAATCCGCAGTAATGCTACCTAAATTGACTGCATCTGAATAGACTTCTTCTCCGGTTTCATCATTGGTGACACTAATACTCAAAGTCGTATTTTCTTGAGTCGATGCACCAATATTTTGAATATCTGCTAAGAAATTTATCGCATCTACTTGACTCTTTGGCACCCGCACATTTGGTGCAGCCGCATAGAAGTTTTCATTGACTCTTAAATTATTAGCCTCTCTTTCAATAATCTTTACATCATCAATTAACCAGTAGTAATAGTTACCTGAATAAGTAAATTTAATTCTTAAGGAATCAGCCCCAGCTGCACCTGGTAATGGTACAAAAGTTTTATTTGTTTCATTAAAGGCATTTCCATCTATTTCCTCATTAATAACCACTCCGTTATAAGTATCTCCACCATCTATACTGTATTGTATAACATATTGACTATTTAACTGTCTAGTTTCTTGGTAAAATTCTAAACTAACACCCGCCGCATCAAAACCACTAATATCAATAATTGGAGAAATCAATTCCCCAAGTTGCGGTGCTGGACATGGGCCAGTACCTACTGCACCATTATTAATACTACCATCTTCATTTAAAATACCTCCTTCATTATCTAAATAATCCGAATCAAAAGCCATCATTCCATTACAAAAAGTAGGACCAGGTGCAGAACCAATAGACAAAACGCCTTCATCTAATATCGCATCCGGGTCAAATTTCCAAGTATCCAATTCAGAAGGTGCATCATTACAAGAAATAGTGACCGTACTCCAGCCATTTAATCCACCGTCAAAATCACCTTGGCCTGGTTCATTTCCCCAAAGTACTTTCTCTGCAGGTGTTTCTTCAAATCCTGAAACAGCTAAAGTCACCTGAGCAGGCAAACTAGTTTTTAAAGCAACACATTGCTCTTGACTAATCATTATCGCAAAAAGATTAATCGTGCCAGGGTCTTCTCCCCCCATCACAATAACCCCACCGCCATCTTCTGACTCTGGGCGATTATTACAAACGATAACTGCAATAGCACCAGCGTCTTGGGCATTTTGAATTTTATCCGTAAAATTACAGCTACCTCTATCTAAAACCGCAATCTTACCTGCCAATTCCTCAGGATTAGTTAAGGCAGCACATCCATCTGCAGGTGTTCCTGCTACCATTTCTCCAGAAATTATTTCTGTACAAGGCGCAGGCAAAGAACTACTTAAAGCCGTAGCATCGCCATCGACCCCATCAATACTTACACTATAGAACCGTTGTCCATAAAGTGAAGCACTCAAAAAGAAGGCCGCAAAAAATAAAGTGAATTTTGTAAAAATTTGCTTCATAACTACCGTTAATATTTTAAAAATTTATAAAAGTTGCTGAATGAATGCTGATTGACGAAAAGCAATCAGTACAATTAATTGGTAAAGATATAAAATACCTTCCTTGTTATGTTTATGGGTAAGTCTTTAAACAAGAATATAGATTAGGTCGTCTAAAAAATTAGATAATTTATAGTATCTTAAAACTAATAAATTAGTGTCAAATTGGTAAAGTTAGTTGTTTCTTTTCCTCAGAAAAAACTAATTATGTCTTCTAGGAAGCTAATCTTGTATTAATTGAATGGTTGCTTCCTGTTAAATGCAGGTTAAAGAAAAGCCTATTTTCTTAAAAAGAAGAAGATTTTATAAAAAAAAAATCATTTTGTTGAATTGTGAAAAGAACCCGACAAAAAAATTGACTCGTTTCAGACAATAAAAATAGTAACAACTAAAATAGGGTGATTGTCGTGGACAATCACCCTATTTTAGGTAAAATAATTTTCAACTTCAACTGGTCTGAGTAGCCATTCTAATCAGACCAGCCATCTAAGCTACCTTTTAAGGTTCAATTAATTTTTTAATGCGACATTTTGAGATGCCTCCACTTTTATACCTTTTGTAATGGAAAAATAATAAAGTGTAAACTACCTTTTGATACACCTCATTTTATTCTATCGTCTTATCTGTAAAAATCCACTATACTGCTTCCCTTCTCCATCATCTAGCAAGTAAAAATAAGTACCATCTGGCAAATCTTTATTATTCCAAGTACCATTCCATTGGCCTTTATAGCCACTTTGTTCAAAAACCATATTTCCCCAACGGTTAAAAATTTGTACGGTATTATTAGGAAAATCTTCTATTCCTTCAATGGTAAAAGTTTCATTGACATTATCTCCATTAGGAGAAAAACCATTAAAAATAAGAAACGCTTTGCATTCAATATAAAAAGTGACCGTTGCGGTATCACATCCACTGGGGTTGCATAATTCATAGGTGAACATATCCGTGGTATCGCATACGCCATTATTTGCCATATAATTAACTGTTAAATCTGGATTTACGGTGGCGATACCATTGGTCGGTTGTTCTAAAATGACCACAGTAATTAAGGTAGAATTGGTGGTATCATTCCCTAATACATTAATGGTTTTAGTTTTTCCTTCTCCTATAGTATCTCGGTCATCAATGGCAATTGGAGGAGGAATAGTATCTGGCATTTCTTCTACGGTAATCACTACCGTAATCGTATCACAATTGTCTAAACTATCACAAATTACAATACAAGCTGTTTCCATTCCTGCTTCCACTCCTGTATAAATAAGGCAGTGATTGACCGTATCAATCGTAAAAATGACATTTTCTCCAGATTCCTCCTCACAAATATTCGCAATACTAGCAATCGTATAAGGCAAATTTAAACTGTCTAAACAGAAAGTGTCCATTTCATTCACCAATACCGTATCTTCAAAAATGTCCATTATTTCCTCACAAATAATACTCAGCATAGCAGTATCGCTACAAGTACCATTATTTTCGGTCAAAATGAGTTGATAGATGCCTATGGGCAATTCCAAACTAGCTTGTTCTGGCACATCGTAATCTACATAAACACCCGTAAAAAGGCTATCGTTAATGCTTAATGAATAATTTTCTAATTCACTCTTTAGTAGGCCCAAACAATATTGTCCATCAATCAGGCAATCCGCCACTTGAATAGTCGCATTCTTTTCTTGAAAAATAGGTTGGCAAACCGTATCCATCGTCATCGTGTCAACCATCATTGTGTCCATCGTCATCGTGTCAACCATCATTGTGTCCATCGTCATGGTATCCATCGTCATGGTATCGACCATCATGGTATCCATCGTCATGGTATCCATCGTCATCGTGTCAAGCACAGTTACCGTAATAATTATTTCTTCACAAACATTATTATTTTCACATACAGACAAACATAAAGTATCCTTCCCGATTTGTAAGCCTTCATAAACCAAGCAGTTATTCAGGTTATTCACTTCAAAACCTACAAAAGGATTTAGTCCTTCACAAGTAGGTTGAATACTCGTAATATTGTCATTCATCAAATATACTGGAAAACAGATAGTATCGACTTCCCCTACATAAATCACTGTATCTATCCGAATAACATTATCTACTTCACAAGTCACCGTTAAATCAAAGACAAATCGACAATCTAACGCCCTATTATCAAAGATTATTTGATGGTTTCCTGTATCTAATTGTAGTTCAAAACCTTGTAATACATCCTGACAATCTTTTATAGTTCCAGTATAATTAGCGCCATTATCCGTAATAGTAAACCCGCTTAAGTCTAAAGAATCGACTCCTGTAAAACAAACTAGCGCAGGTTCATCACAATCCACTGTTTCAATAAATTCACTACCTACTACTTCAATTTCAGGGCAAACAGGACAATCTATATTAACGCTAATCGTGTCTCTACAATTATTAATTGGGTCTATAAAAATCAGCTCGTGCTGCCCAGCAGTTAAAGAAATTTGAGCATTTCTTGGTAGGAAATTGGTATTTAATTGTAAAACACCCATCATATCCGTAGCTAATTGCGTAATCTCTAAAGCACCATAAGTATTGCCAGAAAACCCACCTTTTAAGGTCATAGATGCCGCATCTCTTTCCCAATTAGCTGCGGGGTCAAGCCTATTCATCATGTCGACTAACTCGTGAATATCTTGAAATTCTCCAGTATAAATAGAATCATTTAATTCCCAGCGATCCAATCGATAAGGCCCTGCCAAACCTTGTCCAGGTAAAGTGAAATACAAATAAGTCAACATCGTATCAATCTCACAGCCAGCCAAGCCTCCAGTATAATTCACCCCATTGTCTAGTATTTCTAGCTTCATTAAGGTCGTTAGCGGAATATCTAAACAGACTGTTGTCATAGCAGCACAGGTGGCTGCCATGGTTGTATAGTTGGTTTCTGTAAAAAGATTTAGATTACAGGCACAATCAATAGCCACTAAATCTATCGCTGTAAAAATTCTTTCGCATCCAACTTCATTATCTCTAACCGTAATCGTATAAGTTCCTTCGCCCAGATTATCAATCGAAAAGGCAGCTTGAAATTCGCCACCATTAATACTTACGCCATAATTCCCTGAACCACCATTTAAGGCCAATTCTATTCGACCATCTAAGGAATCACAGGTAGGGAAAGTCAAGAAAGATTGTAAAGTAATCGAATCACAATTGGGGCAAGGATTAGCTGCTACCGTTATTATTTCTGTCCCATTTTTCTCACACTCATAGTCTATATCTTTTATTTTAATAGTATAATTTCCTGCTGGCAAATCTAAAAAATTCGAAGAATTTTGAAAAATACTATCCTCGTTCAGGCTATATAAATAATTTCCACTTCCGCCTGAAACCATTACATTTATTTCACCAGTAGCCGTATCACAATCTGAATTAATGGTCGTGTAATTAATGATTATGTCTTCACAGTTCCTACAATTCTCTTCTATTAATTCCGAAACTTGGTTGGGTTCTTTTTCACAATTTGAGATGGTATCCCTTACCAATACCGCATAAGTACCAGCTGCCAAACTATCAAAAATATTGCTCGTTTGATAAGTTGCGCCATTATTAATACTATATAAATAATCTCCACTTCCGCCACTTACATTGATGGAAATAATTCCATTTAAACTATCACAACCTGGATGATTCAGTACTGTTTCAACATTGATAAAATCAATTGGGGATTGGGGCGCAAAAGATACTGGCGGATAACTTGACGGACAAGAATCATCTTCATTTCTAACCATAATATGGTAAAACCCACTTGGCACATCCATAAAGATAAAATTGGGCTGAAATGTTTTCCCGCTATCAATACTATATTCCAGCATACCTAATCCTCCTTCCGTTAAAATCTTTAGCGTGCCACCTTTTCCACATTCCATAGGATTTGCCATTACAATCCCTCGTATACTTGGAGAACCACCTGCCTTTAATTTAGCTAAAATAAAAGAAGAGAATTTTCTTTCCGCATCTCTAACTAAAAGAATATAAGTACCTATACCTAGATTGGTAAAACTACTATCTGGTTGGAAGGAAGCGCCTCCATTAATACTATATTCAAAAGGAGCAATTCCACTAAGCGGGGTAATATGAATAGCCCCATCTAATTGATTACAAGCAGAAGGATCCTCTATTTGATAATCAATATCAATCATACCGCTTTGTGCGAGTATCGTGTTCAGGCTAAATAATAAAAAAAAGAAAGTTGTACAGTGTTTCACAATAGCTTTCAATAGCATTTTTTAAAATTTAAAAGGATAACAGCTAAATAATCCTAAAAATAAGTTGGTCACCTTCCTTTAGCTTTCTTTTTACAAACAATATTACTGGTAAAAAAGAAAGCTAAAACAAGCCATTAAAAGACTAAATTATTTTTTCATCATCACTAAAAAGATAAGTTTGCTTCCTCAATTAAAAGTATCCTTAAAGGAAACCTTAGCAGAAACAAATTTTAACTCATCTATTCATCCTATTGGTACTACAAGTTTGTAGTGTTAAGTAACTCAATTTTGCTTATCAGGAAAGGCAGGGAATCAATCAGAAATTTGATTTATCAGGGAATAAGTATCCCAAATTTCAGTTAACCAATTTAGTGGTCAATTATCAGTGTAATAAGCAATGAAAGATGGGTTAAAGTTGTGATTGTAGATTACTGAGAAATTTGTACAATAGTGAATGATTTTTCAAAAAAACACCCTGTCAAAGTTCTATTAAAAATAGATTGATAATTAAAAATGCTAAATTGTTTAGTGCTGATAATCAAGCTTTCGTCTTTTGATACCTTGCATAGTATTAAGAATTTTTAAACTATAAGGGGAGATAATTCAATATTCTTTGGTCTAAAAGTCGTTAATTTTTAGCTTTAAAGTCATTTTTCACAGTATCCTTTGTGACAGGTTATTTGTCTCTTTTTATTCACTAATAAATTCATTAGATTAAAGCTATCTCTATAGCAAATAAATAGTTATTTTTATAGAATTATAAACCTATTATTTACATATTGTTATTTAATTAAACTATTATCTTTTTTTTAGAAAAAAAAGGATTTGTGACAATAATTCGGGTATATTTTTTCGATAATTTGACACTTAATAGCATTTCTTAATATCTCTAAATATTCGGCTAAAATATTGATAATTATTCAAGGTTTAAAAAAATTGGCAAAGCATCATTTTTTTTATATTTTCGTGATTACAAAATAATCAAATCATTCAGCTATGTACTCAGAAGTTAGGCGTATCCGTTCCTTAATAAAAAGTTGCTATAATGGCCCTGCATGGCATGGCCCTGCTGTCTTAGAAACTATAAAAATAATTGACCCTGCCATCATTGGAAATCGAATCAATGATAGTCATAATATTATTGAGTTAGTGAATCATATCGCTTCTTGGAAATTATTCATTATCAAAAAACTCGAAGGCGATCCAGATTTTGATGTAGTTGGCCCTATTAATTTTACTAGGATTGAGAATCCTACCGAAGCAGATTGGAAAGCCGCCCAAAAACGCTTACAAGAAATTCATGATCAATTAATGGAAAAATTAAAATATACAGAAGATTCTGTCTTATTAGAAGGGGTACCGGGGCGGTCCTATAATTTTTTCTTTTTATTGACTGGAATTGTGAATCATAGTCTTTATCATTTAGGACAAATAAAGTTATTGATGAAATTGGCATAATAAAAACTTTCTTTTCGTCTAAAAGCCATTCATTTTTATCTATTTTCTAAGGTGCTATTAAAAAAGAATGCTTTTCTTTGAAATAGTATTTAAACTAGCACTCAATTCATCAAATGCCGAATTCACGAAAAGAAAATATCAGGAATAAAATATACGACTTTTTTGCTCAAAGGACTGTTTACCATAGTATTTTTTGGATACTAGGGTTTCTGATTCTATTCTCTTTTGAAAGTTTTACCCATCCTATTATGTTCCATGTCACCAATGCCATATTGCGAACGCTTATTATTGGTGGAATGATTTATTATAATTATTATTATTTAATTGCCAATTATCTAACGAAAGACCGTTTCTTTATTTACTGTTGTTTATTAATCCTTTCCGTTATCATCGTTACGCCTTTAAGTAACATTTTATTCTTTTTTAAATATTCAGATTTCCCAAGAGACCAACACTATTTAGCGGCTAATCAGCATACTTATTTTTTAATCAATATGACCATTGTTGGCGCTTCTACCATTGTCAAAATTGTCTCTGATTGGGTCAAACATCAACGAGAAAGAACGGATTTACAAACTCAAACAATGCAATCGGAATTGCGGTTTTTAAAATCTCAAATCAATCCGCATTTTTTGTTTAATACCTTAAATAATTTATACGCGCTCACCCTTAAAAAATCGGATAAAGCACCAGAAATAGTCATCAAATTATCTGAAATGATGCGGTACATGTTGTATGAATGCAATGAGAAACGAGTGCCTTTATCTAAAGAAGTCAATTATATCCAGAATTATTTGGACTTAGAAGCATTGAGACAAGGAAAGGAAGTAGAAATAAATTTCGACGTTTATGGGGAAGTTACCAATCAAACAATTGCGCCTTTGATGTTCATCCCTTTTTTGGAAAATAGTTTCAAACATGGTCTAAATCATCATATTAATCAAGGCTATGTAGATATTCGATTAGACGTAGACCAGCAGATGGTCAGATTACGGATTGAAAATAGTAAACCAGATTCTGTGCCCCTTCCTGAACATCCTCGAAGTGGCGGAATTGGCTTAGTGAATGTCCGTCGTCGATTAAATATTTTATACCCAGAGCATTATGACTTAAAAGTAGAAAATGAACCAAATTCTTATGCGGTCGATTTAAAAATTGATTTGGATTAGTCAGGCGATAAAAGCAAAATGGCTCACTTTATTTTCGTCCAAGTACTTAATGTTACTCGGGCTGGAAGCCCAAGCTACTTTAAAAATAATACCATGAAAAAAACAAACGTCCTGCGGTTTTTAGACCAGAAAAAAATCAACTATACAGTTGCAACGTATGAATATAACGCTGCTAATTTCACGCCTGAAAAAATGCAGGAATTTGTCGATTTTGATGTTAATTTATTATACAAAACATTAGTTGGAAAAGGCAATAAAACGGGCTATTTAGTCGGCGTTGTCCCCAAAGATAAAACGCTTAATTTCAAAGCCTTATCCAAAGCATCAGGGAATAAAAAAATGACCTTAATTCCACAAAAAGAATTACTCCCATTAACAGGTTATATTCGTGGCGGCTGTTCGCCAATGGGCATGAAAAAGAAATTTCCTGTTTTTCTTGATGCGTCTATGTTAGTCCACGAAATGGTTTATGTGAATGCAGGACTGAGAGGCATTTTAGTAGGGTTATCTCCAGCAGATTTAGCTAAAGCAACCAATGCGCCTTTTGAGGAAATTGCGGAATAAAATTGAAACAGAGAAGTAATAAAATCGCAAAATCAAAATAAAGTTTTACCTTTAGTCAAAATCAAAAATCATGCGAAACTTATCTATCTTTTTATTGCTTTTATCCAGTTTATTCTTAGCAAATTGTCAGCCGAAAGAAAACCCAAAAGCTAATTTAATCATTAACCTTGCAGGAACTGGCCCCGACAAATTGGATGTTTATCATATTGGACAAGAAATACATCACCAAGTAACCGCTCAAAAAGATAGTTTAGCACTCGACCTTAAAGAAGCCACTATTCTAGATTTAACGCAGAGAAGAGACCACCATTATGTTCATGTAACACCAAATTCAACGCTCAATATAGATACTTTAAGCGGTCCAGAATTGCTACTAGGGGTCAGTAAAAACCCTTCTAAAGAAAATACGTATTTAATCGATTTTGCTAAATTATTAGCGGAACAATCAGCCGAATTCTTCACACCTGATATGACCAAGAAAGAAGTGGATACTTTCTTAATGCTGGTACAACAAAAATATGAACCACTTGATAAATTAGTTACCCAAATTAAAATGGACGAGGCATTAAGTTCCTCTTTTAAAACCGCATTAAGTTATCGGTTAACGGCTAATAAAGGAAATGATTTGCTAACTTATAAAAACATGTATAATTATTGGCATAAAGCATATCCAACATTACCTGATGGATTTTATAGTGAATTGGAAGCTTTAGATTTTTCAGACCCTAGCCTTATGACTTTTGAAGAAGGCAGGAGATTGGGGCTTTCTTGGAATAATAAGGACATTTCCTACACGGATTATCCTTCGGTTACTGCGTATTATAATGCTTGTTTAGCTAATATAGACAAAAAATATCCAGCTTCTCTCCTTCGTGATTATTTTTTTTATGATATGCTTTATAATGATGTGAATTTTGGTGCGGGTATTGACGGTGCTGATTCTATGATAACGGTTTTTCAATCCACCATTCCCAATAAATATTTAAATAATAAATTAACCGAAACCATCGCACCTTGGTTAACCTTAAAATCTGGTTTAGACGCCCCTAATTTTATCGCTAAAAAAAGAGATGATGTGGAAGTGCCCCTTTCTGATTTGAAAGGAAAACGAGTTTATATTGATGTATGGGCAACTTGGTGTGGGCCTTGTATTCGAGAAATTCCCGCACTTAAAAAATTGGAAGCTGAATTACATGGAGAGAATGTTGAGTTTGTTAGCATCTCTATTGATAATGTCAAAGACAAAGAAAAGTGGTTGGATTTTATTGCTGAGAAAGAATTGACTGGATTACAATTAATGGCGGAAGGTGATTGGAAATCGGATATTGCTACCGCTTATAATATCAAAGGTATTCCCCGTTTTTTATTGATTGATGAAGCAGGTAAAATCATTAGTGCCAATGCGCCTAGGCCTTCTAGTCCTGATATTAAAGCAGTTTTATTAAATTAAACAGTAGCTTGGGCTTCCAGCCCGAGTAGTCTATGAACTGCTACTCGGGCTGGAAGCCCAAGCTATGGTTAATCATAAATTCGTTCCTTCACTTCCTTTCCAGTTTTAATATTAATCCCAAAAAGGTCAACATGTATAACATCTGGTATAATACCAGATTCATCCGCATAGGCATAAATATGCGTCAAATAGCTATCTTCGCCATTAATGGTAATCACCGCTCGCCATCTATCGGCATATTTCCGAAGTTCAATAAAGCGTTCTTTATGCGCTCTTAATTTTATTTGTAAGGCATCTGCTTTCTGTTTTTTTACTCTGTAGCCATAAGCTAACCAAGATTCTAACCAACTCAATTCTCTTCGTTGCCCCGTACTTGCGTATTGTCGCCAATAATTATCTATGGGTTCAGATCTATCAAGTTGACCATCTTCTTTGAGGTTTAAATCATAAATAATGGTGTGCTTATTCAAATTTCTTTGAATGAAAAATAAACTTCGTTCCGTTTGTTCTGGTCTAGGAAAATCGGCTGGCCAATCTTCTCTCCCCGCCCATTCTTGCCCAAACACACACACAATACTCAACAGAAAAAAAACAAGGGTAATAGTTAATCGCTGCATTTTTATCATTAATTTCTAGGAAATATTTACCATAAGGGATGAGGAAAATAATTACCTCATCCCTAAAGACCAACTATCTTAAAATTAGTTGTCATGGAAAACAATTATCAATTCTAAAAAAGATACAAAAAAAAGGTTTAATTCAAAATTATCAAAGCCTTTAGAATTACTTGAATTGAAAATGAACTACTACCTTTGATTTATTAAAATAAATCAAGATGCGATTTAGTTCTATATTCGCTTTAAATTCGTTCGACAAAACATGGAGTTTAACTTAATTTTAGCATTTCTAGCTGCTTTTCTACTTGGCGTTGGTAAAGGTGGAATTAAAGGTATTAGCATTCTTACGGTTACGTTGATGGCACTTGTTTATGGTGCTAAAAACTCTACAGGAATTATTTTACCCTTATTAATTGCGGGCGATATTATGGCAGTTATTTATTTTAAAAAATATACCAAATGGAAATATTTAGTTCATTTTTTACCTTGGATGTTAGTTGGTGTCGTAGTAGCTTCTTTTATTGGAAAAGATTTACCAGAAGCTACTTTTAAAAATTGGATGGCAGGTATTATTTTATTTAGCGTGGTTTTTATGTGGTTTTCAGAGTCTACCGCTAAAAGTGTACTGCCCGATGATCGATTATTTGGCGGTTCTATAGGGTTCGCAGCTGGATTTACGACAATGATTGGTAATTTAGCAGGACCTTTTGCGAATTTATTTTTTTTAGCCACTCGTTTGCCGAAAAATGAAATCATTGGTAGCTCAGCGTGGGTCTTTTTTATTGTCAATAATTTTAAAGTTCCTTTCCATGTTTTTTCTTGGAAAACCATCACTTGGGATACCTTACAAACCAATTTAACGTTATTGCCTTTTGTCTTTATGGGCTTTTTTGTCGGTGTAAAAATCGTCAGTTATTTTACGGAGAAATTCTTCCGTCAATTTTTATTGGTCGTGACCGCAATTGGAGCTATTTTGATTTTTATAAAATAAGGTTTAGGACTATGAATAAATGTTAGTTAAATTTGGTGCTACAAAAAATTGTAAGATATAGTAGAAAAAAGGAATTGATTAGAAAATTAGCATTCGTTCATTACCTTAAGACCTCCTTACTCTTTTAATAAATATTGTATGAAAAACTTTTCCACTACCCTTTTGCTCGCGTTTTTCGTGGTCGCATTTGGTTGTAAAAATCCGCCTAAGTTGGAGCCAACATCAGCAGTCGAAACAAAAAAAGAATTGCCTCCAAATGAACGTTTTGGCGCATTATTCGAACAAGTACAACTTAACAAAATATTCCCTGATGGTAAAACTTTTGTGGATTGCACGCCTAAGTTTACCACCGCACAAATCATGGCAAATTATGCCACTGATAAAGATAAAACAGATTTCAAGCTGAAAGATTTTGTATTAAAACACTTTGAAAAACCTAAACAATATGCCTCAGGCTTTCAAGCAGATACTAGTAAAAGTGTAGCGGAACACATCAATTCTTTATGGCCCGTTTTAACTCGTCAACCAGATGCCGCTAATACAGGCAGTTTAATTAGTTTACCAAATCCCTATATTGTCCCCGGCGGTCGATTTGGAGAAATCTATTATTGGGATAGTTATTTTACCATGTTGGGTTTACAATCAGCTGGCAAAACAGATATGATTGAAAATATGGTCAATAATTTTGCTTACATTATTGACAAAGTAGGGTTTATTCCTAATGGTAATCGGACTTATTTTTTGACTCGTTCCCAACCGCCTTTTTTTGCAAGAATGGTGCAAGTATTAGCAGAGCAAAAGGGCGATAATACCATCGTTACTTACTTACCTCAACTGACGAAAGAATATGCCTATTGGATGGATGGCTTAGAACAAGTGAATGCAGCAAACCCGACCAATAAAAAGATTGTTCGTTTACCAAATGGCAGTATCTTAAATCGGTATTTTGATAAAGGTGATTTTCCTAGAGCAGAAAGTTATCGAGAAGATGTCGAAACCATCAAAGAAAGTAACCGCCCTGAAAAACAAGTGTACAGTGATTTACGAGCAGCTTGTGAATCTGGTTGGGATTTCAGTAGCCGTTGGTTTAGCGACCCACAAAAATTATCGACCATTCATACCACGGATATAATTCCTGTAGATTTGAATGCTTTATTATATAATTTAGAGTTAGTATTGGCTAAAGCAAACGTGATGAGCGGCAATCAAGAAGCCGCTAATTTATATTCTCAAAAAGCTAATTTAAGAAAGGCTGCTTTAACTCAATTTTGTTGGGATAACGACATGGGCTATTTCCAAGATTATGATTTTGTTGCCCAATCTTTTACAGGCATTCCTTCTCTTGCAGGGATATATCCTTTAACTTTTAATATGGCAACAACCGACCAATCCGAAAAAGTAGCTAAAGTCATTGAAAATAAATTCTTAATGCCTGGTGGCGTCGTTTCTACGCTGACTGACAATGGGCAACAATGGGATTATCCGAATGGTTGGGCACCTTTACAATGGATGACGATTGAAGGTTTGCGAAATTATGGCAATAAAACTTTAGCCAATACCATTAAAGACCGATGGATTAAATTGAATACTAAAGTTTATAAAAATACAGGTAAATTAGTAGAAAAATATAATGTGGTGGATTTGAGTTTAGACGCTGGCGGTGGTGAGTATCCTGTTCAAGATGGATTTGGATGGACGAATGGGGTTTTGTTGAAGTTGGTTAGTGAAGGGGCAGTTGATTGATTATATTCTAAAATTGCTATTGCTATTGCTATTGCTATTAAAGTTAAAGTTAAAGTTGAAAATAAAAAACAAGGCGGTTGTGGGAAACAACCGCCTTATTCTTTTTATTTGGTCAAGGTCACATCCCCTTTTAATTCTTCTTCTGTTCCATCCACAAATTTGACAATAGCAAAATAGATAAAAACGCCATTATCCATTAATTTTCCTTTATAACGACCATTCCAACCAAAATTTTCATCTAATGGGTCAAAATGGTTGGCTTCATACATTAAGTTTCCCCAACGATCATAGACCTTAAAAGTCTCCACTTCTTGAATAGGGCCATCTACCGTTAGAATAGTAAAGAGGTCATTCAATCCATCGCCATCAGGACTAAAGACATTGGGTACATAAATATCCTTATTGTCGTCTACTCTAACCCAAATTTGAGCTTGACTCTCACAATTATTTTCATCATAAATAGTCAAGGTATATTGGGTATCTTCAAAAGGTGTCGCTATCGGTTTTTCACAATCCAAACAACTTAAAGAAGCAATCGCTTCCCAATCATATCGAATCGTATTTTGAGTATTAGTTACAGGTTCAAGTTGTACAGATGCACCTAATTTAACCGTTTCTTCAGCGGGTAATGCTACATCTAAAGGAGCTGGTTGAAAAAGGGTAAATTCTTCCATGTAGCTACATCCAGCCTCATCCTGAATAAATACCTCATAAGTCGCTGGTGGCAAGGCGGAAAAGGAGGCTTCTGTAAAATAGTTAATACCATCCAAACTATACCTTAAGTCTGTTTGGTTAGAAAATAAATCAACTGCCCCATCATTGGCACCAAAACAACTAATACTCAAAATTTCTTTTTCTATAATAGGGCTCGGAATGGCTTCAATTTGAATATGTTGATTCCATTCACAGCCTAATGCATCATTAATTTGCACCTCATAACTACCTGGTTCTAAATTATCTACAGCAAAATTATTCCCTATATTATATCCTTCCCAAGAAACGGTATAAGGCGCTACTCCACCTGCAACAGTTAGTTCGACACTACCACCATTACTTTCTATACAAGAAGGACTAGTGACAATATTAGTCGTCATTTCTGCTGTAAATTCAAGAACGATAGTGTGCATAGAATCACAACCACTTGCACTTGTAAAAGCCTGAGAAAAAATACCCGCTTCTTTGATAAAACCATCAAAAGCGGCTAAAGAATCACCTGAACAAAGCGTAAAAGATTGAGTAGTTTCGACCATCTCCGTTGTCGTCAAAAACAAGGTATGTATAGAATCACAACCAGCATTAGCTGTAAAGGTCTGTTGATACACTTTATCCGCACAGGCAGTTGCTCCGTATAACTCCACACAAGCAGCGGCACAGATAGAAGTTGTTTCCTCCGTCGTAATTTTTTGCAGTACCGTTACCGCTATCGTATGGGTAGAATCACAACCACTCGCACTAGTAAAAGTCTTACTAACTATTTCGTCCGAAGTAATTAATTTATCAAAAAGTTGAATGGATTCTCCTGCACAAATTGTCATGGCTTCATTCGTCTCTTGCGCTTCTTTCACAAAAACGGTTACCGTATGCGTAGAGTCACAACCATTTGCCGCTGTAAAAACTCTTGAAACTATACTTGCTTGTTCAATAGATTCTCCAAAAACTAAGGTAGATTCTCCTGCACAAATTTCATAAGTCTCTTCCGCAAAAGTTGGCGTTAATACCGTCAGTTCTAAAACATGAATAGAATCACAACCATTCGCTGCCGAATAGGCCGCTTCATAAATTCCAGCCGTCGCATAAGTCTGTCCGAATTGACTGACTGTTTCCCCTTCACAAATAGTTTTCGCTTCAAATACTTGGTTGGCACTCGGTTGGGTGATAATAAAAGTATGCATCGAATCGCAGCCACTTGCGCCTGTAAACATTTGTGAAAAGGTCCCTGATTCTTTAATAAAACTATCAAAAGCAGCCAGTGAATCACCTGCACAAAGCAAGTATTCTTGTACGACTTCTTGCGGTTCCATAGTCGTTAAAAACAAGGTATGGGTAGAATCGCAACCAGATTGAGCGGTAAAAGTCTGTTGATAGACGTTATTTAAACAAGCTGTAGCACCATATAATTCAATGCAATCTGCTGTACAAATAGCTTCTGTTCCTTCTGTTGTTCTTTTTTGTAACATCGTTACTTGGATAGTATGGGTAGAATCACAGCCATTAGCTCCAGCAAAAGTTCTACTCACTACCTCGTCCGAAGACACTAATTTATCAAATAATGTAATAGATTCGCCTTCACATATCGTTCTTACTTCATTGGTCACTTGCGCTTCTTTCACAAAAACCGTTACCGTATGGGTAGAATCACAACCATTTGCTGCCGTAAAAACCCTTGACAAAATACTCGCTTGTTCAATAGATTCTCCAAAAACCATAGTGGACTCGCCTGCACAAATTTCATAAGTCGCTTCTGCAAAAGTTGGCGTTAATACCGTCAATTCTAAAATATGAGTAGAATCACAACCATTTGCTGCCGAATAAGACGCTTCATAAGTTCCAGTCGTCGCATAAGTTTGTCCGAATTGGTTGACAGTTTCTCCTTCACAAATAGTTTTCGCTTCAAATACTTGATTAGCACTCGGTTGGGTAATAATAAAAGTATGCATCGAATCGCAGCCACTTGCACCTGTAAACATTTGTGAAAAAGTACCTGCTTCCTTAATAAAAGAATCAAAAACAATTAGTGAATCGCCTGCACAAAGCAAGTATTCTTGTAACACTTCTTGCGGTGCGATAGTCGTTAAAAATTGGGTATGGGTCGAATCACAACCAGACTGAGCCGTAAAAGTCTGTTGATAGACCTTATCTAAACAAGCCGTTGCTCCATATAATTCAATACAATCTGCTTCGCAAATAGCTTTTGTTCCCTCTGTAACTATTTTTTGTAACATCGTTACTTGGATAGTATGGGTAGAATCACAGCCATTATTTCCAGCAAAAGTTCTACTAACTACCTCATCTGAAGACACTAATTTATCAAATAAAGTAATCGATTCGCCTTCGCATATCGTTCTTACTTCATTCGTAACTTGCGTTTCTTTGATAAAAATAGTAATCGTATGAAAAGAGTCACAACCATTGCTACTTGCTAATACTTCGGAGTAAATTCCTGCCGTTCCTACATTTACGCCAAATACCTCCATAGATTCTCCTGCGCATAATTCATAAGTCGCTTCTCCATAAGGTATATCTAAAACCGTAACATCCGTAATATGCATGGAATCACAACCATTTGCTGCGCTATAAATATAACTATATCGACCAGACTCCGTAACTTCATTTCCTTCTAATAGATATTTATCTGTACCACAAATCGTAATATGTTCTTCTACTTCTTGTCGAAATCTAATATCGTAAGAAACATGATTGATGGAATCGCAACCAGATTGTGCTGTAAAGGTTTCTACATAATCATTAGGAAAAGCACTTTCCTCCCCAAATAAGTCCAATGCTTCATCATCGCACATTGTATTATGTTGGAAAGTTTCAATAGGTATTAAAACTTCTACTTCTACCATAACGATAGAATCACAGCCATTACTAGCCGTAAAATCTCTTTGGTAAAAACCGCTTTCTTCTACAATCAGTCCATTAAATAGATTGGTAGTTTCTCCTGCACAGAGGGTAATTTTAGCAGCTTCTTGATAAGCTTCTTTCACCAATACATTTACTTGAAGCGTAGAATCGCAACCATTACTAGCAGTAAAAACTTTAGATATCGTAGTGGATTCACCAACAGGCGTCCCAAAAACGTTCATCGTTTCGCCTGCACATATTGTGTAAGATTTTTCTACAAAAGTTTCTTTTAGGACTTCTAATTCTAAGACATGAGTAGAATCACAACCACTTGCGGAAGTAAAAGAAGCGGCATAAATTCCTGACGCCCCATAAGTTTCGCCAAATAGTTTCACAGATTCTCCTTCGCAAATAACCTTAGTTTCTACTACTCGATTAACTTTGGGCTGGGTGATAATAAAAGTATGGGTAGAATCACAGCCAGATTGAGCAGTAAAGGAAGCTTGGTAAGTACCAGGTTCGTCAATCGTTTTGGTAAATATATTCATGCTACTACCTGGGCATAAAGTTCGTTCTTCTGTTACATTAATTGGTGCAATTACTTCAATGGCAAGCGTCGCCTCAACCGTACAAGTAGGTGTAGAACCAGCTATTAATTGAAGCGTTCCGCTTTGGTTAGGGGTCAATTCAATACTAGCACAAGTATCGCAATTTACCTCAAGTGTTCCTCCCCATTGATAATAATTATAGTTTGGAACAGCTAAAGAGACAGATTCGCCCACACATAAAGCAGTAGCTGCACCTAAAGAAAAAGGTACTGGAAAATGATTTTCCACCGTTACACTTGCCATATCTGACTGGCATTCATCGCCTGAAACAAATAATTGATAAACACCCGCAGCTCTTGCATCCGTCGGATTTTTTTGACTAGAAGTATATCCTTCTGGCCCTGACCAATGATAGTCTACTCTGCCAATATTACTAGTAATGCTACTATTAAGCTCGATGCTTTCCGCTCGACAATTAACAGGAACGTCCACAATAGCTGCTTCTAGTATGGCCACTTTAACTTCTGTCGTATCAGGTGTTGAAGGGCATCCTAATAGGTAGGTTTGTAAAACGTAATCTCCTCTTTCCGCAATATTTTTTGGATTCTTTTCATTAGAAATAAACCCATTTGGGCCTTGCCAATCGTAAGTTATATCTGATTCATCAAATTGTGTCACCCATTGAAAACCATGAATATTTAGGTCTGAAGTCAACTGAATCGTATCATTCTTACAATAAGGCCCCTCATTGGCAGCGATAGATTCAATATTTCCTGGACAAACTTTAAAACATTGAGAAAACATGGATTGACGACCACTATTTCTAGAAAGCGCAACAACTTGCTGACCAAAATCAAAAAATCCAGGAAATTGCCAGTTTCCAGCACTACTTGCGGTAACTGTACCTTGATAAATCATCCCTTGGCAATTTTCGCTATTACAGGTATTTTCATCAGAAATATAAACTTCAATCACATCATAAGGCTGAGATATTCCAATAAGCATGGTTTCTACTCCACTGGTAATGGTAGGAATAGGGTAAGTGTTTTTGGTAATGTTTAAGCCTAAGCCATTACAATAAAAACTATTTTCACTAATATTTACATAATTATTTTGGTCAATAATAACGGCATTTTCATTATATGCAAAAACATTTTTTGTATCAGGTGCACCTCCAATATCCACTCGACCTCTACCGTTCGTTGTTTGAACTGCAATATTATTGCCTAAGTCCTCATTTCCAATCTTACCTGTTCCAAAGATATTTCCTTCTATCGTGGCAATTCCTTGATACGATAAGGAAAGTGCTGTTCCTGTAGTACTAGCAAAATAATTATGTTGTAATCTATCAGATTCACCACCAATAATTAGTAGCGAATTTTCCTCAGAAGTCAAATTATTATCGACAACCACCCCATTTTGATTACCGAGCCCTTCCTCGAAATCAAAATTAGTACCCACATAATTTGCCTGAAAGACTAATTTCTTTAAATTTATAGCTTTAACAGCGTTTCCATTCTTGATAAAAATGTTCCCTTTTTCACGTTTACCAAGCGTCACACTACTGATGAAGTCCGTATTAGTACTTTCAATTAAAATAGCATTGTCTAAAAAATGTTGAAATTGTACGCCATAGATTTCTACCTCATCTGTGGCAAGGAGCAAACCATTTTTAATCTGGTCATTACCGTCAAGGACAAGTCGCCCTGTAGTTGGCAGGTTACTAGCTAAGGTATTTCCGTCTATTTTCAGTTTACCTGAAATAGCAGGAAGTTCGGTAGCTAAAGTAATAACTTTAGTACCAGGTCCATCAATTTTAAACCATATCACGCTGTTAAAGCCATCGGCATTAGCAGCATTTATGGCTTCTCGGAGACTACAATGCACCGCATTGCAGACGCCATCATCCATGTCGTCAACCGTATTGACTTCATGGATTCTTTGTGCCTTTATCCCCGCCCCAAGGAGTAGGAAAAAAGAAAGTGTCAAAAGAATTCTCATAATCGGATCGTGAATTTGGGATAAATAAATTGACGATGGATTATGTTCAACTGGGATTAATTCCGTATAAGGTAAATAGCAAAAAAGGAGGTCGATTAAAATATCTGACTTTTAGTCTTATTCCGAATAAGCTAGTTTACCTATAATTTTGAGATAACAAAAATACTTGCATCAAACAGCATTAATTTAGTTTGCACTAATTTGGCTGTACCGTACAAGCTTATAGTTTGGATATAATTATTTATTTACAAGGCCTCAGTCAATCAATAACTAAAGCGAATTTTAAGTGTATGCAATGGAAAGTAAAGATGTAAATTCAATAAGGCCTATAGGAAAGTTGTCTTTTTATAAAGTAATAACTAGTGGGAAGCTACCAACTAAATAAATTGTGCAAAACAGTTTACCTATACCTAATTTGATTGATGTGTTCAAAATTGAGTCCCGAATAAATAGTTAAAAGATATTTATTCCTTTTTGTTTTTGTTTCTTTAAACCTTTAGTCTGTCTAGTGAGGGGATTTATCTATTGACTAATTCTGTGCCATTTTTTAATATGGATAGTAATGGACGAATAAAAATGTCAATTAAATGTTGAGTCTGTGGTAGGCTATATCGTTAGCTTACTACAAAAATAAGGGGTTTTTATTAGAAATGAAAATTATTTAAATAATAATTATCTATATTTTTAAATAACTGTTAGTCTATATACTTAAATTGATTACTAGTCAGTATTTTATCAATTTATTATTTATTAAATATGTAATATATTTGACAAAACTTTTTTTAATAACATTCTGCTTAATTTAAAATCTACTTGATTTTTTATTTTTCTAACCAAATATAACCTCTAATCAGCGTTATTTCATAACGAAAGAACCAGATTCAAAATAGTATATAGAATCTCAATCTTTTTCTTCCATACAGTTAACAAATCTCCAAAAAATACATAATTTGGCAACTTCATATTTTTTAAATAGACTAGCCATATATGTCCATCAATAAAAAAATAAAAGCGCCAAAAGCCAAAAAAATTGCAAAAACATTAAGTATCCATGGAGATACTAGAATAGATAATTATTATTGGTTAAATGACAAAGAAGACCAAAACGTCATTGATTACCTAAATGCAGAGAATGCTTATCGAGAAGGCGTAATGGCACATACAACCGATTTTCAGGCATCTCTTTTCAAGGAAATAGTTGGAAGAATTAAGCAAACGGACATGTCTGTTCCATATAAAAAAGACGGTTATTTTTATTTCACTCGCTATGAAGAAGGAAAAGAATATCCCATTCACGCTAGAAAAAAAGAGACCTTAGAAGCACAGGAGGAAATCATGCTAAATGTTAATGAACTAGCAAAAGATTTCGACTATTATGCTGTTGGTGGAACAAGTGTCAGTACTAATAATCAATTATTAGCTTTTGGGGAAGATACCGTCAGTCGTAGAATTTATACGCTTCGTTTTAAAAATTTAGCTACAGGGGAATATTTAACAGACCGTATAGAAAACACAACTGGCTCTGCTATTTGGGCAAATGATAATAAAACCATTTTTTATACTCGAAAAGATGAATCCTTAAGACCCTTCAAAATTTTCAAACATAAACTAGGAACACCAGCAAGTGAAGATGTAGAAATTTATCACGAAGCAGATGAAACGTTTAGAACAGGTATTTATAAAACTAAGTCTAAAAAATATTTAGTCATTGTAGCAGCGATGACTATTTCTACAGAATATCGAATTCTAGAAGCGGATAATCCAGATGGCGAATTCCGAATTTTCCAAAAAAGAGAAGATAAACACGAATATAGTATTGACCATTTTGGTGATAAATTCTATGTGCATACCAATTTAGATGCTAAGAATTTCCGATTAATGGAAACGTCGGAATTGGCTACCACAAAAGAAAATTGGACAGAAATCATTCCTAACAGAAGTGATGTCTTATTGGAAGGCATGGACATTTTTAAAGATTATTTAGTCTTATCTGAACGGATTAATGGTATTTCTCAAATCCGCATCAAACCTTGGGCTGGCACCGCAGAACATTATATAGATTTCGGTCAAGAAGCCTTTATGGCATCCACTTCTACTAATTATGTCCTAGATACCGATCTAGTACGAGTTGGCTTTACTTCCATGACGACGCCCAATTCCTATTTCGATTATAATATGGTCACCAAGGAATTGACTTTGCTTAAACAGCAGGAAGTGCTGGGTGATTTTGATTCCAATAATTATAAATCTGAAAGACAATTTGTTACGGCAAGAGATGGCGTAAAAGTGCCCGTTTCTATTGTCTATAGAAAAGGATTTAAACGGAATGGAAAGTCTCCACTCATGTTGTATGCTTATGGTTCTTATGGACATTCTATGGAGCCTTATTTTAGTTCTGTTCGGCTAAGTTTATTGGATAGAGGTTTTGTTTATGCCATTGCACATATTCGAGGTGGCGAAGAAATGGGACGGCATTGGTATGATGATGGGAAAATGCTTAAAAAGAAAAACACCTTCAATGATTTCATTGATTGTGCAGAGTTCTTATTGGCTAAAAATTATACCCGTCAAAAGCGCTTATTTGCGATGGGCGGAAGTGCAGGCGGTCTTCTGATGGGGGTGATTATCAACCAGCGTCCAGAACTTTGGAAAGGCGTCATTGCCGCAGTTCCATTTGTGGATGTTGTAACCACTATGCTCGATGAAACTATTCCATTGACAACAGGCGAATTTAATGAATGGGGGAATCCAAAAAACAAAGAATACTATGATTACATTAAATCTTATTCTCCTTATGATAATGTAACCGCACAGGCTTATCCCAATCTACTAGTGACGACTGGATTGCATGATTCCCAAGTACAATATTGGGAACCTGCTAAATGGGTCGCTAAATTAAGAGACTTGAGAAAAGGAAAAAAACAATTGTTGCTTTATACGAATATGAAAACGGGGCATGGTGGCGCTTCTGGGCGTTTTGAACGCTTTAAAGAAACGGCTATGGAATATGCTTTTATATTGGATTTGGTGGGGATTACGGAGTAGGAATAGGATGAGTAAGGGCTCCAAAATCATAAATCTTACATCATACATCATAAATCCGTCTAGTTTTTACGTGACGGATTTATGATGTATGATGTATGATTTCTGATTGCCCTCTCTCAAAGACGTTCAACTCCTCTTCTGCAACACCCCCACACACATCGTCCTCAAATCTGCCACATTGATCGTTTTAAAAGGGTCAACAAAAGTCAAATGATATTTTTCCATTAACTCCCGCAAAACGTCTAAATCCAATAAATACCGAGTCGAACCATCTGGTAAAGTATAAATATCATCGTGCAAATGTTGTGCATGCATTTCCAACGTATGCTTCGTCGTCATTCTAAACCAAAAAATACCGCCTGTTTTTAAAACCCGAATCGTTTCTTCAAATAATTGAATAAAATGAGTTCTGCTTTCCGCAAAATGGAAGACGGCACAGCTGATAATAAAATCGAAATGATTGTCTGGAAAAGGAATCGTTTCTAAACCAGCAATTTTGAATTTACTTTTATCGTAGGTTGGATTCCATATATCTATTTGCGCATTGATAAAGTGGGTTAATTCCTCCTTTCGGTCTACCCCCCAAATATCAAAATCATTTTCAATAAAATATTGAGCATTTCGGCCATGTCCAAAACCTGCATCTAAGATACGCATATTGGGATGAATGCGACCTTTCATTAGTTGATCGAGTAAATAGACGTCAATTCTTCCTAGTTGGGTTATTAGCTTTAGTTTTTGCTGCATGCTTCAATTTTAGGCAAAAATAACGAAAAAGAGGTCATTCTGACGATGGTTATCTCAAAATATCGTTTGTAACTTGGACATTCTTGTCCGAGCAGCATAACGTGATATACTCGGACAAGAATGTCCAAGCTACGGTTTTATTTGTGTTAAATTAAGCGAATCTGAAAGAACACTTCTAATAGCTCGTTCTATAATAAACGGAACTGCATTTAGTCTTAGTCAAGGCTTTCAAACAATGGAATTTTATGAATTTATTTCAGATAGATTTATACATTTTTTCTTTCACCAAGATTTTGGTACTTTATTATTAAAAAAGAACAAATTTCAACCCAAAATCATCTTTGAGCACAATTTAGCATTTGGAGATTTAAAACAGCCCCAACTACATCAAGATATTTCTTTACAACACTTAAAAAGGGATATTTTGAAGCTGGTTTAATAATATCAAATTTAATCCGAAAACCTCTAATGAACATGGCGTATGTTGGCGTTGAGTTAGGTATGCATTATAGATATGGGCCTTATCAAAATGAAACTTTTACGGATAATGTGGCTTGGGGTTTGAAACTGAGCTTTAGTTATTAGTTGGATGGTTGACTTCAGTCAACCAGTCTCTTAAGACGACCCGTTGACTGAAGTCAACCATCCAATTAATCCACCAATTCTTTCTTCACTAAAACCGAGCGACTAGCATTGCCACCGCCGCTAAATACTTTTAATCGAACATCTCCAGCCACTTCTACTGGTTCAGTATATTCTAAAGACTGTTCTGTTGGTTCGCTTCCATCTAAAGTATAACGGATAGATAAGCCAGGAAAACCCGTATTGGCATATAATTTTCCTGCTTCAATTTTAGCTCCAGCAGGTGGGATGTAATACCCTACTCCACCAGTCAAATAATCTAAACGAGTCATTTCTTTTTGACCGATGGTATTGGTAAATTGATTCCAATCTTTGCCTAAATTGGCAAATCGTTGGGTTTCATCAGGATTGGTTGCCCAAGTTGGTTGGACTGCCCAAGCTCTTTCTGCTAAGCCTAATAATTTTGGAAAAGTGGCTGACTCTAATCTTTCAGGGGCAACCAAAACTTCACTCCATAATTGTCCTTGAATGCCTATGACATTTTCTTGCGCTTTGGGGTTTAATTTTGTCTTGCCTGCTGCCATTGCTTTTCTATCTAATTTCTCCCCATATCTTCCCATTTCTGCGGTTTTAAATAAATCAAAAGGCACAAAATCATAAGCGGTTCTAGTATTCACATACCCCGCCCAATATAATCCTGCATTTTCTGGGTCTTTGTCATAAGCCAAATCGAAATATAAATTAGAGGCATTACACAAGACTACTTTATAGCCTAAATTCGCCAATTGATACGCAATGTCTTCTCCGCCCCAACCAAAAATAGAGTTCCATATATACGGTACAAAATTATTATTCACAAATTCGGGATTTGGGCGACGAGGAGCGCCATGGCCTGCTAGTTTTAAGGCAATTTCTTCCCAACCTGCTACTATCAAATTTCGTTCTTCAAATATGCTATTTATATTTTTAAGGAAGTAATTGGTCATACCAATTTCATCGCTTTCAACTTTTGGGTTATTAGCAACTAATTCTTTACATATTGGTGATTTTTGCCATGCGCCTTTTGGTACCTCATCCCCTCCTGTATGAATAGACGTTAACTTAACACCTGCCTTTTTATGCAACTCAATTACTTCGTCTACTACTTTTTCAATAAACGCATAAGTAGACGGTCGGCAAACATTGACAACATTATCGTTATAATTTTGGGCAGTTCGATATTGGGAAGCATCATTGGGGTCATTTAATAAATATTGGTTAGCTTCCTCCGTTTTACCTGCTGCCATTAGCCTTTTGTGTCTCGCATTCATCGAAATAATGGCTGCTCTCGCATGCCCAGGTAAATCAATTTCTGGAATTACTTCAATATGTCTTTCCCCTGCATATTTTATTATTTCAATATACTCTTCGGTTGTAAAATAGCCCGAACCTGAATAACCAATCGCTTCGGTGGAAGGACCTGAACCATAAGAAGGCTGTAAACGGTCACTTTCATCTAAGGTGTGTCCACGCTTTGACCCTATTTCTGTCAATTCTGGCAAACCTGGTATTTCTAAGCGCCAACCTTCATCATCTGTAATATGAAAATGAAATTTATTGAGCTTATAACTCCCCATTAAATCTAGTAATTTTTTAACCAATTTCTTGGAATGAAAATTTCTAGCGACATCTAACATCAAGCCTCTATATTCAAATCTTGGCGCATCTTCGATGGTTAATTCATCGAAAGTGATAGTCCCATTTTTTTGTTTATAAGCATCATTGGGGATTAAGGCTAACAAACTTTGCAGACCATAAAAAACACCTGCGGCATCTGTTCCTTCAATTGTAATCATCTCCTTTTCTGAGTCTACCTTCAATCGGTAAGCTTCTGTCTTTTTGCTTGCAATTGGCGTCGAAACAATAGAGAGGGCAATACTTTTATTACCCATTGCTCCACCATCAAAAGTTTTTAAATTTAAGCCTAGTCCTTCTAATTCAGCCATCAAATAATCCGCTTCTCCTTTTAAATCCCCAAAATAGTTGATGACAAAATCATTATTTAGGTCTAACATTCCTTCCCCCTTACTAACCTTTACAGGCGTTGGAATGACTGGCAATAAATCCGTCTGTGGTAATTTTGTTAGTTTAGCATTTTGATTATAGCGATATTGATTGGTAGGAATTGGAAATTTATCCGTTGGTGCTCGGTGTAATTGTTCGTCGGCAATAAAAGGCGCAATGATATAATCTTTGATAGGTTGTGGTTCGGTTTCTGTTCCATCTTCCTTTGTATAAACGGCATATAAACCGATGGGCCCATCACTACTTTTAGTTGCCCAATAAGCGCCCTTATATTGAATAATTACCTTCTCTCCAACTGGTAAATTAAAATTTTCGCTTGGCGCTAACTTATAAAAATCGCCATTAATATGGGTAAATTCAACATTACCTGTTTCCGTCTTTCCTGTAATAGGCCCATTTAGTTGACTAAAATAAAGTGTCCAATTATTCGTCAAAGCCGTTTTTCCTTCATTTTCTAGGGTAAAGGTGGCAAATTGAAAATTATTACCCGATTCATCTATATCATTTTTCACTAATTTCCAGGTCACGGCTATGGCTTGAGCCTCGGAAGTAATTTTTGTTGATTGACTCGTATCAGGTTGACAATCAGTTAAAAGGACTGTTACTAATAATAGAAAGAAGATTTTGGTTAATCGCATAATTTTACAGGATGACATGATTATTTAGGATTTACAGGATGGAGCTATTCTATAGCATAGGAACAAAGAATTTAGGAAATTAGTATAAAACTAATTAATCTCGTAAACCCTGCAATCCCGATAGCTATGGGGAGTCTTCCTGTAAATAAAAAAGCCCAATGCAGAACATTGAGCTTCCAAAAGTAAAAAAAAAAAAATAAAAAAAAGCATTTACAAGATGACTGGATTCTTCAAGGTTCACAGGATGATATTTCATCCGAATACCCCTATAAAAATCAATCCTCTTTATTTCTTAAAACCAACAAAATTATAAGATAACATAGATAGATATTAAATCCTGTAAAATCTTGCATAATTCTGTTATCCTGTAATTAATTTATTTCATTGCACCAGGATTGGCATCATTGTATCGTTCGGTAACTGTTTTCCAGTCAATTACATTAAAGAAAGCTTGTATGTAATCAGGTCTTCTGTTTTGGTAGTTCAAATAGTAAGCATGTTCCCAAACATCCAAACCTAAAACTGGCGTACCGTCTTCTGGCACAACATCCATTAATGGATTATCTTGATTAGGAGTTGAACAGATAAATAATTTATCATTGCTATCTGTGCATAACCAAGCCCAACCAGAACCGAAACGAGTTCCTGCTGCTGCTGCAAATTCCTTTTTGAAGTTCTCAAAAGAACCAAAATCTCTATCGATTGCTTTCTTGATATTCATTCTGTCAGAAGGCTCCCCTCCTCCGTCTGGAGACATACTAGTCCAAAACAAAGAGTGGTTGTAAAAACCACCACCGTTATTTCTGACACCAGCAGAATATTGAGAAACATTTGCTAAAATGTCTTCAATTTTCTTGCCTTCTAAATCTGTTCCAGCAATAGCAGCGTTTAATTTATTGGTATATCCGTTATGGTGCTTTCCGTGGTGAATTTCCATCGTTCTTGCATCAATATTAGGTTCTAAAGCATCATATCCGTAAGGTAATGCGGGCAATTCAAAAGCCATATTTTGTTAAATTTTAAGGTTTATAAAGTAATTTTGAGTACTGTTCTTTAAAACAGCGGTAAATATAATAAGTTTATGGGAAAGCGCATAGTATCGAAACTTTACTGCCTACTGCGACTGCAAATGTCCTACTTATATTCGCTATACAAATTATCAATTTTCTCTTTATAGCGAACATCATCTTCCTTTGTAATTTTAGGTCGAATATTTTTTAGAAATTGCTCTGTAAAAAAGGAGTCGTAATTAAATCAAGGGCAGAAATGTTAGTTTGTTCTTCTCAAGTCAAAGACTTAAAAAATACCGATTCGAAGATACAATCTTCGAATATCGGCACAGTTCGATGGTCGAAGTTTGTAACCATAGCCGTCAGGCTAAGAAAAATGATGCTGATAATCAGTTATTTACGATGGTGCCGATGTTTGAAGATTTCATCTTCAAACCAATATTTATTAGGTTTTTAACCTAAATATCTTAAAAAAAAT
>Ga0208544_10000323_pt1 | contig 39453 bp, 19 predicted proteins | sample DEB08_DNA_9_FD_184526 | JGI IMG/M metagenome (GOLD analysis project Ga0208544, IMG submission 184526) | Aqueous microbial communities from the Delaware River and Bay under freshwater to marine salinity gradient to study organic matter... | ecosystem: Environmental > Aquatic > Marine > Coastal ... | reverse complement strand
AACCCTAAAATAATAACCTGAAAAGAGTTTATTTAAAATAAATAAAATTCTGCATTTTAAACATAAATCAAAATATTATTTTGATAATATTTTATTTTATTAACTAATTTTGGGCGAACCTAGCGATTAAACTTAGCAAAAAGAATTGATTTGAAAAAATCAATAATTTTTAATTTTCTTAGCTTAGAAATTATCCTATTTTTCTTTCCACTTTTAAAGTTTTTCAATGTCTAATAGTAGCCAGAGAATAATTCCCATTAAGATTGATGACCACATGAAATCTGCATACATTGATTATTCGATGTCTGTTATTGTTTCTAGAGCTTTACCTGATGTACGAGATGGGCTAAAACCCGTACACCGTCGAGTATTGTTTGGTATGTCAGAATTGGGGTTGGTTTATAATAAAGCACATAAGAAATCCGCAAGAATTGTTGGAGAAGTATTGGGTAAATATCACCCACATGGTGATACCTCTGTCTACGATTCTATGGTTCGGATGGCGCAAGATTGGTCTTTGCGATACCCATTAGTAGATGGTCAAGGAAACTTCGGTTCGATGGATGGAGATAGTCCTGCGGCTATGAGGTACACTGAAGCTAGATTGCGTAAAATTAGTGATGAAATCTTAGCGGATTTAGGTAAAGATACCGTCGATTTTTCTTTAAATTTTGATGATACGCTAAAGGAGCCAACGGTTTTACCAACTAAAGTTCCCAATCTATTGATTAATGGTGCTTCAGGGATTGCAGTAGGTATGGCAACCAATATGATGCCCCATAATTTAACGGAAGTGGTTGATGGAATAGTGGCAACAATTAATGATCCTGAAATAGATTTGGATGGTTTGATGGAATTCATTAAAGCGCCGGATTTTCCTACAGGTGGTATTATTTACGGAATGACGGGCGTGAAAGAAGCTTTTGAAACGGGTAGAGGAAGAGTTGTCGTGAGAGCGAAAGCAGAAATTCAAGATAATAATGGTCGAGAGAAGATTGTCGTTCATGAAATCCCTTACCAAGTCAATAAAGCGAATCTTATCATTAAGATTGCAGAGTTGGTCAATACAGAAAAAGTAACAGGAATTAGTGGTGTTCGAGATGAATCAGATAGAAATGGTTTACGGATTGTCATTGATGTGAAGCGAGATGCCATGGCGAATGTCATCTTAAGCCAATTATTCAAATATACACCACTACAAAGTTCTTACGGTGTCAACAATGTATGTTTAGTTAATGGCCGCCCAAGAATACTGAACTTAAAGCAGCAGATAGTAGAGTTTATAAAGTTCCGTATTGAAGTCGTTGTTCGTCGTACGCAATATGAATTAAAAAAAGCACAAGAAAGAGCACATATTTTAGAAGGTCTATTGATAGCACTAGATAACTTAGATGCTGTTATTAAGTTGATTAGAGCTTCCAGAACAGTAGAGACTGCGAGAAATGGCTTGATGGAGAAATTTGGCTTATCCGAAATTCAAGCGAGAGCTATTTTGGAGATGCGTTTGCAGAAGCTTACTGGATTAGAAATTGATAAGGTACAGAAGGAATACGATGAATTGCAAATATTAATTGCGCATAAAGAGGCTATCTTAGCTAGCGAAGATATGCAAAAAGATATCGTAAGAGAAGAATTAGCAGAGGTAAGAGAAAAATTTGGAGATGATCGTCGTTCTGAAATTAGTTATGCGGATGGTGAAATTAGCATCGAAGATTTAATTAAGAATGAAGAAGTGGTTATCACGATTTCTAATCTTGGTTATATCAAGCGAACGCCTGTGACGGAATATCGTAGACAGGCTAGGGGAGGTCGAGGGTCTAGAGGGACCAAGACTAGAAATACAGATTTTGTAGAACACTTATTTACCGCAAAAACACATAATTATCTATTGCTCTTCTCTGAACAGGGACGTTGTCATTGGTTAAGAGTTTATGAAATACCAGAAGCTAGCAAAAATTCTGCTGGTCGGGTGTTACAGAATATTGTTGCTTTGCCTAAAGATGATAAAGTTAAAGCTTATATTAAGATTGAAGATTTAAAGGATGAAGTATTTATTAACAATAATTACATCATCTTATGTACTAAAAAAGGAATTATCAAGAAAACTTCAGTAGAGGCATTCTCTAGACCAAGGGCTAATGGCATTAATGCGATTACCATCCGAGAAGGGGATACTTTATTTGAAGCTAGATTAACGAATGGAGAGAATGAGATATTAATGGGCGTTAGAAGTGGTCGAGCAATTCGTTTCCCAGAAACTAAAGTTCGCCCAATGGGTAGAAGTGCAAGTGGCGTAAGAGGTATTATATTAGATGATGAAAACGATGCGGTAGTGGGGATGATTAGTGTTGATCCGAGTGATGAAAGTAGAACTGTGTTAATGGTTTCTGAAAAAGGATATGGCAAGCGTTCTAAGTTAGAAGAATACAGAATGACCAATCGGGGTGGAAAAGGGGTGAAGACCTTACAAGTAACGCCAAAGACGGGTTATTTGGCAACCATCAAATCAGTAAGCGAGGAAGAAGATTTAATGATTACCAATAAATCAGGTATCACTATTCGGATTTCTGCATCAGCTATGCGAGTAATGGGTCGAGCAACGCAAGGGGTGAAAGTGATTAGAATTGATGATGGAGATGCTATTGCAGATATTGCAGTTATCCCTAAATCAGAAGAAGAGGAAGTAGAAATAGATTTAGAAAATACAGAGAATACAGAAAATCTGACTCCAGAAGAAGCAGGTGCTGCTGATAAAGAAGATAAGGAAACGGATGATACTGAAGAAGCAGCAAGCGATGATACAGAAGCGTAGCTAAATAGCATATAAAAAAGTGAATGGTGTGTTTAATACCATTCACTTTTTTTATAAATGAATAGAAAAATTCCCCCGTCAATTTTATATTTTTGTATTTTTTCCTCATATTGGTTTTTTAAATCACCCGTCTGTCACTTTCTTTAACGAAATTTAACATCCTAATCAAAGGCTTTAACGTCTTTGCAACACCAAAAAGAGATTTCCTAACGTCTTAATAGCGAACCTTTATAAAAAAAACTACGAAAGTTGTAGTTTTGTACCTGTAAACATAAAACAGGTTATTTTATAAACAATTCAATTTTTTGATTTAAAAAACTTTCAAACTAAAAATTAATACAATGAAGAAGTTAGTGCTTGGATTCTTATCTTTATTATTAGTCGCTGGTACATTGACCGCACAAGATGGCAAAAAAGCTTTAAAGAAAGCGATTAATGCTCAGAGAACTTATGATTTAGATCCGTCCAAAAATGGAGATAAATTAGAAGAAGCAATTGCTGCTATAGAAACAGCAACTACTGCTGAAGATACTAAAAATACAGCTAAGGCTTGGATTACTAAAGGAAATATATACGCAAGTATTTGTTCTTCTCACCAGTTATTGAGTACATTGGATCCTACTGCTGAGAAGGCTGTAGAAAATGCAGCTGTTATCGCTTTTGAGGCTTATACTGCAGCAATGCCTTTGGCAGAGAAAAGAGACCCAAAATTAATCCAAAAAGGTATTGGAGAAATACAAGGTCATTTAGTAGGCGAAGGTGCTGGCTACTATGAAAAGAAAGAATATGAAACAGCTTATATGGCTTTTCAATATGCTTTAGATGCACATGAATACTTAAAGGAAAATGGAAAAGAGAGTATTTTTGCAGATGATGCTGCTGTAAATGACCAAATGTATTATACTGGTTTAGCAGCATTGAACGCTCAAAAAATGGTAGAAGCTAAGCCTATCTTTTCTGCTTTAAAAGATGCAGGATTTGATAAGCCAGCTATTTATGAGGCATTGTATAAATTAGAAGTAGAGAACGATAGAGAAGCAGGTTTAGCTATCTTAGAAGAAGGCAGAACTAAATTCCCTGATGATGTATCTTTACTATTCAATGAAATTAACCACTACTTAGCGGATGGTAAATTAGACGCTTTAACTGGGAAGTTACAAGCGGCTATTGATAAAGAACCAGACAATATTTCTTTGTACACTACTTTAGGTAGTATCTATGACAATCTTTACCAAAAAGCATTAGAAGAAGGAAAGGAAGATGCGGCAAAAACGAATTTTGATAATGCTTATAAAGCTTATAACAATGCTTTAGAGAGAGATGCAAAATTCTTCGATGCGTTATACAGTATCGGTGCTTTATACTATAACCGTGCAGCGGCAACGACTAAAGAAATGAATGCTTTAGCAGATGATTATTCTAAAGCAGGATTGAAAAAGTACGACGAATTAAGAAAATTAGTCTTAACACAATTTGACGAAGCTTTACCTTTCTTTAAGCAAGCAGAGACGTTAAATCCTAATGATAGAAATACTTTAATCGCCTTGAAAGAAATCTTTGCTAGAAAAGATGATTTACCAACTTCTACGGAATTCAAAAATAGATTGGATATATTAGAAGCTGGTGGTCAAAATGAGGCGTCTTATTTTAATGATTAATAGCAGTATTTTATTGATACAAATTAGCTAATATAAAAAGGGCTGAATCTTACTATGGATTCAGCCCTTTTTTATATTTATTCTTCAAGAAAATGCTTAATAACACATTCTCTGTTAATCCATCTTTTGGTTGTTAATCCTACCTTTCTAATCATCTGTTACACCCTTATCCGTGGCATTACTTAGCCATAGTAAAATATCAGAGTTGCTTCTCCCGATAATTCCGATAAGCTCGAGCAGCCATCACCAATAAAAAAGCAAAAACTAAAATACCTACAAAAGCATATAAAAAATTCAAAGTATTCCGATAAACTGCGAGTAGTGCGATACTTAATAAAAACAAAGTTGGCAGCTCATTCCATAATCTAAATTGAAAAGAAGTAAAATAACCTTCTCCATTTTCTAATTTTTGTATGACTTTTTTAGCATGTAAATGATAAGCGAGTAAAGCAAATAGGAGCACTAGTTTAACATGCATCCAAGTATTGACTTGTAACCATTCTAGCCCATGTAAATAAAGCATTGCCAAGCCACAGAACCAGGTAATCATCATCCCTGGATTACAAATAATTTTATACACTCGCCATTGCATCGCATTGAATTCTTTGATGAGAATACTTCTTTCCGGTTCAGGACGATTCATCGCTTCTGTGTGATAGACAAAAATGCGGACTAGATAAAAGAGCCCTGAAAACCAAGAAACAAAACCGAAGACATGTAAGGCTTTAAAGAGTAATATAGATGGCATATTGATAATTTTACTAGCAAAACTATATCTTTTCTGGAAAGGAAGGGATAATTTTTTACATCTTTTGGTCATTTTATCTCGGATGCTTTTGCCACGGATTTTATTCCGAACGGATTTTTACAGTATGGATGATTTTGGTAACGGATGGATTGGCAACGGATTTTATATTAGAGATGCCACGACAAATCCGTTGGGCGAACAAATTAGTAAGCATAAAAAAGGCGACCCAACCAAAGTTAAATCGCCTTTTCATAAGATTAGTATATAAATGAACTTCAATCCTTATTCATTAATTCAAAGAGAATCGAACCGTTAAACCACCTCGAATGTTGGTTTGCCCAATAGAGCCGCCTAATAATGTTTTTGGAATATCCTTACTGAAATCTACAAATAATCGAAGATTTAATTGACTATTGACCGTATAATCAAGAGAAGGCGATACTTTGATTTGAGTAGAGCCTCTAGTTGGTACAGGTGCTTTTAACTCATCCAACGTATGTTTGATAGTCACATCATCTCTAAAAGAGAAGTCGAATTTGATATTTAAATCATTGGCTTGTGATTGCCCCTGCCCTTGACGACCGCCACCTGGTAAAGCACTAGGTGGTTCTTGTTGGTCTTCCCCTTTTTTCTTCTTCTTTTTCTTCTTCGTGACACCAAATTGTAAGAAAGGAATACTTACGTCTTTTAATCGGTGTCCAAACCCAACGATGTATTCGGTGGTATTTTCTTCATCCAATTCTCCATTTAATAAAGAGAAAGAAAGTCGCCTAGATTTTTTGAAATCTAAACGCATATTCATGCCATTTTTCATCCGCATATCCAAACCTAATAATGGACTAAAGGCTTCATCAATCACAATCGCTGGAATTTCAAACCGAGCATAATAATTATTGGTTTGTGAATTGATATTGCTTAGCCCCAATGGGTTGGTTGCATTGTACTGGAAATTGGTATTGAAAGAATTGATGGTTAACGTTGATTTATAACCATGTGTAATACTTACATTTTGGAAAATTTCGCTTAAGCCTTTTATTTTTGCTAAACCATTATAAGTTAATCGCCAGTTTGGTTTAGGAATAATGTTTTGGAATTTCCTAGCATCTCTATAGAGTTCCGTTGTATTTGGATTTTGACCAGTATAAGCCGCTAAAAATGCTGGAATCAAGACCTCTTGATGGGTTTGACCATAACCGAATCTAAATCCACTATCATCGGTCGTGTGTGGAAGCCCTGTATCATCTAGTCGTGCAGAAATAATTTCTCTGTATTCCTCAAAAGTAGCAAACAGCCCATCTAAATCTTTTTCAAATAACGTATTCAAGGCAAAATAAGAGACAGATAACGAACCAATATCTCGCTCGTTGATATGGTTAATTTCACTTTGATAACCTGGTTCTAGCCTTTGCACAAAAGAAGTAGAATCTTTAAAGAATTCACTGTGATTTTCTTGGTATTTTCTATTAGCCTCAATTTCAATCCTAAAATCTTTGAATGGTTCTAAGGTGACTCTAGCATCCACAGATTGCTGATAATCTTTAATGACTTGTTGATTTAAGAAGACATTATTCGTAATCCAAGGGTTTTGAAAACCATTCGCTTTATCCGAAGCCCTATCAAACCAAGCATCATTTGGAGAAACGCCTAACACATAATCCCAACCAGGGGAGGAAAAATCTTGCTGGCCAAATAATTCAGATTGAGGCATGAAACCAGGAATTACAGAACCATAAGACTCCGAGTAATTTAACCTAGCTTTTTTCAACAGTAATAAAGGACGAATTAACGCTTTTTCGGCAGCAGAAACTTCTCTTTCTTTTTTCTCTTTCTTTTCCTTTTTACCGTCTTTGTCTTCTTTATCATCTTTTTTACCTTTCTTTTTAGTGGGTTTTTTCTTCGGTTTTCTTTTTCTGCCACCTTTTCCATTAATTTCTTTCAGGTATTTAGACTTATTATACAATTTATCAAAATTGATGTCTAAATTAACCTGGCGATTAGAACTATTCTGAATGACATTTCCTAAAGAATCCGCATTAATAGCCGAACGACTCCAATCGTAAGTAGCACTATATTGCCCTTTTAGCGTAATGAAATCTAGGAAAGGAAAATTCTTTAATGGAACATTGATACTGGCATTCACACTATGGTAATAATTTTTATTACGACCAAAATTTCCAATGTTTTCTCGAATGTAATCTCGATTAGAACCGTCATACCGTTCGCCATAAGGTGTATTCCCTTCTGTATCTAGTTCATCTATGACCCCTTGATTTTCTGCTTGATAGTTTAATTTCAAGGCTTTCATAATGTCCCATTTGACATCATAATTTCTACTCCATAAAAACTTCCGAATAAAATAAGTATTGAATTCTTCTTCTACAAAACGATAGGTAGTTGCTTGTTGATGTCTATCCAATAACGTATTGAAAGTGAAAGAATTAGGAAGTGGATTTAAATTTAATTCTTTGATGAACTTTAGATTTTTATTCTTTACCTTTTTAAAAGGCTGAATGTATTTTGGTCGCCAAGAAAAGCTATAATCTATACCCGCACGATGATTATCCGTTTGGTCGTTTTGAATTAACGCATTTCGATTAATTGTCTTGGTATGATTATAGGAAGCACTGAAATTGGAAATGTCCCAAGGCATTGGTTTAGAATCCCCTGTTCGTTCTTTTCGGACATTACTAAAGTTAATCGTACTAATTGAATTATATTCTTGCGCTTGCTCTCTAATCGAATCTTTGATAGCAGCAGGTGCAGCATCTAATTTTTCTTTTAGCGGAATATCTAAATCATAAGGGTCGTATTCTGGCGTATAAGTAGTGACAGAATGTTGTGCATAAAAAGGTATTTTAATGCCCGATTTTTTTGGCAAAAATTTACCTAATTCTAAATTAGTCGATAAATCGTATTGCAAATAGCGTTCTCTTGCCCGTTCATTTACTTTATCTTCTAATTGCCCCCAACCAATCGTGCTAAAATTACCCGCTACGGTTGCATTTCCTAAATCGGCTAAGGTAATATCGACTCTAGCCAAACCAGCCGAACCGCCACCTTCATCAAATCCACTTAAACGCAATTCGTTTAACCAGACTTCCGTACAAATAGGCGCGCCATTATCTCTTTTATTTCTAATACCAATCATGATGCCTTTCACCAAACCTAGATTAGGATTACCTAAAACGGTGATGTTTGCCCCTTCTTGACCAGCTGCTACGGTAAATGGCACGTTAATATTTGCATCTACTTGACTATTTCTTAATTGTTTGATGGCAATGAAAGAATCTAAAGCTATATCTATTTGATTTTGAGGTAACCAGACTTCTTCTACATAACGCTCATCCAATTGTCTTGATCCACCTCCCGTTATCTCTGGCAAATTAGCCGCATTGGACATCGTTAAAGGCAATTCATACTCGTAATAATTTTCTTCAAAATCACTACCCAAGCGCATAAAAAGCTGGACTTCTCCACGGTCATAAAGGGCTTCTCCTTCTTCATCTTCGGCGTGGACAAACATTTTGAGGCGTTCATACACCCGCATATCTACATCGAGCGGTTTAAATAAGGCACGGGCATCTCCATCCGCCAAATCACAGACACTAATGGATAGCGATTGCTCATTTTGTAGTGCATTAGGGAAGTTACCTAGGGAGTTTTCTCTCACAATTCTAGGAGGCAGCACATACGCAAAAGGCTCTCTTTTTCCGTTTTCATTAATATTTACGGTATTAATGTCAAAATCTGCGGTTAAAGGTGGATTGGTAGGAATACCAAATAAAGTACCTAATTCTCTGGTATATCTTCTCCAACGATTACTAATTAATTCTAATCTTGCAAAACGGAAGGTTCTTGGCGCAGCAAATCCCGTCATATACATTCTAAAAAAACGAATCGCTCGGAAATCACTAATACCACCAACTGTTCCTGTAGGTTGAGCTAATGGAATTTTGAACCGATACCAATTGGCTTCTACTCCTCCAAAAGTTCTACCTGGTTCTACATCGGTGATGAATTCATTTAATTCAATGCCTCCAAAACCGTCTCCTTCCACTGGGATTCGATATTCAAAATAAGCCTCCGTTTCATTCAAACTATTATTTCTATCTAAATCTTCATCATCTGGATTTCCTCGATTACTTTCATTGCTGAACCCATTAATATCTCCTGATGTGTTATCATCATTTTGATCTCTGGAATTACCCTGCGTACCATTAAATTTGGAATAACGTTCTCTAACAGATGTACCACTGGCATAATCCCGATGGTGAGTAAAGTTATCATTAGAGACATCGGCTAATATTTCCTCTAAGGCATTCTGATTCAGATTACCTGCTGTTGCTGCATCTTCTAAAGCACTCACATACTGATTATAATGTACCACTTCTGCACTATCACTCAATCCATCAAATCCCAAATCTTGCTCGTTTCTTGACCCTCCTTCTCGATTGAAACTACGGACTCTATTAACTAATCTTGGTACTCGACCCCAATTAGTGGTCGCTACTAATTGTTCTTCGATATTATCACAAGAATCTCTTTGACTTCTGGCATTTTCCGCATCCTGAGTAGTATTCAACCCATTTTCATAAAACCGTTTGGAATCCCTTAACAAATCCTCCGATACATTCCCTAAGTTAAAGACGATTTCTCCACCGCCTCCTTGATTTTCAATAAAAGGACTTAACATCCAAAATTCTATAAATTCTACATTACTAGACTGGAAATCGGTATTATTTTGAATAGCTTGCGTAATTCCCGCCCATCTACTTTCTGGATTTCTTAATTTACCATTGGCACTCATCCCTGCTGAAAACTGCGTACCATTAGGTGGCTCAAAATTATACGGTCCTCTTTCCGTTGGGTCATAAAAAATATCTAATAAACGCTCCGAATTGTTACCTAAACCCGTATTAAAAGATTGTTCATTTTCAAATATTTCTGTAATCGGCACCCGTCTAGTATAAGGGTCATCATCTGAACCGGCTGTACCAAATTCGAGTGAATACCAATTTAATCTAGCTCTATTAACCCCACCTCTAATATCATCAATTAAGCGAGATTCAGGGAAAGCTCTGCCTCCATTTTGTCCTGCGTTTTGTGGAACAGAGGCTAGGTTCCAATTTAAAATTTGTGTACCTAAATTAATAGAACTGGTTGTTCCTTCAAAGTCATCTAAGTAGACTGCTCCATCGTCATCTGCTTGATTGACACCCTTTGCGTGACCAGGTCTTAAAGCGGCTAGTTCGGCACTAACAGCAATAGAAGATTCTGCTTTTGTACTGTAGAAGGGTAGGGCATCTAATGCTTTGGTCAACCAAGGCGCTTCTTTTTGAAAAGAAAAATCTAAACCGTATACCTTATTATTAATAGGGTCTTCCCCAAAATTTACTTTTTGTGTGAATGGTCGCTCAAACAATTGCATGAAAGTACCTCCAATCGTGGCATTTTTACCCAATTCATAATCTGCTCGAACGCCTAACATCGTTCTCGATTGGAAACCAAATAAGGAATTATCTTCAAAAGAAACATTAATGGGAACACCTGAATTTAAGATGGCATCATTCAGAATCTTTACTCGACCAATATTATAATCAATCGTATAATCTGAACCTCTAACTAATCTTTGTCCACCTGCCGTGATTCTTTCTGACCCTTCTGGAATATTAAAAGAACCTAGGGAGATTTCTGAACTGACCGTTGATTTATATTCTCCTTTTAAAATATATCTATTCAATTCGGGATATTCCTTCACTCGGAAAAGGGTAGAATCATATAATTGTGGGAACGTATATTGTCGGATTAATTGATTGGCTCTAGCTTCATTATCAACTCGTTCTCTAATTTCATTTTCTAAAGAACTGCCAAAAGGCTCTAAAACTGGGAACATGATTCGACCATTTCTAGAATTAATCGTCAAATCTGGCACAAAATCAAATACTCCATCAGGTTGAGGATCTCTAAGAATATTTAAGTTATCTAAATTTAATAAACGTAATAATGGAAATCTAGACAATTCTGGCGCAGGAATAAAACGTTTGTCTCCCTTACCTGGATCTTGGTATAAGACCTCCATTCTAAATTCTTGCTCATCTACTTGATAAGCGCCAATATTATAAACATTCTTCATCATCAAATCCCACATCGGTAGGTCAATTCGATTCGCAGAACTTTTTAACATTTTTACGAAGATGGCATTCGATGGATCTTGGGTACATTCTTCCCCATCTGAACTCTTTTCTGAAACGTCATTGGCAAATTCTCCGACTCTAAATACTCGACCATTATAAGTATATTCATAAGCAACCCCTAATACTTGATTGGGTCGAACATTCACATTGACAGAGATAAAACCTAAATCTGCATTATAAGAAAATTCAGATTGGGATAACATTCTCGCCCTTACTTTTTCATAATCTCTAATCTGCTGTAAATTAAATGGCGAACCTTCTACCACTTTTACGACATTATCAATAATGTGTGCGTCTCTATCATCTAATAACTCTCTTTCTAAGAAATTGGAATTATTAGCAGGTAAACTTCGACCAAATAAATCTCGATTTGGAGGATTTGTAGCAGGAATCGATTGAGTCCTTTCTGATTCTCCTAAATCTGCAATTGCTACTACCTCTCGAATGTTATCTGTAGCATCCACCGCATTTCTATCATTGGTGATCCAAACTTGAATTTTTGAAATTCTAAAAAGACTGTTGATTTGAGGTAAATTCTGTAATGCCCCTTCAAATGTTTGTTGATTATAATGAGATAAGAAAAAGTTTCTATTTTCATCATATTCGTCCGCAAATACCTCAAATTCTCGCACCTGTGCCCCACCTTCTAGCTGAATATTATCTCGTTGAGATTTTTGTTGAGCGGCTACTAAACTTAGTTTTAAATAACCGAATTGTAAGTCCGTTCTCAGTCCAAATAGATTTTGACTACCTTGAATTAATGTACCTGGTAAAGGTAAACTTACATTACCCGCCTCAATATTTTTGATGATGTCATCTTCACTAAAAGCATCACTAGCATAGCCTAAATTCAACTGGTTTTCAAAATCGAAGGTAGCCTGCGTATTATAATTGGTAGATAAATTCAATTTTTCTCCAATTTTACCCTCTACATTCATTTGAATATCCATATCAAAATCAAACCCTCCTTGTCTTCTTCTTTGTCTATCTAAATTAACAATTCCATTATCAGAGAAAAAACCACCAAAAGTAATGTCAATATTACCTTGTGGTTGAATAGAAACATCGGTGCCACCAAAAAGTCGATTCACCAGATTATTTTCTATCTCGGATTGTAGTTTAGAAATAGGGTCAATTCGACCACTAATATTATCATCGCTCGTATTAACGCCCGCTAAGTTGTTAAAATATTTTTGCTCCTGTTCTTTAGCTCGATAATCCATATATTCTTGAAAAGACATATAGGTTGGCGCTCGAAAATAGTCATCTCCTAATTTTTCTGTAATAATATACTGCCCAGTTTCTACATCATATTCTACATTCTTTTCAATAACTGCTGGATCTTTTAAATCGAAAGGGTTACTATTAGGATTATTGATAAAATCCTCCGTACGATCTTGGATCGGTGGAATGGTATCTTGAACAACTGTTATGGTTGGTTCTTCGATAGAGGAGGGCGTATATTCAATACCAAAGTCAGGCCCGGTAGCAAATAAATAAAAACTGGATACAAAGAAAATACTAAAAAGTAAAGATGTTTTGCTCATGGTAAACATTGCGAAAATCCTAGGATTGAGAAGTGAAATGAGTAGATGAGAAAATGAGAAAATGAAAAAATAAGTGCATTCCTTTAGGCATTTTATCGCCTCTTAGATTTCTAATAACTTTTATTTAATCATTTATGCATTTTGTCATTTGTGCATTTGAAATGGTATTGACTAGTTGATTAATAGATTATTAAACATTATATAATTCAAAATCTATTCCATCTTTTGCCATTCAATAACATTTACTCAATCAGTTTTAAGTAAAGATGTCTAAAAACGTTCTATTTCAACTGCAAGTTTCAACTTACAGTTGTTCTATGCGGCTTATTTTAATTAGCCTAGATTATAAATCTTCAACTTAATTTTTTCAAGTAGGCGTACTTGAAGTTTTACCAGAAAGGGTAAATAGGTGTAGATTTTACAATTTAGTTGCTAACGTTTTTTATAAGCGTTGTCTATCAAACGTAAAAGGGTGATTTAATTGCCTATTAAGGATAAATTTTAACAGTGTAAGTTCCTTAATAAGTATAAAAGGCTTGATTTCAATAGTTTATATTTGGAGAATTATCTTCGTTTTTACGGGGTTTATGAGTTGCGAGTTGCGAGTTGCGGGTTGTGTTCGTTTTTTATTATGCAAATGCTTTACCTTTATACGATTGAACCGCTATACCTCCTAAACTGCTCTTCTAAGAAAACTGCCGTAAGGATAACCGAATTAATTCTTCTACCGTTTTTACTTGTGGTTGCTCCTTCAAAATTTTACTCAATACCTTTTGTGATTGAATTTTGTTAAAGCCTAAAGAAACTAATGCAGATAACGCCTCATTTCGCAATGTATTGTCTACACCTGCTGCAACTAATGCCGTATCTCCTCCATCTTTTAATAATTTATCTTTTAAATCTAAAATTAACCGTTTGGCAGTCTTTGGACCAATGCCTTTTACTGTTTTGAAGGCGGCCACATTTTCCCCAATAATAGCGGCGCGAGCTTCTTCTGGGCTCATAGAGGAAAGCATGGTTTGAGCGGTACTTGGCCCAATACCAGAAACAGAAATGAGGTGTCGGAACAGTTTGCGTTCTGCTCCATCTGCAAAACCATATAAAGTATGACTATCTTCCTTTACCTGTAAATGGGTGAGGATTTTAATGGTCTCTAATTTTTCTATTTTACTATAGGTATTCAGGCTAATATTAACTTTATAGCCTATGCCGCCTGTTTCTACAATAATAAATGTTGGATTTTTGAAGCTAATGGCGCCTTTTATGTAGGAAATCATAGTTTATTTTTTGGCGGTATTGGGTATCAGGTGTCAGGTGTTAGGCTATATTCGTATAACCTGACACCCGATACCTGACACCTGATACCTATTCTTTTCCAATAAAACGACAAAAATACAATAAGAAAAATCAATTTAGCTTTATTTTAGATAGATAAGTTATAGCTCAGCACCTCTATTGATATTATCGACACTTTTTTTGAGGTCATAAGTAGATAAGGTGATGAGTTAATAAGGCGGGTTCTCCTCATTAATTTATAAACTTATCAACTCATCAACTCAACTTGTCCCGATTATTTAATAGGAGATGCTTATTGCTTTTGAGTGTGCTATTCTTTTTTCAAAGCTGAATGATATTGAAATTTTATGATATTTCTTTTATTGATTATAAAAGACTAACTTTATATAAATTATTTCTTAATCGCCTTATTTATTTTTAAAATAGTGTTTTTAGGGTAGCTTTTAAAAAACTATTTTGAAGAATGTAGGTGAAATAAATCATCCAATTATGAAAAAATTATTATTTCTTTTTGTTGTTGCTTGCTTCTATGTAGCTTGTTCTCCTACTACTGCTAATAAAAGCGCATCAACTTTAGACAGAGAAACAGGGGAAATGACACTAGACGATAATCAAGTCAATCCAGAAAACAATCTAGAATCTTATTTAAATCGAACCGCAGGTGTTCGGGTTGTAGGATCAGGACAAAATGCAACCGTCCAAGTACGTGGAGTGAATTCTTATGGTAGTAATACGCAACCTCTATTTGTTATTAATGGGACAGACGTTGGGCAAAATTATTCTAATGCTGCTGGTTTATTAAGAGGTATGAAAATAAAATCAGTAAGAGTGTTAAAAGGGTCAGATGCTACTTTTTATGGATTGAGAGGGGCAGGTGGTGTTGTCGTTATCAAAGCGCAATAGAAATGCTTATTATTTTGTGAAATAGGGTATTGGTTAACAAATTTAGCGGTATTGAACGGCTAAATCTATTAAGAAGGATTAAAGGAATGAGTGAAATTTTCTTTAATCCTTCTTTTATTTGGAGCAGAAAGATTTCTGAAATTAAGGAGATGGATTCACTTCTATAACCTTTCGTTTTAAGAATTAAATCAAAATTTATCCTGTTTTTTGAGTAGTCCGCCTCGAACATTAAAACCTGTTGCTCCTTCTCCAATCGTACTAACACCTATCTCCAACTCGAATAGTCGTTGCAGCGGGTTCAATATTAGTCTTACTGGCCATTTGTTTTTCTAAAATTTTATAAAAATCAGCTGTATAAAATTCTTCTATAATAGGTTTGGGCCCGATGACAATACCATAAAAACGATAATCAAAATAACTTAGGGGTAAACCTTTGAGGAGTTCCTGTAGCATTTCCCGAATAGGGGTTTCTTGTAGCGTAATAGAAAATTTTTTTTGATTGGGTAAATCTTCGGGGCGATAATAAAAAGAAAAAGGTTGGTCTTGCGCTACTTTATCCAAAATTTCTATTAAGGTCAGCTCTTGAAAAGTAGCGGACACCTTCAACTCTAAAGGTGATTGTGCAAAGGAAAGAAAGGAGATAAACATCAAGGCAATACCCAAGATGTATTTGAGAAAGAAGCTCTTTTTTTGTTTCAAATTACTTATAAACTACGGGTGATGAAATTTTCCAAAGCTAACTTAATATTCGACCATTGTTGAAATGAGGAGTAATTTAATATCCGTTGTCTTCATTCATCCGTTGGTGAAAAATGCCCAATGGATGAATGAAGACAACGCCTGTTTGCCGGTCAGGCAAGGAATCCATATAAAATAAATACCCAATTGGATGTTGTCAAAATTAAATAAAAAGGATAGCAAAAAAGAATGATTCAAACATTCAATTCTGAGTTTTCTTTGAAGTTAACACTTGTAATTATTTTATTTGATAATTTTTTTGCAATATTGGTCGGTTTTAAAAGGACGGTTTCCTTCTTTTTGTCGTTCTGAACATTAAGCTAATGTATAGCTGTTTCTGCACATGAATTGAAAAAAAACGGCTCAATAATATTCATTAAATTTTTTTTACTAAAATACATGTCAAATAAAAAAATAATCTTTTTTCTTATTTCTTCCTTCTTGCTAAATGGATTAGTTTTTGGCCAAAAAGAAGCACCTTTAGAAGTGTTGGTTTTTGGTGAATCCAATGTAGAACTTGGAAAGAAGGCGACCTTAAAAGGAAAAGTAGTGGATGCAAATAATATTGGAATAACTGGGGCATTAATTTATTTAGTCGATACCCAAGAAAATACCGTCACCGATGAGGATGGGCAGTATAGTTTAGCGGTTCCAATTGGTATTTATGAAATTAATATTAGCTTTCTAGGTTATGAAGATTACAAGGCTAGAATACATTTATTCGGAAATGGGGAACATGAATTTAAAATAGTAGAAACGGCGGTTACCTTAGATCAAGTAACGGTGAGTGAAACTAGAAAAAATGAGAATGTGATGACGACCATTGCAGGCGTAGAGCAATTAACCATCGAAAAAATAGAGCGACAAGCTAAATTTTTGGGCGAAACGGATGTCTTACGAAGTTTGCAGTCTATTTCAGGGGTGAGTAGCACAGGAGAAGGTTCTTCCGGGTTTAATGTAAGAGGGGGGAACACAGATGAAAATTTAATTTTTCAAGATGGAAATTTAATTATGAACCCCGTACATGCCTTGGGCTTCTTTTCTTTATTTCATCCTGATTTGGTGAACAAAGTAACCCTTTATAAAGGAGGCGTACCCGCAAAATATGGAGGCCGATTATCTTCTGTTTTAGATGTAGAATTGAGAGAAGGCAACGACGAACGATTTGGGATTAAAGGAGGTTTAGGAATTGCATCTTCTAGGTTAGCGGTAGAAGGCCCGATTGTGAAAAATAAAGCCTCTTTTATAATAGGAGGACGAGTTAGTTATTTTGATTGGATTTTAAACCAAGTTAAAGATGTAGATATACGAAAAAGTAAAGCCTTTTTCTATGACCTGACGGGGAAATTTGATGCACGAATCACAAAAAGTACTAAAATTGGATTTAGTGGATTTACTACCCAAGATGAATTTCAATTTTCAGATGAAGTAAAATTTGACTATTCCACAAATACTGGAGCGGCATATATCAATCAATTGATAGGAGATAAATTTAATGTAAGATTATTAGTTAATGCGGGGCAATACAAAAGCGCCTTATTTGATATTAGTGGGACAGACCAATCTCGATTTAATAATCAGATTACCTATTTAAGAGCTTCGCTTAATGGGCTATATCAAATTGCAGAAAACTATAAACTAGAATTTGGATTAGAACAAAACCGGTATACTGTTGCCCCAGGAGAGATCAATCCAGAAGGAGATATATCTCAAGTGAAGCCAGATATTTTGGCCGAAGAAAAAGGCTATGAAACGGCTTTCTTTTTTCAAAACACTTTTAACCTTGGAGATAAATTAGAAGTATTAGCTGGATTGCGGTATACCATTTACAAAAATATAGGACAAGATGAAGTATTCCTTTATACACCAGGTGTAGAAAAAGCAGAAGTAAACATTATAGAATCTTTACAATTTGGCGAAGACGAAGAGATTGTGCAATACACGGGTTTTGAACCTCGAATTTCTCTGCGCTATTTGGTGAATGAAAGTAGTTCAATTAAATTAGGCTATAATCGATCTTACCAGTTTTTGAATCAAATTTCTAATACTGCTTCGGCGACCCCGATTGATATCTGGCAATTATCTAATTACCACATTCAACCGCAAAAAGCAGATAATTTTTCTATAGGTTATCATGCTAATTATAATGACAATGCCATTCTTACCCAAGTTACTGCCTTTTATCGAGATATAGATCGCTTAATAGATTATAAGGATTTTTCTGAATTATTATTGAATGAACACATCGAAACAGAATTAGTCATAGGAACGGGGAAAGCTTACGGATTGGAATTATCTTTTAATAAGGCAACTGGTCGCAATCGGTTTGATGTCAATTATACTTATTCTCGTTCCTTGAGAAGGGCAGAAGCTACCGACCTACAAGAAAGTGTGAATCAAGGTGATTGGTACTCCTCTAACTACGATAAACCGCATATTTTAAATTTTAATTACTTTTTACAGGTAGGGCCGAAAAGCGATTTATCTGTTAATTTCACTTATAGTACAGGTAGACCGACGACTGCACCGATTAGTTCCTATTCTAATGGGAATATTCGGACTATTCCAATCTATTCAGACAGAAATCAGTTCCGAATTCCTGATTTTCATCGTTTAGATGTGGCTTATACCATCGGGCCTTGGGGCAAAAAAGCCAATCGAGAAAACTCCGTTACTTTCTCCATTTATAATGTATACGGTAGAAAAAATGCTTTTTCGGTATTTTTTAGACAAAATCCATTTCAAAGTGTAACGGCAAATCGAGTGGCAGTTCTAGGATCGGCTTTCCCCGCACTTACTTATAATTTTAAATTTTAAAATAACATTCATGAATATAAATATAAAAATATCAATAGTCGGTTTACTTTTTTTGGTTCTAATCTTATTCAGTAATTGCATTGACGAAATAAAATTAAATATCGACACGAATCAAAGAAGTGTTGCGATTGAAGGATTAATTGGAGATGAACTAGCTGCCTACGCTATAAAATTAAATTTTTCTGCGGTGATTGGTGTTGGAAATGATAATGTATTAGATCCTATTACGGGTGCAAGTGTTTTAGTCCTTGATGATGCTGGAAATACTTTTGAATTTGTAGAATCAATGGAATCTCCTGGTACTTATGAAAAAGAAATGAAAGGAGAAGCGGGGCGAGCTTATTTTACAGAAATTAAATTGCCCGATGGGCGAATTATTAAAAGCACGCCTACTGTTTTGTTAAAAGCACCCGCTATAGATTCCGTTCACGCTCGAGTAGTAGAAGAGGGCAAAGTGAGTGGTAATGGTAATAATGTAATTGTAACAAGTAAGGTAGAGATAGAAGTGAGTACTGAATTTTCTACCGAAGAGAAACCCTTTTTGCGTTGGCGAGCAGACGGCGAATATGAATTCCTGGAAGATTATCCAGACGCTATCAGTCCTAGAACTTGTTACATTAAGAATAATGTAGATTTGAATAAACTGAAAATTTTTGACACACGGACATTGGAAGGTAATAGAATTAGTAAGGAACCTTTTTTGACGACTACCTTAGATGGACGGTTTGCTTTTAATTATTGCTTCCATATTTTTCAATATGCAATGAATGAAGCAGAATTTAAATATTGGGATGCCGTAAGCGACATCATAAATATTGATGGCAGTTTATTTGACCCACCTCCTGGAACGGTAAGAGGGAATTTGTTTATCGAAGATAATCCAGCTGAAGTGGTCGTCGGGTATTTTTCTGTAAGTGGTGTCAGTAGTAAGCGTTTTTTTGCGAACCCTCAGTCAATAGGCGTTCTTTTTGTAGCCTCTAGTTGTAGAAGACGATTTAATCGAACTTTACCTTCGGAATGTTTTGATTGTACAACGATTAGAAACAGTTCTTTAATTAAACCAGATTATTGGAATCCTTGATAACCTGTCTCTAGAAATCTTAGATTGTTTTTCTAGCTTCCAAGGTGTCTAAATCAGTAAGTTTTCAAACCTGTATAAAAGAAGGGGAATTTTATTTTTTATGCTGAACAACCTATCTTCGTGGTATACAAAAATAGTAGCTATGAAAATTTATAGAGAAATAACGCCTTTAAACTCAGATGATACCTATGCTATCTTTAGTTACCCCAATGCAATTTTTGATTATCCTTTGCACAATCATCCAGAATATGAAATAAATTTGATAATGAGGGCTTCTGGTAATCGAATTGTAGGGGATAAAATGGAGAAATACCATGATTTTGATTTGGTGTTATTAGGCCCTTATTTAAATCATGCTTGGGATGGCGCAGATACAGATAAACAGAAATATCCAACTACACATACGGTGGTTTTACAATTTGGAGAACATCTTTTCCAGCATAATTTTTTGTCAAAAAGGGCTTTTCTGTCGATTAAAACCATGTTAGGATATTCGGTTAGAGGAATAGAATTTTTTGGAGAAACAAGAGAGATTGTGATGGAGAAAATGATTGAATTGGTGGACTTAAAAGGTTTTGAGGGAGCGATTGCTTTTCTAAAAATTTTACAAATTTTAGCTACCTCCAACGAAAATCGGTTAGTGTCGAGCGCTGGTTATTCTTCTAAAATACCTTTCCCTGAAAATAAAAGAATGGATCGTGTTTATGAATTTATCATGAGTAATTACCAATCTAAAATTACGCTACATCAAGTAGCCAGTATGATTAATATGAGCGATTCTGCGTTTAGCCATTTTTTTAAAAAATCTACCAAACGAAGTTTTTCTAAATTTTTAACAGATGCCCGCTTAGCACATGCTTGTAAACAATTATTGGAAACGCAGGATAGTGTGAGTGAAATTTGCTTTCAATGTGGATACACTAACTTGTCTAATTTTAATCGCCTTTTTAAGAAATATAAAGGAATGAGTCCCGTAGCTTACCGAAGACAATTACGTTATGAATTACCAACAGTAGCAAAGCGGTTCGTGTAATTTTGACACTTATTAATGAATAAGTAATACTTTTATGTTAAAAACTAATACTTTTTTTTAAAAAAATATAATAATTTATTAATTGTTCCTACATTTAACCAGTTAAAAAAAATCTTATTTGAAGTTATTGGCTTTTTATAAATTTTTTAAGTGATTAAATGGATTTATTATCTATTTGATTTTGATTAGCAAAACAACTTTTAGTTTCATACAATACGAACCTACTAACTTTATTGTTGGTAGGTTCTTTCAGCGAATAACCATGGTTCTATTTACAAATACTTTTATTGTAATACCGATACAATTTTTACCTAGAAAGAAAGGTATTTATGCTCTCCCTGTTTTGCACCATTATTTATAGTTTAACATAAGCTGATGTGACTACCATCCATCCTGTTATATGTTTGCCTATTTTGTTCTTTGATTTCTTATTAATGATGAAATGATCATGTTTATTAACATTTTATTAGGAAAAAAAATATTTATTCTGAGGAAGCGGAATTCTATTTTTTATCGTTTAAAAGAATGTTCTTTCAAATTATTATTCTGAATTACGCAGAATAAGGTCATGAAACGATTGATTTAAAAGTTAAAAGCAAAAAAAAAGTATATTTTCTATTTTGTCTCCAAAAAAAATTATTACATTTGATTTCCCTAATACCTTAACGTTTTATTAAGATTGTCATTTTACACTAACCAAATTAAAAGCCTTACCAAATTGATATACTAAAAAACTATTTAGTTGGTGTTTTGATTAAAAAGTTAAAACGAATCATTCAACCTTTTTTTCATCATACAAACTAGAATATTGTTGTAATTAAAAAGCTTAATACCGTCGAATGCTTATCCTTTAGTTTTGAATACTAACATTCGAAAAAATTTAAGCTTCAAGATTAAGTTTTTTATTTTTATTAAAATCACTAGTTTAATTTAAAATCAGCTTATGAGACAAAAAGCATTACGTATGTCTTTGAAATGGCTACCAAGTAGCCTTGTCGCACTATGTTTGTTGTTTTCTGCTACTATGTTTGCGCAGATTACGGGTACAATTGTTGACGACAGCAATGATGAACCATTAATTGGTGCATCTGTCTTGATTGCAGGTACCGCAAATGGTACAGTAACAGACATTGATGGTAATTTTAGCATAGACGCTAATGCCGGAGATGTTTTAGAAGTTTCTTATACAGGATACTCTACTCAAAATGTAACTGTTGGAGCTTCGAGTGTATTATCTATTCGATTGGCTCAAGGGGTATTGATTGACGAAGTGGTCGTTACTGGTTATTCTTCTCAAAGAAAGAGAGATATAATTGGTGCGGTTTCTGTTGTTGATGCCGAAGAACTAAACACGATTACTGCTGCTTCTTTTATTCAAAAATTAGAAGGTCGTGCAGCAGGGGTTAACGTTACTACAGGTGGTGCACCAGGAGGACGTTCTACTGTTCGTATTAGAGGAATTTCTTCTTTTACAAACAATGATCCATTATATGTGATTGATGGAGTACCTGTACAAAGCGCCTTTAATAATGCGCTTAACCCGAATGACATTGAGTCTATTCAGGTTTTGAAAGACCCTTCTGCGGCATCTATTTATGGTGCTCGTGCAAATAACGGGGTAATTATTGTAACGACAAAGAAAGGTAAAGCTGGAAAAGCAGTTGTTTCTTTTGATGCTTATTATGGTGTTCAGAATCCTGTAAAAGGAATGGATGATTACTTAATTCAGGATGCTTTGGATTATGGAGAAGTTGTTAGACAAAGTCACGTAAATGCAGGTATTGATGTACCTACTAATATTTATGGTGATCCTAATAATCAATCAATTCCTGCTTTTTTATGGCCAAATGATGGGGTTAACCAAACGCAGTCTGCTGATATAAGCTCTTATTCTTTTCCTAATAATTTGATTCACCCTGCTAGTACTGGAACAAATTGGTGGGATGAGGTATTTGATCCAGCACCTGTTATGGACCTTAACTTAGGCGTATCTGGTGGTACAGATAATGCTACTTATAATATTTCTGCTAACTATTATGACCAAGATGGTACGATGAAGCATACTTGGTGGAGAAGAATGTCTTTAAGAGCGAATAGCCAAATGAAGGCTGGTAGATTCACCTTTGGTGAAAATTTATCTATCTCTCGTTCTGAAAACGTGGACGGTGGTTTTGGTAGTCAAGGAGAAGGTTCTGCTATTGGTCAAATTATCAAAATGCAGCCAATTATTCCTGTATTTGATTCAGGGCCAAATGGTTATTTTGCTGGTGCAAAAGCGAATACTTTAGGTAACGGTTCTAATCCAAGAGCACAATTATTCAAGGATAAAGACAATGTATTCACAAATGCAAATATTCTTGGAAATGCCTTTGCACAAGTACAATTAATCGATGGTTTATCTTTCCGTACAAGCCTTGGATTTGACTTTACTTCTCAAAGAGATCGTCGATTCCAATTCACTACTCCTGAAAACTCTGAACCAAATAATGAAACAAGGTTTACAGAGAATGCACAGGATATTACTTCTTGGACTTGGACTAATACATTGAATTATACCAAAACTTTTGCAGAGAAGCATAATGTTACTGCAATTGCGGGTTACGAAGCAATTAAAAACCAGAATAACTTCTTACAAGCACAGATTTCTAACTTTGTTACTTTAGACCAAAATGCTTGGTATGTTCAGCCTGCTTTAGCCGATCCAGGAACATTAAGTGGTTTCAGTAATGGTGGATTTAGTTCTTTACAATCTGTTTTTGGTAAAGTAGATTATAATTACGAAAATAAATATTATTTAAGTGGTACGGTACGTAGAGATGGGTCTTCTCGATTTGGTAGAAGTAACAGATACGGTGTATTCCCTGCGGTAAGTGCTGCTTGGAGATTATCTGACGAAGGATTTGCACAAGGAGCAGATTGGTTAGATGATATGAAAATTAGAGCTGGATGGGGTGTTACGGGTAACCAAGATATTCCTTCTGGTAGAGTATTTGACCAATTTGGTGGTGGAACAGCTTCTTCTTTCTACGATATTAATGGTACGAATACAAGTATCGTTTCTGGTTTTGTTAAAACATCTAATGGTAACCCAGATGCAAAGTGGGAAGAAAATGTTTCTGTTAACGTTGGATTTGATGCCTCTTTAGCAAATGGTGCTTTTGAAATTGTTTTTGACTGGTATAAGCGTACGGTAGATGATTTATTATTTAATCCATCTTTACCAGGTACTGCGGGTAATGCTGCTCCTCCAATTGTGAATATTGGAAAAATGGAGAATACTGGATTTGATTTAACTTTAGGTTATAGAAAGACTTTTGGCTCTGAGTTCAAATTTACTGCTGACTTGAATCTTGGACAATACACGAACGAGATTGTTAAGATTGATGGGGTACAAGATTTCTTCTTTGGCCCAGTAGGTGGTCGTGGCGGTACAACCGTAATCAACCAGTTAGGACAACCTATCGGTTCTTTTTACGGTTTAGTAGCGGATGGAATTTTCCAAAGCCAAGCAGAAGTAGATGCACATGCTGCTCAGGATGGTGCTGCCCCAGGTCGTATCCGATTTAAGGACGTCAATGGTGATGGTACTGTAAATGCTTCTGATAGAGATGTTATTGGTAGTTACCACCCAGATTTTACAGCTGGTTTGAATTTAGGATTTAACTATAAGAACTTTGATTTTAATGCTTTCCTTTTTGCTTCTGTTGGAAACGATATCTTTGATATTACAGATGAATTTACGGTTTTCCGTTTATTTAGTACTAACGTAAGAGCAGATAGATTAACAGATTCTTGGACCCCATCTAATCCAGGGGCAAAATATCCTCAATTAGATCAGAATGACCAATTCTCTAGTGCTTTCAGTAGCTTCTATGTAGAAGATGGATCTTATGTGAGATTGAAGAATATCTCTTTAGGATACACGATTCCTCAAAGTAATTTGGGAAATCTTGGCTTGTCTAGCTTGAGAGTTTATATCCAAGCTCAGAATTTATTTACCATTACTGGTTATGATAATATTGATCCATCATTACCTGCAATTAGCACAGATGGATCTGGTGGTAACCAATCTGACCAAGCACAGGGTATTGACAGAGGTACATACCCAACGAATAAAATCATTTCTTTTGGTATCAATGCTGCCTTTTAATTAGGGATAATAGTTACTTATTATAAGTAGCGATTACACTTGATTTTATAAATGACAGAAAGGTTACTTTAGAAATTAGTAAAAGGGATATTTTGTTAATAATTTTGGTAAGGATAGAGACTTTTTATATTGATTATAAAATCAAAAAAGCCAAAAGATGTCTACAAACCGTACCTTTAACAAATATAACTAAAACGTTAAAATTTAAACTTATTATAAAATGAAAAATATTTTAAAATATGTTGGAATTCTCCTTATAGCTACAGGTACTTTTATAGCTTGTTCGGATGATTTCTTAGATGGTCCTGCTCAGGGAGTACTGGATTCAGGTACATTAGCGAATGAAGCTGGTGTAGAAGCGACCTTAATTGCTTCTTATTCCATACTAGATGGATTTGCACAGTTTGGAGACTGGGGGGCTGCAGGTAGTAACTGGATTTTTGGATCCGTTTCTTCTGATGATGCTTATAAAGGTTCTGAACCTGGTGATCAGCAACCAACTACAGATGTTGAATTTTATCAGTGGAATACTGGTGGTGCGGATGGGTATTTAAATAGTAAATTCCAAGTACTTTATGAAGGAATTAGTAGAACTAATGCTACTTTAGCATTATTAACTACCGTTGAAGGAATTCCTACTGCAACTGCACAAAGAATTGAAGGTGAATCTAAATTTTTAAGAGCACATTATCACTTCGAAGCTTATAAATATTGGGGAAATATTCCTGTTTATACAGAAGCAGATATTGATTTTAGAAAAGCAAATGGTGGAGCGGATGCAGCTTTAGCTGCCGTTATCTCCGATTTGGACGATGCGATTAGTTTATTGCCCGCTTCTCAAGCACAAATTGGTCGAGTGACCTCTTGGACTGCCAAGGCATACAAAGGACGAGCATTATTGTTTGCTAAAGATTACGCTGGTGCTAAGGCTGTATTGAGTGATGTAGTAAACAATGGGCCTTATGCTTTAGAAGACTGTTTTCATGATGTATTTTCTGCTTTTAAAGATAATGGTCCTGAAACAGTATTAGCTTTCCAAGCTTCTTCTAATGATGGTGATCCTAATGGAGAAAACGGTAATAGAAATGACCGTTTGAACTTCCCTCACGGGGGTAGCCCATTTGGTTGTTGTGGATTCCACCAGCCTACTCAAAACTTAGTGAATGCTTTTAAAGTAGATGCTAATGGTTTACCTTTATTAGATGGTTCTTTCAATAGTGCTGATTTAACTGCATCAGATGCAGTTGATCCACGTTTAGATTGGACAGCTGGTAGAGATGACGTACCTTTCTTAGATTGGGGATTACATGCTCCAGGATGGATTCGTGATAGAGCTTGGGCTGGTCCTTATTCTCCTAAGAAGAATATCTACGAAAAAGGTTCTGGTGTAGGTAGTGCTGTAGGTTGGGCTTCTTACCAATTACACTCTATGAATTTACATATTTTGCGTTTTGCTGACGTTATGTTGATGTTAGCAGAGGCAGAAGTAGAAGCAGGTAGTCTAGAAACTGCAAGAGAATTAGTGAATCAAATTAGAACTAGAGCAGGTGCTTGTGCACAGGGAGCGGATGGTGTATCTGTTGCCACTACAATTGATGATCCTGCAATTACTTGGGCGAATTACCAAATTGGTACTTACGATGCTGCTTGGACAGACCAAACTACTGCTAGAGCTGCTGTTCGTATGGAGCGTCGTTTGGAATTAGCGATGGAAGGACACCGTTTCTTTGATTTAAGAAGATGGGGAACTTTCAAGGAAGTATTAAACGAATATGTTTCTGTTGAAAAGACTAGAAGAAATTACTTAAACGGTGCTAGTCCAGTAGAAGATCGTCACCTATGGTATCCATTACCAACTATTCAATTAGAATTGAGTTCTGTTGAAGGTACGCAAATGTTACAGCAGAATCCAGGATGGTAATTATTGGGTTTAATCATTATTGATTATTCCTCAAATATATACTAGTAAAGAGTCCCGGAAGAATGAAGCAATGCTTCTTCTTTCGGGATTCTTTTTTTGATCTTTATCAACCTATAAATTGACTGGCTAAAAAACGTATGAGTAACTACAAATTATTTCTTTGTATCTTTTCCTGTATACTGGTAAGTTGTCAACCCGAAGTAGAACAAACACCTATTTTACCAGTTTATACACCTAACCCAAGCGCCCTTTTTACTAGCTTACCAACCGAGCGAACGGGTGTCGCCTTCATCAACCAAATTGAAGACCAAAAAGACTTTAACATATTAAGCTATCGAAATTTTTATAATGGAGGAGGTGTGGCTATAGGAGATATTAATAATGATGGTTTAGCAGATATATACTTTACCGCTAATCTAGAAAAGAATCAACTCTACTTAAATAAAGGCAATTTTCAATTTGAAGATATTACCCAAAAAGCAAACGTTGGTGGTTCAAGAGCCTGGAGTACAGGAGTGGCGATGGCAGATATCAATGCAGATGGTTGGTTAGATATTTATGTCTGCAATTCAGGAGATATAGCTGGCGATAATAAAGAAAATGAATTATATATCAACCAAAAAGATGGTACTTTTAAAGAAGCGGCCAAAGAATGGGGCTTAAATAATAATGGGTTTTCAACCCATGCTTCTTTCTTTGATTACGACCAAGATGGTGATTTGGATTGTTACTTATTGAATAATAGTTTTATTAGCCCTGATAGAATTGAACTTTATACCAGAAGTAGAACAGAAATAGACGAAGAAGGAGGGGATAAGCTATATAGAAACGATGGAACTACTTTTACGGACGTTACCACCGAGGCAGGCATTTATTCAAGTGATGTTGGTTTTGGATTGGGCGTTTCTGTGAGTGACTTGAACGGAGATATGTTGCCAGATATTTATGTGAGTAATGATTTTTGGGAAAGAGATTATTTTTATCGAAATTTAGGAAATGGTCAATTTGTTGAAGAACTGGAAGCAAGGTTTTCTTATACTTCTTTAAACAGTATGGGAGCAGACATAGGTGATTTGAATAATGATGGACATCCAGAAATCATGACAACGGATATGCTGCCAGCGGATAATTTTAGGAGGAAGACGATGACTAAATTTGACCCTTTTCATTTAATTGAAGCCAAAAAGAAAGCGGGGTACTATTATCAAGGACTTCAAAATACCTTACAACTAAATAAAGGAAATGGAGATTTTCAGGAAGTGGCTTTTCAAAAAGGAGTAGCTGCTACAGATTGGACATGGGGTGCTTTGTTTCTTGATTTGAATAATGATGGATCGAAAGATATTTTTCTGAGTAATGGAATTAATAAAGATTTGACGGATTTTGATTTTGTCGATTTTGTTAAAGATGATGAAAATGTAAAAGAGATCGTGAAAAAATCTCAAAGAGCAGATTTTAGAGATTACTTGCCTTATATGCCCTCGACTAAATTATCTAATTATGCTTTTTTAAATGATGGGAATACTAATTTTACTAATGAGTCGGCTTCCTTGGGGTTAGATGAACCTTCTTTTAGCAATGGTGCGGCTTACGGAGATTTAGACAATGATGGCGATTTGGATTTGGTGGTGAATAACGTCAATATGCCTGCTTTTGTTTATCAAAATAAAACGGTTGAAAAAGGAGGAACAAATTACTTGAAGGTCAAATTTACAGGTAAGGAGAAAAACCCTTTAGGCATTGGCGCAAAAATAATTTTGACGACTACAAATGGCATTCAAACTTACCAACATTATTTATCTAGAGGTTTTCAAAGTTCCGTTGCACCTGGATTAGTGGTAGGGCTGGGAGATATAACAACTATTGAAAAAGTAGAAATTATATGGGCAGATAAAAGCAAACAAATTTTAACTCAAGTAGCTGCCAACCAAACTTTGGAAGTAGAACAAGCTGCCGCTAATTTAAAATTTGTTCGACCCGCTAGAAAGCAGCAAAAAACTTTATTCAGCGAAAAAATTCCAAAATCTATTGCTGAAAAAGCATTTCATAAAGAAAATAAGTTTAATGATTTTGATACAGAAAATTTATTGCCTCACCAAATATCTACGCTAGGCCCTAAAATATTAACGGCAGACGTCAATGGCGATAATTTAGAGGATTTCCTGATTTTAGGAGCTGCTGATGATCCAAGTAAACTATTTATTCAGCAAGAGAATGGGGAATTTGATTCACCTTTCCAAGAAGGTATCTTTTTTGACCAAAAATTAGAAGCTACTTGTGGCCTTTTTTTGGATGTTGATCGAGATAAAGATTTAGATTTAATAATTGGACACGGAGGCAATGAATTCCAAAAAGGTCGGGCTAATTTTAGTCTGCGCTTTTATGAAAATGACGGAACAGGACAATTTAAATATGACCACGAAAAAGCACCGCCAGGCGGCGGTAATCTGTCCTGTATAGCACCTGCGGATTTGAATAAAGATGGCTATATGGATTTTTTTATGGGAGGTTATGTAGTGCCTGGAAATTACGGACTTGTTCCTGCTAGTTTTTTAGTGATTAACGATGGTGATGGAGGCTGGGTCAGCAATACGGCTCAAGAAATTGGACAATTAGGGATGGTCACAGCAGCGCAATGGACAGATATTGATAAAGACGAAGATCAAGATTTGTTAGTAGTAGGGGAGTGGATGCCGATTACTTTATTACGAATGGAAAATGGGCAATTACAATCCAAAGAAACCATTCCAAATAGTCATGGTTGGTGGCAATCGCTAAAAGCAGCAGATTTGGACGGAGATGGAGATGATGATTTTATAGTAGGTAACTGGGGCGAAAATTCTGTATTTCAAGCTTCTGTCGAGCAACCAATGAATATGTATGTCAATGACTTTGATAAAAATCAAAAATCGGAATTTATCATTGAAACTTGGTTTGAAGGTAGTCAAAAAGCTTTTCCTTTTGCTTCTAAAATGGATTTGACTGGACAACTACCGCATCTAAAAAAGAAGATTCTAAAACATAAAGATTATGCCAATAGCACCTACGAACAAGTTTTTTCAGTAGCAGAACGAGCTGGAGCAAAATCATTTACAACGACTACTTTGAAAAGTGCTATTCTTTGGAATGAGCCAAATGGTCTAAGATTAGAAGCGCTTCCCGATGCGGCTCAATTATCACCTATCCTTGCCATTCATGTGGATGATATGGATAAAGATGGACAACAAGATCTCTTATTAATGGGGAATTATTATGGTTTAAAACCAGAAGTAGGTAGACAAGATGCCAACCGAGGGTTATTTTTAAAAGGAGATGGGAAAGGCGGATTTGTAGAATTATCAACCGATGTTACGGGGATAAATGTCAAAGGAGAAATTAGAGATATTCAAACGATCAAACGAGCCAATGGTAAAGAACTGTTATTAATTGGTCGAAATAATGCACCTGTTTTGGGATATGAAAAAAATTAGGTACTTTGTAGGAGTTAATGCTGTATAATTTTTTTAAACTTAAAACTTTTAAAATGAAACAACTATTTGTACTGCTTTTAATGGCATCTTTTTACACAGCATGCGCTCCCTCTACTACTAAATCACTAACCGTAACACCTGAAATGGAATCAGAAGAAGAATATTCTGCTCAAGCGGATTTAATTGCCAAAATCGAGGCAATACCCGGTTTAAGAATAGATGGATTTGGCCATAATATGAAAGTACCTTCCTGTCCCAACTTTATACTTAATGGTATAGAAAGAGGAAATAATTTATTTGATGTCTGCCAATTAGTTGAAGGTAAGAATATAAAGAAAGTAGAATTTCCTAGAAATTCTGGTCCTACCATTTATAGAAATGGTCTTCTGGGGTCTTTTCATTCTTTTATTGTAATCGAAACAGACTAAGCCAAAACTTCCTATTTATTAGAAAATTCTGACTCTTTGATACATTGCAAACCGTAGTTTAGCCTTTCCCGAATATTGGGATGCCTAAGCTACGGACACTTTAAATGCATTGTATCAAAAAAACAAAAATTAATAACCGACACACATTTTAGCTTAATGAGTAAACTCAATTTTCAAAAACTTTCCTTTCTACTTATTTTAGTTATAACTACGGCATGCAATTGGAACACTAACCATCAATTCGAACTATTATCCCCCGAAGAAACTGGAATTACCTTCTCTAACACCATCACCGAATCGGAAGAAATTAATATCCTGAAAAATGAATATATCTATAATGGCGGGGGTATTGCCGTAGCAGATTTTAATGAAGATGGTCTATCCGACTTATACTTTACGGCGAATATGGAATCGAATAAATTATACCTAAATCAAGGTGATTTTAAATTCGAAGACATTACTGAAGAAGCGGGAGTAGTTGCTGAAAACCGTTGGTCTTCAGGGGTTGCGGTTATAGATATTAACCAAGATGGTTGGCCAGATATTTATGTTTGTGCGACCAATAGGTCTGATGCTGTACAACGGCAAAATACCTTATTTATTCACCAAGGATTGAATGGAGAAAATGTGCCTACTTTTAAAGAAATGGCGAGCGCATATGGATTGGCTGATCAATCACATACGACCAATGCTACTTTTTTTGATTATGATAATGATGGTGATTTAGATGTTTATTTGTTAGTTAATGAAATGGATGAAACGAAATTACCTAATAAATACCGCAAAAAAATAATAGACGGTAGCTCTCCAAAAACTGATAAATTGTTCCGAAATGATTGGAGTGCAACATTGGGACATCCTGTATTTACAGATGTATCTAAAGAAGCGGGTATTCTAATAGAAGGGTTTGGTTTAGGCGTGAATATTACGGATATTAATAAAGATGGTTGGAAAGATATTTTCGTTTCCAATGACTATTTGACCAATGATTTATTTTATATCAATAATGGAGATGGCACTTTTACGGATAAAGCAGATACTTATTTTAAACATACGAGTGCGTCTGCAATGGGGAGTGATGTAGTGGATGTGAATAACGATGGCTTGGCAGATGTGATTGCGGTAGATATGTTGCCAGAAGATAATTTTCGGAAAAAGACGATGTTGCCAGCTAATAATTATAGCAGTTATTATAATAATGACCGCTTTGGTTATACCTACCAATATTTGCGAAATACACTACAATTAAATCAAGGAGAAAGACCTGATTCTACTAAAGATATTACGTTTAGTGAAATAGCTATGGTAGCAGGAATTAGTGCCACGGATTGGAGTTGGACGCCTTTAGTGGCGGATTTTAATAATGATGGATATCGAGATATTATTATTACCAACGGTTTTCCAAAAGATGTAACTGACCGAGATTTTATTGATTATCACCAACAATTTAATCGCTTGGCTTCTCCTAATCTGTTATTATCTCAAATCCCTTCTGTCAAAATAAGGAATTATGCTTACCTAAATAATGGAGATTTAACCTTTTCTAATGTGACAAATGATTGGGTGGGTACCAAAACAGTTTCCTTTTCCAATGGAGCTGTTTATGCGGATTTAGACAATGACGGAGATTTGGATTATGTGGTAAATAATATCAATGATGCGGCTTTTGTCTATAAAAATAATTTAAAAAATACGGAAGACAACCCAGCCAATTGGTTGCGGATTAATTTTATTGGAGACAAAGCTAATCCGACTGGACAAGGGGCAACTATTCAACTTTTTTATGGGGAGAACCAGCAACAATTTTGGGAACATACGACCTTTAGAGGGTATTTATCTACGATGGAATCTGTGGCACATTTTGGCTTGGGTAGCAATACAACGGTATCTAAAATTATCTGTACTTGGCCAAATGGGCAACAGCAAATTTTAGAAAATGTAGCCGTTAATCAAATATTAAGCTTAGATATTAAGGATGCTACAAAGTCAGCGCGGGACAATAAATTAGCAGAAAAGGAATCACCAATTTTCAAAGATATTACTTCGGAAACTGGTATTAATTATCTGCAAGACGAAGAAGATTTTGTTGATTTTAATGTTCAGCGTTTAATTCCACATAAATTATCTCAGTACGGACCAGGCATTGCTGTTGGCGATGTCAATGGAGATGGATTAGATGATTTTTTTGTAGGCGGATCTAGATTTAAAAAAGGGCAATTTTTTATCCAACAAGCACACGGTCAATTTCAAGCGACCGATTTATGGATGGATATGACGGAAGAACCTAGAGAAGAGACTTTAGGCGTTTTATTATTTGATGCAGATAAAGATGGTGATAATGATTTGTATCTAGTGAATGGAGGCAATGAATTTGTGGCAACCGATTCCACTTATCAAGACCAGTTTTATGTGAACGAAAATGGTCGATTCCGATTAGAAAAGAATGCCTTACCTGAATTTTTGAGTAGTGGCTCCTGTATTAAAGCAGCAGACTATGATAAAGATGGAGATTTAGATTTATTTGTAGGTGGTCGACTTGAACCACAACAATATCCCAAACCAGTTTCTAGCTATATTTTACAGAATAATTCTACAGCGAATCAAATAAAATTCGATATAGTCAATGAAAAAATAGCTCCTGCTTTAACCGATATTGGGTTAGTTTGCGATGCCCTTTGGACGGATTATGATAATGATGGCTGGCAAGATTTATTGATTGCAGGAGAATTTATGCCCATTACCTTCCTGAAAAATAACGAAGGAAAATTTGAGCCATCAGGTAAAATAATAGATCAAGCAACTAAACAACCAAGTAATAAAAGGGGCTGGTGGAATAGTCTAGTAGCGGCAGATTTTGATCAAGATGGAGATATGGATTATGTGGTAGGAAATACAGGAATGAATACCTTGTGGAAAGTGACCGAAGACCAACCGATTGGATTATATGCAGCAGATTTTGATGGAAATGGAGGATATGATGCCATTCCAACGGCTTACTTTTCCACCTTTGACCAGCGAGACCCCAAAGAATATCCTTATTTTGGAAGAATGGATATGGATAAACAAATTATTCAATTCAAAAAGGAATTTCCTGTACACCGAGATTTTGGTTTAAAAACAGTAAAAGAGGTTTTAGAAGTCTTTGAAAATACTAATCCGCTGATTTTAACCGCCAATTACCTAAAATCTGCTTATCTTGAGAACCAAGGTGATGGTAATTTTGCTTTGCAGGCATTGCCTATAGAGGCCCAAATTGCCCCCATTTATGGTATGATTGCTAAAGATTTTGACGGAGATGGATATAAAGATGTTTTATTACAAGGCAATGACCACGGAATGGAAACAGCAATGGGTAAAGCAGATGCTTTTAATGGTTTATTATTGATTGGTGACGGAAAAGGTGGATTTGAACCAACAACTTTAGCGGAGAGTGGATTTTATATGCCAGGAGATGCTAAAGCTTTGGTACAAGTTAGACAAGCCAATCAACAATTAGCGATTATCGCCTCCCAAAATAAAGGCCCGTTAAAAGTATTTGGGAATACCGCTACTAATTCAAAAAATATTGATTTACAGCCTTTTGATGCTTACGCCATTATTACCTTAAGTGATGGACAAAGTTATAAAGAAGAATGTGGTTACGGTCAGACTTTTTTATCTCAATCTGCTAGAGTATTAACGGTGCCTACTAATGCCAGTAAAGTAGAAGTGTTTGATTATCAGGGAGGGAATAGAGTGATTTTGTAAACCGAAAAAGACAGTTTGCTTTTCCGCAGGAAACTACTAATGCTACATTACCACGTACTATTTGTCATTTTTGAGAAAATCTACTAACGCCTAATTACTGTGTTTTTTTTCAACACATAGCCACAATAGTAAAAACAACACATAGAAAACATAGTTTTATCGACTAAAAAACTATGTTTTACTATGTTTCAAACTATGTGGCTATGTGACAAAAAATCAATTTATTCTAATGCAGCATTGTCAAAAGTTACTTGAGACATTTCAATGATATAAATGCTAAATCGCTCAAAAATATGCCTCTTTTTATGCTGCCTTCCCATGTATTTATTCGGGCAAGAAGACACCTCTTTGGAATGGATTAAGGAATTGGCAAGAGAAGTGAAAGAAGAAACGGATTTGTGCGAACGATGTAAGTGGATTCCCCCTGCCATTTCAGAAATAGAAAATAGCGGTCGGATTTTTTATTTTTTGAGGTACGGTTGTTCCAATACGGAATCAGTCGCAAGAATGTACTCCCCCGAAGGTACTTTTTTAGGAGAATGTAAATCTAATGATGATGACTTTGTTTGTAATCCTTCTGATGTAGATGCTTTTATTACCTATACCTTTGCCACTCGTATTACCGTACTTTGGAGTTGTGAAACAGATTTTGACTGTGCTTTTGCTTTGGCCAATAATATCGAGCGAGAAGTGCCTATTTTTGTCAATGATGACCGTTGCACAGAAGGGATTAAAACACTAGAAGTTTCCGATAAATTTATGACTTACGAATGGGCAGGAGAGGGCGAAGTTGGTATAACCTCCACTTTAGAAGTGACAAAAGGAGGACGATATGAAGTAACGGTAACGGATGAACTGGGCTGTACTTTTTTTGGAAACATAGACATTCCTGATATTAGTAAAGTAGACGTAAAAATTAAAGGGCCATCTACAATATGCCCAGAAATGACTGCTGATTTATTGGTGTTTGGTTTTGACTCCTACCAATGGTCAACTGGGGCTACGGATTCCTTGATTAATATTTCAGAAGCGGGAGCCTATCAAATAACGGTGACCAATGACCAAAATTGTGAAGGTGTTTCTTCTTTTATCGTGCAAAATTTTGATCCTTTAGAGCTTACCATTCATGCAGATAAAACGACCGTACCTGAAGGAAATCCTGTAAATATAGCGGTTAGTATTCCGAGGGAAGAAGCAATAATAGCTTATGAATATGAATGGATGACAAACGGTCAAATTGATTGTAGAACTTGCCCAGAAATCAACTATTTTCCACAGCGTAATAATGAATTATATATTCTGGTGACAGATGAAAATGGCTGTATTAATAGAGCTGATTTTGTTATCGATGTAACTGAATTACCCTCAGAAATTTATGCCCCCAATATATTTAACCCTGCTAGTTCTTCTGGTAATAATCAATTTACTATATACGGAGGAACAAATGCTAAAACCATCGAAAGTTTTTCCATTTTTGATCGCTGGGGCAGTTTGGTCTTTTTCAAATCGAACCTTTTACCGAATCAACCTAATGAAGGCTGGGATGGTCGAATCAATGGAATACTGGCTAAACAGGATACTTATTTATATCAAGCCATTGTGCTTTTTGCTAATGGGGAGCGAAAGACTATGGCTGGAGATGTTTTTTTGCTTCGGTGATTAATTTTGATTAAATAAAGGCATTCGTAGTGCACTATGAAAAGTTATAATAAAAAAAGTTTGAGGTGCTATGATGGTTGCTTCAAATAAGACTTTATTAGTCGCCCTATTTATCTCTATTATTTTACCATATTTTTTCTCATTAAAATCAATTGATCCACTAGTCATTAATACATTGTTTTGCACTTCATCGTAGGTTACTTTTGATACTATTCTGCTGTATAATTCAGCTCCCCTTTCCTTTCCATAAGTCCATACTTGTTTGATTGTTTTGTTGGTTTCGTCAATTTCATATTCTACTGCACGACTGTATGCTTGAGTTGAATTAAAATTTCGATTATCCCCATTAGGGACGAGGAAAAAAATAACCTACCAGCCTGACGGATTCTTTTTCCATTTAACTGCGTTAAAATTTTCCAACGTAATAAAGACTATGCTGGAAAATTTTGCCTTGTTAAAAGAAAAAATAACCTCGTCATTTCTGGTACATTATTAATTGCCTCGCCCCTTATAAAAAACTAATAGATTACCATTGGGCATCAAAAAAGGAGCATGTTGGTACCAGGCCCATTCAAAATCTGGGTGATTGGTAGTACCTTCAAGAACGGCTAAATCTGTAATAGGTAGACCTTCTGCATCTAAGGGCTGTAATAAAAACTCATTTAAATCCAATCCATTTGCCGATGTTTTCCAGTCTTTATGTGGAGCAAGTATCCAAATAACTTCATTATTTTCTGTTAATTTGACAATACCTTGTGTTCTACCTGACACGATGATTGCATTATCTTTTTCGTCAAAAGCAATGGCATTACCATGAAACCAATCTTTGTTGATATCTCCTAGGTCGGTATCCCAAGTTTGCCGAAATCTGTCTAAGGATTCTCTTAAACCCCATTTACGAATAATAGTATTGCTGGTTCGATCAATTTCTAAAACAATATCCTCGATGGTTGACTGTCCTTTTTCACTTGCCGTTAATAGCAAATTACCATTGGGTTTTTCAATGACGGTATGATGGAAAATATAATCATTCAAATCCCAATTATTTACAATGTCGCCAAACATGTCTATTTCATATATAGCGTTACTGTTCTTATCTCCAAAAATAAAATGACCATTTTGTAAACGACTTAATCCCACTTCATAAATCAAGTCACTTAGCTTGGGATGCTCACTATAGTCAACATACCAACGAATATCTCCAAATTCATCAAACATGAAAGCTTTTTGAGGAAGTCTATTTCTGTTATATCCTGCGTAGTTTACTAAATTCCAGCCTGGGGTCATCATCGAAACATCAGCCTTTTCTATGCGAACTACGGGTAATTCAGTAGTTAATGGCGGTGTTGCTATAGTGAGGGTGTCATTACTCAACATCATTCCATTTTCATCCATTAAAGCAAGTTCTACTTTATTTTGAAAACTAGGATATAAACCTAAAACAGGAAGACTAAAAGCCATATTGAGGTCTGTAAATTCTCTAATTACATCAGACGCTGCTCCATTTTTTCCATTGACTTTTAAGCGAATGGTGACCTCTTTATTAGTAGAGAATTCCAATTTTGCCGATAAAGGCGCATAAGTACTTGGATTTAGTAGGACATTTAAATCTTGAATAATACCTCCATTATTATTATTTGTTGGAGGATTGGGAATAATAGGGGTTGTGTCTTTTCCACAGTTGATAAAAAAAAGAGCTAAACAAAGAATGGAGCTGATAAACAAGGTATATATTTTCATTTTTGATGGTTATGGTTAAATCAAATTGGATTATTGCAATTGTTTTTTATTCCATGCAAAGGAAGCATAATTAATCGTCATTTTCGAGGTGACTATTTTTTCATTATGCTAACCGACAACGGCTTAACTGACCTACTTAAAATACCGTACATAATCCACCACCATTTGTTGTGGAAAAACAGTAGTCTCATCTGGATTACCTGGCCAATTTCCACCTATAGCGATATTGAAAATAAGGTAAAAAGCTTGATTGAATGGATATAAATCTCCTTGTGTACTGGAAACCGTAACTTTATGCATTAACACTTCATCCATATACCATAATAGCTCATCCCTTTCCCACACTAAACTAAATACATGGAATCGTTCACTAAATTTTTCATCTAAACTAAAAGAAGCCCCACTAGATTTATTAGGCCCTCCTTGTGGGCCCCAATGGGCTGTACCATGGGTGATTTTAGGCGTATGACCAACCAATTCCATAATATCAATTTCTCCACAAGCAGGCCATCCAACGGCATCAATATTTTGACCTAACATCCATATAGCTGGCCAAATGCCTTGCCCTTCAGGCATTTTAGCTCGGATATCAATTCTACCAAATTGAAAAGCTTGTTTGCCTTTCGTATGAATTTTAGCAGCTTTAAAATTACTACTTCCTTCTTTAGTGGCTTGGATAACTAATTGTCCATCGGCTAACCAAATATGTTCTGGTTCATTGGTGTAGACCACTAATTCATTATTCCCCCAACCACAAAGATCTGGACAACCATCTCCTAAATCATAATTGAATACATCGGTATCTAGAGCTGTTCCGTCAAACTCGTCTGACCATTCTAACTCATAACCGAAATGACTCATAGCCGTTTCATAGCCATCCGCATTATAAGTAGGTTGGTCATCATCTTGAATGATACCAATAGCGGTAGCTTGATTAATAGTCGCATTGGTCGCTTCCGTTAGTGTCACCATTAATTTTTCATTAATTTCATTCACTTCATCATCAACAATCGGAACAGCGATACTAGCAGAATTACTACCTACAGGTATTTCTATGGTGCCTGAACTGGCCATGAAATCTTTCTCAGGTTCTGCGGTAAGCCCACTAATAGTGTAATTAATGGAAACGGCAGCAGTCAAAGTTTCACTTGCCCTGATTTCAAATTGTAGCCTACCAGAATTCGCGTTTTCAAACAACGTACTACCATTAACGGAAACAGATGCTTGTGTAACTGGATTTGGTTGAGTAGTTTCACTACTATTTTTACTACAACCTAAATTGAATATAAAGAACAGGAAAAACAACTTATTTAATTTATACATATTGGGTGTTTTTGGTTTAAACCTATAGAAAATAGATTTAAGGCAGTCAAATAATACAAATGAACTAAATTAAACTTATTAAAAAATAAAATATGTCATTTATTTCATTGATTTTCAATTAGTTATTGATTTTCGTCAAAAAGGTTGCCAAACTAATATGTCAGAAAAACTCAACTGATTGAAATGTC
>Ga0208544_10000321_pt1 | contig 39521 bp, 51 predicted proteins | sample DEB08_DNA_9_FD_184526 | JGI IMG/M metagenome (GOLD analysis project Ga0208544, IMG submission 184526) | Aqueous microbial communities from the Delaware River and Bay under freshwater to marine salinity gradient to study organic matter... | ecosystem: Environmental > Aquatic > Marine > Coastal ... | reverse complement strand
AACCGATGTATAAACGGTTTTCAGTACTTGTAATCCAAGCGCAGAAGCGCTCCCATAATGAAACGCCTTCGCGTCTTTCTAAAGTTGCTGTCATAATAACATTTTTATAATTTTAATTCTTCCCAAGCTAGGTGCTTGTTAGTTTCAATTATAAGACCAATCAAGGAAGAAAACTAATAAAAAACTAATTTATTTTGTTATTTTAAAGAATTACATTATAATTAAGTTAAATAATACAATATTAGATTACAAAATTTATGTCTCATACAGTTAAAATCTACGATACATGTATCGGTTGTACTCAATGTGTAAGAGCATGTCCTACAGATGTTTTAGAAATGGTTCCATGGGATGGATGCAAATCAGGCCAAATTGCTTCTTCACCACGTGTTGAAGATTGTGTTGGCTGTAAGCGTTGTGAAACTGCTTGTCCGACAGATTTTTTAAGTGTACGTGTATACTTAGGTGCTGAAACAACAAGAAGTTTAGGTTTAGCATATTAAAATAGCTCAAAGCAAATTTATTTTTATAAATAAATTTGCTTTTTTAAGACAACCAACCATAGCTATGTAACCCTTTCCCTAGGAAATTAACCCCTAAATAACAAATCCAAATTACAAAAAATCCAACTGACCCTAAAATAGCTGTTTTTTTACCATCCCAACCTTTTGTAAGACGAGAATGTAAATACGTTGCGAAAATAAGCCATGTGATTAAAGCCCATGTTTCTTTTGGATCCCAACTCCAGTATGAACCCCACGCTTCATTTGCCCAAACCCCACCTGCGATAATTCCAATTGTTAAAAATGGAAATCCTAATCCGATAATTCTATAACTCCAGTTATCTAAACTATGTAAAAGTTTTAATTTTCCTAACTCTGAAACTTCATCTGATGGGGAGAACAGTTTAGCTTCATAATAATCTACCATTACGTTATATAAAGGTAAATATGATTCATCAATTACTTGTAAATCTACTTCTTTATAGTTTGAAATCACTAAAAATAAAATACATAATAATGATCCCATAATTAAAGTCGCATAACTTAGCATCATCATACTAACATGCATCATTAACCAGTTGGATTGTAATGCTGGAACTAAAGGACTTGATTTTTGCATTTCAGGAGATAATGTTAGATTGGCAAACCCATTAATTAACAAAGCAACGGGAATTAAAATTGCCCCCATTAATTTACTCTTTGTTTTAAATTCTAGATATAAATAAATTGTTAACAATGTCCATGTTAAAAACAATAAAGATTCATATAAGTTACTTAATGGAAAGTAACCTGCCACAATCCATCTTGAGCATAAAATGAAAAATAATAATAAATTTGCGATAATAGCGCTAGTTCTTCCAACTTTAGCTAACCCATTTGTCCAGTTAAAAAAGAATAGACTTAACCAATATATAACCATGGAAAATAATAAAATACCAAAAACTATGTTAGATGAAAAATTTTGAATATTATTCCAGTCCATCAAATTCCTCCAAAATATTAGATATAGATTGTTTACAGTATAACATTTTAATAGAAATTATTTGAATTTCGTTTTTTTATAGATTTTTATTATGAGAAGGTGTTATGTTTTACTAAAATAATTAAGCCAAATTTAACATATTAAATTTTAACGAATTAAATCATTTTTACATAAAAATTGACATTCTAAACCTATTAAGGTTAGTATGATTTTAATTTCTATAAAACATTAGATTATGTCAGGAACAGTTAAATATGAAATGATGATTCTTCTAACAGAAGAATTTAATGATAGTGAATTAAAAACGTGGGCTTTTAATTATGCGAAAATTTTACAAAATTTAAGCGCCTCTGAAATTTCGGTAATCTCTCGTGGAAAACGTGATTTAGCATATTGGATTAATAACCAAAAAAAGGGTAGTTTTATTCAAATCAATTTTTCAAGTATGCCTAAATATTTAGATCAATTTGTTAGTGATTTAAAATTTGACCAAAATGTTTTAAGATTTTTAATTTTAAATAAAAAAAGTTAAATTTCTTAATTTAACTTTGAATATACAGCTCAAATCTGTTATAATAAAAAGAGTTAATACATCCTCAGTAGCTCAGTGGTAGAGCAATCGACTGTTAATCGATTGGTCGTAGGTTCAAGTCCTACCTGGGGAGTATTTACGAAGAATTAAGAAATGAATAATAATTTTGACAAGTTAAAAATTGGTAGTAAATCTTTTACCTCACGATTAATGTTAGGTACCGGTAAATACAGAACAATGAATGACGCGATAAATAGCGTTAATAGTAGTGAATGTGAAATCGTTACCGTAGCTATACGTCGTCTACCGACAAATTTAGATAATGATAGCAGTAGTTTTTTAAATCATTTGGATTGGAATAAATTATGGTTATTACCAAATACTGCGGGTTCACAAACAGCAGAGGAAGCCATTCGAATGGCTTTTTTAGGGCATGAATTGGCTTGTCAACTTGGACAAGAAGATAATTTTTTTGTAAAATTAGAAGTAATTTCGGATCCTAAATACTTGTTACCAGATCCAGTTGGAACTTTAAAGGCCGCTGAATTTTTAGTTAAAAAGGGTTTTACTGTAATGCCGTATATAAATGCGGATCCAATGTTAGCACTACATTTAGAAGATTTAGGGTGCGCTACAGTAATGCCTTTAGGATCTCCAATAGGATCAGGACAAGGCTTAAATAATTTATCGAATATCAAGATTATAATCGAAAATTCAAGCATTCCCGTTATCGTTGATGCTGGAATTGGCACTCCTAGTGAAGCTGCTATGGCTATGGAATTAGGCGCTGATGGTGTCTTATTAAACACTGCGGTATCACAGGCTAAATATCCTGAAAAAATGGCTTATGCAATGAATCTTGCAGTTCAATCTGGTAGATTAGCTTATGCTGCCGGACGTATGGAGAAAAAATTTTATGCGAGTCCAAGTTCTCCTATAAGTGAAATAAGTAAACTATAAAAAATTGTTAGAAATTGAAAAAATTATTTAAACCATTTAAAAATCTAATTTTAAATGGTTTAAATAATTTTTTAGTTATTTTTATTAATTACGTCAACAGTATCTTCTTCTTTAAGTAGTTTTGGATCAACGTGACTATAATCAATATTTACAATAATATTATCATCAAAATCAGCATCTATAATAATTTTTGTTTTTGGATATAACGGTTTAGCTAAAAATTCTTGTGCTAAATTATCTTCTAATAAACGCATTACAGCACGACGTAATGGACGCGCACCATAAATAGGATCAAAACCTTGTTCTACTAAAATTTCTTTAACATTATTTCGAACTTCTAATTCCACTTCTTTTTCTTTCATCCGATCTTGTAATTGTTTGATCATGATTTCAGAAATTTGTTTTACGTCTTGACGTGTTAAATGACTAAAAATAATAATTTCATCTAGTCGATTTAAAAATTCTGGTCGGAAGTATTTTTTTAATTCCTCATTAACTAAAAACGAAATACGTTTAAAAACATTTGGATCTAAAACAGGATCTGTTGCTGAAGATAAGAAATCCGCATTAATGTCTAAGCTACTTTTATTTGGTTTTCGAGCTTGAATTCCACTCTCTTTTTCAATAATTTTCGCCCCAACATTTGAGGTCATGATAATTAAAGTATTTTTGAAATCAATTGTTCGACCTTTTGAATCTGTTAAACGTCCATCATCTAAAATTTGTAGTAATAAATTAAAGACATCTGGATGAGCTTTCTCAACCTCATCAAATAAAACAACTGTATATGGCTTACTTCGCACTGCTTCCGTTAACTGACCACCTTCACTATATCCAACATAACCTGGAGGTGAACCGATTAGTTTGGCAACAGTATGTTTCTCCATATATTCTGACATATCTAGTCGAACCATTACCTCTTCACTACCAAACATATATGCAGCTAAGGCTTTTGTTAATTCCGTTTTTCCTACCCCTGTAGGGCCTGCAAAAATAAAACTAGCAATTGGACGGTCTGGATTACGTAATCCTACACGAGCACGACGGATTGCTTTTGACACAGAAACAATAGCTTGATGTTGACCAATAAGTCTTTCATGTAAAGTGTCTTCCATGTTTAATAGTTTTTTCGATTCTGTTTCCGAAATCTTAGTCATTGGAATTCCTGTCCAACCTGCAATTACTTCAGAAATATCTTCTTCCATTACCATATCAACATGAACTCGTTTTAAACCAGCTTTTTCATTGATTTGTAAAGCTTGTTTCATGATTTGAATTTGGATTCTTACTTCCATTTCATAATCTAAAAGTTGTGAAGCTGTATCGTAATCTTGTTCACGAACACAAATATCTTTTTCACTTAGTGTTTCTTGAAGTTCATTTAATAATAATAAAATACCTTCAGGTAATCGTTTATTTTCTAAACGTACACGTGAACCAGCTTCATCTAAAACATCAATTGCTTTATCTGGTAAATAACGATCTGCAATAAACTTATCGGCTAAAATAGCCGCTTGTTCAATTGCTTTATCATGATAACTTAAGCTATGGTGACGTTCAAATTTTGAGCGTAACCCACGTAAAATATCAATAGTAACACCAACACTTGGTTCTTTTACTTGAACCGGTTGGAACCTACGTTCTAATGCTGCGTCACGTTCAATGTATTTACGATATTCTTCCATAGTCGTAGCACCGATACATCTAAACTTACCACGCGCTAAGGCAGGTTTTAAAATGTTAGCTGCATCAACAGCACCTTCAGCGGCACCAGCACCCACTAAGGTATGAATTTCATCAATCACTAAAATAATTGTTGAATCTAATTGAGCTTCTTCAACGATACGTTTTAATCGTTCTTCAAACTCACCTCGATATTTTGTTCCCGCAAGTAACGACCCTAAATCTAGAGACATAATTACATTACCCTCTAAGAAATTCGGAATATCTTGTGTTAAAATTAGCTGAGCAAGTCCTTCTGCTACAGCTGTTTTACCTACACCAGGCTCACCGATAAGAACAGGGTTATTTTTACTACGTCGAGCTAAAACTTTAATAACTTCAAAAATTTCTTTATCTCGACCAATAACAGGATCTAAACGACCTTCTACAGCTTCTTTTGTAATATTATCTGTATATTCATCTAAAGTCGGCGTACTACTTACATCGCCTTCACGATCTAAAATACGTTTTTCTGATTCTGATAATGGACGTAATAATTCTTCTTGATTTTCTTTAATAAGTGCTAATGTTTTATTTCGAAGTTGAGTTATATCCACACCTAATTTTTCAATAGTACGGATAGCAACACCATCTTCTTCTGCAATCAAAGCTAATAGAATGTGTTCAGTTCCTACATAATTTTGTCCGATATCTTTACCTTCTTGAACTGCCATTTCTAAAACTCGTTTTGCTCGAGGTGTAAATGGAATTTCTGAAGCAACAAAACCTGTACCTCGTCCAATATAGTTTTCAACCTCTTTTCGAGCTTTTTTTAATGTAACATTTAAAGAACGTAAAGCTTTAGCACCTAAACCTTGGCGTTGACCAACAACACCTAAAAAAAGTTGTTCAGTTCCTACAAAATTATGACCCATTCTTCGTGCTTCTTCTTGCGAAAGCATTATTACTTTAATCGCGCCTTCTGTAAATTTTTCAAACATTATGTCTTACCTTAGACCTAGATATAAAATTCTATTCACAAGTAACTAGGTTAGAGTCTCATACATTTCTAATGAGTATTGTTATTTGATTTTAAGTTATATATTATATAATATATATATATTATAAGTAAAATGGCGGTATGGCCAAGTGGTAAGGCAGTGGATTGCAAATCCTCTATCCCCAGTTCGAATCTGGGTGCCGCCTTTAAAATTGTTGCTATACTCTTGCCTTTTATTGTTATGTTTTGTAAAATATTAATATAACATTGGGGACGTGGTGGAATTGGTAGACACGACGGACTTAAAATCCGTTGCCTAGTGATAGTGCGTGAGGGTTCAAGTCCCTCCGTCCCCAGTATACTTGACCAGGAAATGAATATACCTGGACTGATATCAATATATATAATAATTAAAAATGTATAATATTTATTTTGTATACTTTTATCAAGTAACCAAGCTTATTATTAAACCTGCATTGTTGCCCAAAAGTAAGTTTAAGAGAATTCAATTATTTTTTAGTAGAATCAAATATATAAACCTGAAAAAATAGTCAAATCTAAATGTTTGCTCGATTTTACGTCATCTACAAAAAATTGATCAATAGTCACCATTATAATATTTTTTATTAAAGTTCAAAAAATAAGTCTCTTTTCTCGAATAACAATATACATATTGTTATCAAAGAAACTAGAATTATTTTTTGAGCTTAAAGCACAATTAAGATAAGCAAATACGGTATAAAACCCCTGATGGTAAATCTGATTCCGATAATAAATTAAAAATATCTACTGTCGAATCATGATAAATTTCGATAACGCGTTTATGAACTCTTAATTCAAAATGTTCACGAGAATCCTTATCTACGTGAGGAGATCGTAAAACACAATAAATACGTTTATCCGTAGGGAGTGCTACAATACCAACATTGTCTAACTCAATATTTTGTGTAAGATTAAGAATCTTACGACATGAACTCATTAAAAGCTCATGATTGAAAGATTCTAACCGTACACGGATTTTTTCTTTGGTTTTTGTTATCATAAATAGATTTAATTATTTAACAATTTTAGATACTACACCTGCACCAATAGTTCTACCACCTTCACGGATTGCAAAACGCATACCATCTTCGATAGCTACTGGGTAAATTAATTTAGCTGTCATTTTAATACGATCACCAGGCATTACCATTTCTACAACTGAACCATCATCTGCAGTAAACTGTTCAATTGAACCTGTTACATCAGTAGTTCGAACGTAGAATTGAGGACGGTAACCTGTAAAGAATGGTGTATGACGACCACCTTCTTCTTTTGTTAATACGTAAACTTCTGATTCGAAATCTGTATGTGGAGTAATTGTACCTGGTTTAGATAATACCATACCACGTTCAATATCTTCACGTGTAACACCACGTAATAAAATACCAACGTTATCACCAGCAAAACCTTCCTCTAATGTTTTTTGGAACATTTCAATACCAGTAATTGTTGTATTTTGTGTATCACCAACACCTACGATTTCTACGTTGTCACCAACTTTTACAACACCACGTTCAATACGACCTGTTGCTACAGTTCCTCGACCTGTAATTGAGAAAACATCTTCAATTGCCATTAAGAATGTTTTTTCAACGTCACGTTCAGGAGTCGGGATATATTCATCTACAGCATCCATTAATGCGTAAATTTTATCTACCCATTTGTTCTCACCACGTGCAACACTTGGGTTAGAAGTAATTGCTTCAATTGCTTGTAAAGCTGAACCTGGACAAATTGGAATATCATCACCTGGGAAGTCGTATGCAGATAATAATTCACGAACTTCTAATTCAACTAATTCTAATAATTCCTCATCATCTACTTGATCTTCTTTATTTAAGAAAACAACGATATCTGGAACACCAACTTGTTTAGCTAATAAGATATGTTCGCGTGTTTGTGGCATAGGACCATCTGCAGCAGATACTACTAAAATAGCTCCATCCATTTGAGCCGCACCCGTAATCATATTTTTAACATAATCAGCGTGACCGGGACAATCTACGTGCGCATAATGACGGGTTGCTGTCTCGTATTCAACGTGTGCTGTATTAATTGTAATACCACGTGCACGTTCTTCTGGTGCACCATCAATATCAGCATAATCTTTAAAGGTTGCACCACCATCTAATGCTAATGTAGCTGTAATAGCTGCAGTTAATGTAGTTTTACCGTGATCTACGTGACCAATAGTACCAATGTTAACATGCGGTTTTGTACGTTCAAATTTTTCACGTGCCATTTTTTAAATTTCCTGAAAGTTTTCCTTTGTATAAATATATAAAGCTTTTAGCGAGAAAAGAGAAATTAATATCTAAAATGTGCAAACGCTTTATTTGCCTCTGCCATTCTATGTGTTTCTTCTTTTTTCTTTATAGTATTACCTATATCATTTGCTGTGTCAATTATTTCACTAGCTAATTTTATTGCCATTGTACGACCCACACGTTGGCGTGAGTACTGAATAATCCATCTTAACGATAAATTAGTTGCTCTAAATGAGTTTACTTCGATGGGAACTTGATATGTTGAACCACCAATTCGACGGGCTTTTACTTCCACTACCGGACTGGCATTTCGAATAGCTTTTTCAAATACCATTAAAGGATCTTCGTTAGTTTTTGTTTTAATAATTTCAAAAGCTCCATTAACAATATTTTCTGCTACAGTTTTTTTCCCAGATTTTAAAATTCTCTTTGTTAATAAACTAACTAAATAGCTATTATATGTAGGATCTGACTTGGGAAATCTTTTTTTTGATATATTACGACGAGACATATGCTAACGTATTTTAAATTAATATATTTTATTTATTTTTTAACTTCTTTGTCTTTTAAAAAGTTTTTAATTTTTCGGATAAGTAGGTCAAGTGACATTAATTTAAAAAATAAATTATTTCTTATCCTTTTGGTTTTTTAACACCGTATTTAGAACGACGTTGTGTTCTATCTTTCACACCACCACTATCTAAGGCGCCTCGAATAATATGGTATCGAACACCGGGTAAATCTTTAACTCGACCACCGCGAATTAAAACCACTGAATGTTCTTGTAAATTATGACCAATACCAGGAATATAAGCAGTCACTTCAAATCCAGAAGTTAAACGGACACGAGCAACTTTTCGAATCGCTGAATTTGGTTTCTTCGGAGTTGTTGTATAAACCCTTGTACATACACCACGTCTTTGTGGGCAATCCACTAAAGCAGGGGATTTAGTTTTCTTTTTGATTTGAATTCGTCTTGCACGAACTAATTGTTGAATAGTAGGCATTTGTTTTATAAGTCTTATATAAATATAAAGTTCTTAAATATTCATTACTTTACTCTTCGCTTGAGTTTAATCCATATTTTTTCATGAATCGTTCTACACGACCTTCAGTATCAATGATCGTTTGCGAATCCGTATAAAATGGATGATTGGCAAGCCAAACATCGACAGTTAATTCAGGTCTAGTAGAACCTACGTAACAAATAAGTTTTCCGTCATAAAAAACGGGGGCCTCTGGAAACCAAGTAGGATGAATTTCAGATTTTGGCATATTGTATTTCCAATTTTATTAACGTTTTGAGTATTGTGGTGCTTTTCTTGCTTTACGTAAACCATATTTTTTACGTTCTTTAATACGAGCATCTCTTGTTAAAAACCCATATGGTTTTAATGAAACTCGATTTTGGCTTTCCATTTGACATAATAATCGAGCAACACCTAATTTAATAGCATCTGCCTGACCTGTTAAACCACCACCTTTTACAATTGCAGTAATGTCATATTGATTTTCTAAACCTAAAACTCGTAAAGGTGACCAGATATTATCTAGGTAAGTCGTATTGTATTGTAAATATTTTTCGCCAGGAACATTATTAACAATAACATTACCTGTACCAGGAGTAAGAAATACACGAGCTACAGCTTGTTTTCTTCTCCCAATACCAAGTTTATCTTTTTGAAATACTAATTGGTTCATAAACTTATATATATATATTTTTTAATTCCATTCTAATAGTATAGGATTTTGAGCTCCATGTGGATGTTCCGAACCACTATAAACTCGTAAGCGGTTATAAAACTTTTGTTTTAAACCATTTGGTAACATATTTTTAACTGCACTTTCGATAATCCGTTGCGGAATTTTTTCAAAAAAGATTTTTAAAGAGCTTCCAGGACGACCTGGACTATAAGCGCGGTATTTTGGATGACCAACTGTCCATGAATCTAAATGCATTGTTTCTGCATTTATTACAATTACGTAATCTCCCATATCGATTGAAGGATGATAGTCTACTTTATGCTTTCCTTGTAATACTGATGCTACAACAGTTGAAATACGCCCTAATGGTTTTTGAGACGCATCAATGATATACCATTTTTTTGTAGCATAATCAGAACTTGGAATAAATGTATCGTTCATAAATTATATAATTAATTAAAAAATAAAAATGACTATTTTAAGACTATTCCTAATTTATTTTTTAGAGTCATAAAAACTTCGTCAGCCGATTTTCGACCAAAATTTTTAAGTTCTTGTAGTTTTTCGGGAGAATATTCTAATAAATCGCCTATTGTGTTAATTTGAGCACGTTTTAAACAATTATAAGCACGAACTGATAATTGTAATTCCTCAATAGCAATGTTTGTGTGTGGATCTAATGGAGTTACTAACGTTTCATTTGGTGATTCGGTAATTTCACTATCAGTTTTATTTTCAATAATAGACCGGAAGAAATCCACAATAAATTCCGATGCTTCAGAAATCGCTTCTTCGGGTGTAATACTACCATTAGTCCAAATATCAAGAATTAGACGTTCCGTAACTTCATCCGAATTGTCATAAACATTTTCAATTTTAAAATCAACTTTTTGAACAGGCATAAAAATAGCATCCATTTGCAAAAAGTCTTCGGCTTTATCATTAAATGTCTGCCCAGCTAATTTATAACCTTTTCCATATTCAAATTTAAATTCAATTTCAAGTAAATTTGAAGTTGAAATTGTTGCGATATAATGATTTGGATTTACCAATTCTAACTCAGATGGTAATTGGATCAAATCTGCCGTAATAACAGCGGGTCCTTGAATTTTTAAACGTCCAAATTGAGGTTCGGTAGTTTTACTTTTTAAAACTACACCTTTCAGATTTAGTAAGATTTCAAGAATATCTTCACGTACGCCTGTGATTACCGAAAACTCATCTCGAACTCCGGCAATTCTAACCGCCGTAATACTTGTCCCCCCTAAATCACCTAATAACGTACGTCGTAGAAGGTTTCCAATTGTTATTCCTTGCCCGGCTCGCAAAGAGTTAATTAAAAATTGTCCGTATGTAACTCCTGATTCCGTGTTTTCTGATTTTAAACATTTAATACAAGGATTTATCATATTTTAAATTCATTTTAAAAATAGTAAATTATACCCGGCGTGGTTTTGGTGGACGACAGCCATTATGCGGTACAGGTGTAATATCTTGAATTGAATGAATTTCAAATCCTGCACCTTGAATTGCTCGAATTGCTGTCTCGCGTCCAGATCCTTGGCCTTTAACTAAAATTTCAACACCTTTTAATCCATAATTTAATGCATCTAATGACGCTTTTTCTGCAGCTGTTTGAGCGGCAAAAGGAGTTCCTTTACGAGCTCCTTTAAAACCAGTACTTCCAGCCGAAGCCCACGAAATAGTATCGCCGGTTAAATTTGTAATAGTTACAATTGTGTTATTAAATGTTGATTGAATATGTACAACTCCAGATGTTATATTGCTTTTAGTTTTTTTCGGCGCTGATTTTCGTATTTTTTGTGCCATATGAAATAAAAATTTAAATTATTTAATTTATAGTAGAAATTTAATTATTTCTTCTTACCTGTTACTGTTTTCTTAGCCCCGCGTCTAGATCGAGCATTTGTACGAGTACGTTGGCCACGAACTGGTAAACTATTTCTATGTCTTTTTCCTCGATGACAATTAATTTCATTTAATCGTTTAATATTTAAACCATTAAAACGTCTTAAATCACCTTCTAATTTCAAACCGATATTTTCTAATTCATCACGTAATGCAATTGTTTCTTCATTTGTTAAATCATCTGTTCGCGTTTGCGAATCAATATTTGCATTTTGAACAATTTTCTTTGCAGATGTTAAACCAATTCCGTGAATATAAGTAAGGGCATATTCAATTCTTTTATTTCTTGGTAAATCGATACCTTGTAATCTTACCACTCGCTTAACTCCTTTAAGTTATTAACCTTGACGTTGTTTATGTTTGGCATTTTCACAAATAACCATAATTTTTCCGTGTCTTTTAATAACACGACATTTATCGCACATTTTTTTTACTGAAGGACGAACTTTCATGATTGATTATTAGTTAATAATTATTTTTAAATTCTTTAATCGAACATATCACTATAAATGTTCGATAAGAATATACTTCGCATCTCTCTTGATAAATCTAAAACAACCCCTACTAGAATTAGTAAAGATGTAGTTCCTAACCCATTAAAACTGGAAACGGGTAATATAGCTTCAATAATATTTGGTAAAGTTGCAAGTACTGCTAACATTACTGCACCTAACAAAGTAACACGTTTCATTACTTGTTTTAAATAATAAGTTGTTTCGATTCCTGGTCGAACACCTGGAATACTTACTGCCATTTTTTGCAGTTCATCCGAAACATCTTTTGGATTAAGTACAATAGTCGAATAAAACGAGCTGAATAATAGTATTAGGACGAAATAACTAACCCAGTAAATAATTTTAGAAGATTGTAATATTGCTGGAAGAGTTAAAATCGGTAATAACCCTAAACTACTAACATAATTCGGGATTACCAATACTGCTGTTGTTAAAATAATAGGCATAACACCAGCTTGATTAAACCGTAATGGGATATAATTATTTTCCGGTAAAGCTGAAAACGTAGGTGAGCTTTGCCCTAGTTGTTTAGACGAAATTAATGGAACAATTCGCGCACCTTCTTGTAATAATACAATTCCATAAATTGCTATGAAAAATAAAACTGCTATTACAAGCCATGAAACAAAATTTAAACTTTCACTATTTTCTGAAACTAGTTTTGTTATTAAATTTGGAAGACTAGAAACAATATTTGTATAAATCAATAGTGAAGCTCCATTCCCTAACCCATGTTCGGTAATAATTTCACTTAACCATAAAACGATCATTGCACCAGTAGTTAACCAAATAATAATTTCAAAGGCTAAAACTGGTGTCCAATTAAACAATGCGCGTTTTAAATAAAATGCAATTCCAGCACTTTGTATAACAGCCCAAACTAAAGTAATTAAGCGAGTTATTCGATTAATTGTTCTTTTACCCTCACTTGAGCCTTCTTTTTGTAATTTAGATAAATTCGGTAGAATAGTTACAAGTAATTGCATTAAAATAGATGCATTAATATATGGAAATATATTTAATGTAAATAATCCAATTACAAAAGTATCATTACCGGAAAACGTACTGACTAAACTTCGGGTTAAAGAATGTCGTTGAATATAAAATGCAAGATACCCATGATCAATTCCAGGAACTGGTAAAAAAGTACCTAAGCGAATAAATATTAATATCCCTAAACTTAATAAAAGACGTTTTAATAAAATGTTATTGTCACCAGTTTCTTTCATTTCCATTCCCGTATTTTATAAATAAAAAGTTTTTATAAGATAATTTTAAACTAAGTTCAGGTCTCGTTTTTTTGATACTTGAGCTTTAGTTGTTAAATTATTTAATGCGCAAATAGACGCGCGTGCATTATTTAATAAATTATCAGATCCTAGTTGTTTTGCAATAACGTTTTTAATACCAGCAACTTCTAATACGGTACGAACTGCTCCCCCAGCAATTACACCCGAACCTTCAATCGATGGTCGCATAATAATTTTACAAGCTCCAAAATTACCTGTAACATTATGTGGGATACTTAATGCTTTTGTAATTGGTACTTGTATTAAATTTTTTCTAGCATCTGTCTTTGCTTTTTTAAAAGCATTAACCACATCATCTGCTTTAGCAACACCAACACCTACTTGCCCATTTTCATCACCAATCACAACAATTGCACGGAAACTTAATTTTTTCCCCCCTTTTGTTACTTTTGATACACGACCAATTTTAATTAATCGTTCAACAAATCTGGGTTCATTCTTTTTTTCATTCCGTCGTGGATTTTTTTTTAATTTATTAACTTGTTTTAAATCGGTACTCATAAAACTCTATATATACTTATATTTTAAAAGTTATTTATTAAAATTGTAAACCACCGTCACGTGCGCCATCAGCTAAAGCTTTAACTCTACCATGGTAAAGGTATGGACCCCGATCAAATACAATTTTAGTAATATTTTGTTTAAGACTAAGCTTTGCTAATTTTTGACCCATTAATCTTGATGCATCACATGTTCGACCATTTTTTACATCTAATTTAATATCACGATCTAAAGTAGAGCATGAAACTAATGTACTAGCAGTTGTATCATCGATAATTTGTGCATAAATATTTTCATTCGATCGATAAACTGATAATCTAGGTCGTTCTAACGTGCCTTTAACAGATCCTCTTAAACCTTCACGTTTTAACCGTTTATATCTATCCGGTTTTAGTTTTTTATTTTTATTTTTAAGTCTCAATAAAACTCTCGGTGAAAATTTCATATTTTTATTTTTTCTGTATTCAATTTATATAAGACGTTATGAAAAATTTTTAACTATTATTATTTGCCAGATTTTCCAGCTTTTCGTTTAACAATTTCCCCTTCATAAATAATCCCTTTTCCTTTATAAGGCTCAGGAGGTCGCCATGTACGAATATTTGCTGCAAATAAACCTAAGGCTGCTTTATCACAACCCTTTAAATTTACTTTTGTATTTTGAGCCACTTCGACTGAGATCCCTTCCGGAATATCCATAATTACTTGGTGACTATAACCTAAATTTAATACTATAGATTTACCTTGAACTGCTGCTCTGTATCCTACACCTACTAAACTAAGGTTGATCGAAAATTGTTCAGAAACACCAATTACCATATTATTTATTAGTGTTCTGTATAAACCATGTAAAGCACGAGAACTTCGTGTTTCATCTTTTAAACCTACAACTAAAATCCCTTCATTTTGTTCAACCCCTAAGACATTAGGGACTGTGTCATGTAATGTGCCAAATTTACCTTTAACTGTAATTTTAGGCCCATCACATGTAATATCAACACCTGTAGGTATTTTAATTGGTAATTTTCCAATACGTGACATAGAATAACTCCAATTACCAAATATAACATAAAATTTCGCCGCCAATTCCAAGCTCTTTAGCTTTTAGGTTTGTCATAACACCGTTTGATGTTGAGACAATAGCGATCCCTAAATTTCCTAATACTTGTGGTAAGTTTTTTGAACCACTATAAACACGTAAACCTGGTTTACTTACACGTTTTAGAGTAGTGATAACCGGTTGGCGTGACTTACCTTTATATTTTAAAGACATAAGTAAATATTTATTTTTACCTTCTTCATATTGTTCAAAATCTTCAACGTATCCTTCTTCTTTCAGAATAGATGCTATTGCTAAAGACATTTTTGTAACAGGAATTTGTACAATTTGGTGTTTTACCATATTTGCATTTCGAATTCGTGTTAACATATCTGAAATAGTATCTGTAACCATAACTTTATCCTTTAATATTCGATCCTATTTTCTAAATACCGATAGATATGTAATTTATTCTTGTGACCAACGTTTTCTACGTAAGTGTTTTTTACGATCCCAAACTTGGCTTATTTCACTTACTGATTCATATCTTTCGTAATAGCCTGAATCATTTAATGGGAATCGTAAGAATTTTAAAAGGACCATGCCATTTAACACATTATTAAATGTAGTGCCTTTTTTCGATGATGCTGACATTACAAGAGTAATTGTGAAACCTTGTGCTTGGTCAACATCTTCATAATTAATTTCTGGGAAAATTAATTGTTCTTTTAAACCAAATGTATAATTTCCTGCCTTATCAAAACTTCGAACAGACAAACCACGGAAATCCCGAATTTGAGGGAACGTGAAGAAAATTAATTTTGTTAAAAATGTATACATTTTTTCACCACGTAAGGTTACAGTTAAACCTAAATCCATATCTTCACGAATCTTAAAACCAGCAATTGCTTTTTTCGATTTCGTGATAATCGGTTTTTGACCTGTAATTTTAGTAAATTCTTGAATACTCTTTTTTAGAATATTTGTATTTTGAGCCGCTAAACCTAACCCACGGTTAATTTGAATTTTTTTTAATCTTGGAATCTTATGTGGATTTCCATACATTAATGGATTATTATTACTTAAAACCGGTCGTATACCTTCTTCATATTCTTTTTTTATATTATCGAGTAAACGATTTATTTCAGCTTTTTCTTCTAGTGAGTGAGGGTTACGCATATTATTAAATTATTAAGACTCTTTTGAATTTAATTTGACATTTGAATGATGAATTGGAGCTTCAAATTGTTTAATTTCGCCCACTTCATTATCTTTATTCGGTTTAATGTGCTTAAATTTAAAATTTATACCTTTAACTACAATTTTACCTGTATTACGGTACAGTTTTATAACTTCACCAGTTTTATTCTTATCAGAACCAGAGATAACTGTAACAGTATCACCTATTTTGACATGCATTTTTTGTTTTACACGCATTTATAAAACCTCCGGTGCTAATGAAACAATTTTTGAAAAGTTTTTATCACGAATCTCACGGGCAACAGGGCCAAAAACTCGAGTGCCTCGTGGATTATTATCTAAATTTACAATTACAGCAGCATTATCATCAAATCGAATATACATACCATCTTGGCGGCGAATTGTTTTACATGTTCTTACAACAACTGCACGTACAACATCTGAACGTTTAATTGGCATATTTGGTAGAGCTTCTTTAACAACGCCAATTATAGTATCACCAACTTTAGCGTATTTTCGATTTCCACCTAATACGCGAATACACATAAGTTTTCGCGCTCCAGTATTATCAGCTACTGTTAACATAGTTTGGGGATAGATCATAAAAGTTTAGCTTTAACTAATTAAAGATGATTTCGAAAGTACTTTGGTTAATGTCCAACGTTTTCGTCGACTTAATGGTCGACATTCTTGAACTAACACTTGATCACCAATATTACATTCACCATTTTCATCATGAACTAAATATTTTCTTGTTTTTACTACTGTTTTGCCGTAAATTGGATGAGGATAACGATTCTCAACTTTAACAACAACAGTTTTCTCCATTTTGTCACTTATAACAATACCAATCTTCTCTTTTACTGGCATTTAAAACTCCTTAATAATTTTCAGTCATATAATTATTCTTTTTAACTAATTCGACTAATACATTACTTTGTTTTTTTTCAATCATGTCTAGTCTTAATGTTAAAAGTGTTTTTAAATGAGCTAAACGGCGTTTTGTATGTTTGATTTCATGTGGTTTAAAGGGTTGTCTTGTAGCTTTTTTAAACCTTAAAGTGAATAATTCTTTTTCTGCTCGAATAATTGCTTCAGATATTTCATTATTTGAAAGTGATGTAACATCCTTAAATTGAGGTATACCCATAATTTATTCAATATTGTTTTTAGTAATAAATTTTGTTTTAATTGGTAATTTGTAGGCAGCCAAATTGAAAGCAGCACGTGCAATTTCTTCAGGAACAGAAGCGATTTCAAAAATAATAGTTCCAGGTTTTACTACAGCTACCCAGTAATCTACAGCACCTTTACCTGCACCCATACGCGATTCCGCAGCTCGTGCTGTTACAGTTTTATCTGGAAAAATACGAATCCATAAAGATGCACCACGTTTTGTATAACGTGTAATTGTTCTACGAGAGGCTTCAATTTGACGAGATGTAATCCAACTCGGTTCTAATGCTTGAAGAGCAAAATCGCCAAAAGAGATCTCATTACCTCGTGTTGCTTTTCCTCGCATTCGTCCACGATGGAATTTTCTATACTTTGTTCTTTTTGGGCTTAACATAATAAATTAGTGTAATAATATGTAAATTTGTTAAATCAGAGTAAAAATTTTTATTTCTTTAAAATTTCATTTTTAAATAACCAAACTTTAACACCTAAAACTCCATAGATAGTATTAGCTTCTTTTGTAGCGTAATCAATATCAGCTCGTAAAGTTTGTAACGGTACTCGACCTTCACGAATCCATTCGCTACGAGCAATTTCCGCACCGTTTAAACGACCAGATACTTGGATTTTAATACCACTAACATTATCTTCTTGTGCACATTGCATAGCTTCGCGAATTGCTCGACGAAACGCTACACGATCTTCTAATTGTTTTACTACTAAGTCACCAATTAATGAAGCATTTAAATTAACTTTTTCAACTTCTAAAATATTAATAGTCACTTGTCTGTCTTCTGGTAAGATCTTTTTGATATTAGTTAATAAAGTTTCAATACCTAATCCATTGTTACCAACTAATGCGCCTGGACGGCCTGTTTCAATATTTACTTCAATCTGATCGTTTAAACCATTACGATTAATTTTAATATTTGAAATACTTGCTGATTTTGTTAACTTATTTAAGTGTGTCCGAATTTTATCATCTTCTTCTAATAAATTAGAATAGTGATTTAATTTCGCATACCATGATGATTTATGTTCTTGGGTTATTCCTAATCGAAACCCTAATGGATGTGTTTTTTGACCCACAGAATTAATCCTTTTAATTAAAATACAATTTTATAATATTGTTTAATCCGTAGATTTAACAACAACAGTAATGTGACACGTTGGTTTTAAGATAGCATACGCTCGACCTTGCGCACGAGGGCGAATTCTTTTTAATTTAGGCCCTTCATCAGCATAAACTTCATCAATAATTAATTTCTTTTTATCTAAATCGTAATTATTTTGTGCATTAGCTGCTGCAGAATGTACTACTTGCCATACAGGTCCACCTGCTCCATAAGGCAAAAATTCTAAGATCATTAAAGCTTCTTGATACGAACGTCCACGAATTTGATTTAATACACGTCGTACTTTATGCGGTGACATGCGAATATATTTCGCTACCGCTTTTACTGATTGAGTATTAGACATAAAATATTTTTTCTAGTTTTTCTTTACTTTATATTTTTTAGTTTTATTCCGAATCTTTAAATCAACCTAAAAATAATTTAATTTTTACTGGTAGATCCAAGTTTGAAAATAATATATTGATCCTTGTACTTTTATTATTAAAATATTCAAATCATTATTTTTGGATAAGTAAAATACTTTTTTCTTTGGAAAAAAATGTTTATTTTTATCTACCACAATGGCTCTTTTTTTATTGGTGGTTCTTTATATTCAAAGCCAAGTTTAATCACAACATTATATTGATATTTTAAACTCTGCGAATCGTGTAGAAGAAATTGATTAGAATTTGGAATTTTTTTAATATAGATATCGTCAATCCATAATTTCAGAAGATTTGCATAATGATTGTTTTCAGTGTAAATAGTTGCTGAATATAATATTTGTAAAATATCATTTCGTTCTGCAATATTTCCCATATCTGAAACAATTTCTATTGCTTTATAAAATGAACGCTTTCGAAGACTTTTTAAAATTTTTGTTACATTTCGTGATGCTAAATTATTATTTTTTGCGGTCAATGTAACCGATTCTAAAATCATCGGATTTCGAGATGCGCGAAAAAAATCTTTACATCTCGGATGTTTTAAAAGCCTTGGCATAATTATTCTGATTAACGTTTTGTTTTTTTATCTGATTTAATATGAGATCTAAATGTTCGAGTAGAAACAAATTCACCTAATTTATGTCCAACGTATTGATCAGAAATAAAAATAGGCACATGTTGTTTTCCATTATAAACAGCAATTGTATGACCTACCATATTTGGTAAAATTGTTGAACTACGCGACCAGGTAACAATAGTGCTTTTTTTCCCACTAGCATTCATTTTATCAATTTTTTTTAATAAATGATATGCAACGAAAGGACCTTTTTTTAGTGATCTTGGCATATATTCACTTAGCTTTTATTTTTTAATGGTTTATTTATTATCGACGACGAATAATGTAAGAATTACTTTGTTTTTTGTTCTTACGTGTTTTCATTCCTAGTGCCGGTTTACCCCACGGTGTTAGTGGTCGAGCACGACCAATAGGTGTACGCCCTTCACCACCACCATGTGGGTGATCACATGGATTCATTACTGAACCACGAACAACGGGTCTTCGTCCTAACCAACGTGTGCGGCCTGCTTTTCCACTTCGAACTAAAAACGCATCATTAAAACTAATTTCACCGATTGTTGCAAAACATTCTTTTCGAATTAATCGAACCTCTTTTGAAGGTAATCGTAATGTAACATAATCGCCTTCCTTAGCTAAAATTTTTGCCGAAGTACCTGCAGCACGAACAATTTGACCACCTCGATTTGGAATTAATTCAATATTATGAATTGAAGTACCTAATGGTATTTGTTCTAAGGGTAAACAATTCCCAACAGCAAATGGTGAATCTGGTCCAGAAATTACAGAATCACCCACATTTAATGTGTTTGGGTGTAATACATAACGTTTTTCGCCATCTTTATAGTGTAATAAAGCAATTCTGGCATTACGATTTGGATCGTATTCAATTGAAGCTACAACAGCTTCTACATTGTGTTTATTACGTCTAAAATCGATTAATCGGTATTTTCTCTTATGGCCACCACCGCGATGACGTACAGTAATCACACCTCGATTATTACGACCTTTATTACGATGATTCTGTCTAATTAGTGTTTTTTCGGGTTTGGCTTTTGTAATTTCATCAAATGATGAAAGCGCGCGGTTTCGTGTTCCTGGTGTATATGACTTATAAAGGCGAATACTCATAAACTTTTAATTGTTATAGTTTTTAATTTTCTGCAAATAAGTTTATTGTATCACCCTCTGATAAAGTTACAATAGCTTTTTTATAATGTGATTTCCAACCAACGTATTTTCCTACACGTCTTTTTTTCTTAGGAAGATGGCAAGTATTAACTTTTATTACTTTTACATTGAATAAATATTCGATTGCCGCTTTGATTGTAATTTTATCTGAGTGAGGATTTACAATAAAACTATACTGATTATTTTCTAATAGTCTTGTAGCTTTATCTGTAATAAGTGGATACTTTATATTATCAGCACTGCTACGATTAAAATATGAAGAATCAACCACAATACGTCTCCTTTATTTCATTTACTGCTAGAGGTGTTAATAATATTTGTTTCGCTTTTAGTAAACTTAGGGTATTTAGATTTGACGCTGAAATTAATTCAACATTTTTAACATTTCTAGTGGATAATTTTAGACCATCAGTTTTTTTCGAAACAACGATAAGTACTTTTTGACTTAAATCAACGTCACATTTACTACATAAATCTAAAAATACTTTCGTTTTTGGAGTTTCGAACATATTTTCTAGATTATCGATAACAGAAATAATATTTCGTTTGTTATAAAGTAATGTTTGTAATGATAATTGTCTTTCTTTTTTATTTAATTTCAGCGAGATTGTTTTTGGTTTAGGACCAAAAATAACACCCCCACCTTTCCATAAAGGTGATCTATTTGAACCGGCCCGTGCTCGGCCTGTTCCTTTTTGGCGCCAAGGTTTACGTCCACCACCGCGAACTTCACTTCGAGTTTTAGCCGAAACCGTTCCTTGTTTTTGCTGAATTTGCTGTCTGGTTACATCTTTATGAATTAAATAATTTCCAGAAGTTTCAAGAACTTTTAATTCTAACTTTTGTTCATCATTTAATTGCTGACCATTAGCATCCAGCACATTATAGGTTACAAATTTTTGAACAGTCATAATTTATTTCACTGTATTCATTTTGGATAATATAAATAAATTTATTTTGAAGCAATAATACTTAATAAATTCCCTGGTTTCCCTGGAACTGAGCCTTTAACGACTAAAATATTTTCTTCAACATTTACTTGTATAATTTTTAATTTTTTAATATTTGTAATTTTGTTTCCTAATTGACCTGCCATTTTTTTACCTGGTAATACTCGACCTGGAGTAGTACCCATACCGATTGAACCTGGTCCTCTATGGTTTTTAGAACCATGAGTCATTGGACCTCGTGCAAAATTATGGCGTTTTTGAAGTCCAGAAAAACCTTTTCCAGAACTTTTCCCTGTTATATCAACAAGTTGCTCAGAGGCGAAAGCTTCCACATTTAAAATTTGGCCAACTTCAAAATCCTCTGGATTATTAACTCGAAATTCTTTAAGATATTTTAAAGGTTGAATATTTGATTTTTGTAGATGACCTAATTCAGGTTGTGTTAAAGATTTGTTTGAAACATTTCCGTAACCAATTTGAATAGCATTGTATCCGTCACTTAAAACAGTTTTAACTTGTGTGATAACACAAGGGCCAATCTTTAAAACAGTAACTGGAATAATATTACCTGCTTCATCAAAAATTTGAGTCATACCAATTTTATTGCCTAATAAACCTAAAGACACAATATTTCTCCAATTTTATAGATATATTAACTCTTATAACTTATTTGAGAGTACGAAAAATAAAACAATCAAAATTGTTAAATTAACATTAATAAGTTATTTAACTTGTATCGTTTTGTCTAGATAGGTTACATATACCATTTTATTTAAATTTTAGGAGATTTTCGGTAAATAGACTTCTATTTAATAAAGAGGTATAAAGTATGATTGTTAAAAATTATTAATAAACAATAAAAGAGGTTTTATGGGAAAAGTTGTAGGAATCGATTTAGGAACAACAAATTCAGTAGTTGCTGCTATTGAAGGTGGAAAACCTACTGTAATTACAAATGCAGAAGGTTTAAGAACAACACCTTCAATTGTTGCTTATACAAAAAAAGAAGAATTACTTGTAGGTCAAATTGCAAAACGTCAGGCTGTAATCAATCCAGAAAATACTTTCTTTTCTGTTAAACGATTCATTGGGTCTAAAGTTGGCGAAGTTTCAGATGCTGCTAAAGAATTACCTTATAAAGTAACTGAAGATAAAAATGGGAACATAAAAGTAAAATGTTCATCTTTAAATAAAGATTTTAGTCCTGAAGAAATTTCGGCACAAGTTTTAAGAAAACTAGTTAATGATGCTAGTACTTATTTAGGTCAAGAAGTAACGCAAGCGGTTATTACAGTACCAGCATATTTTAATGATTCACAACGACAAGCGACTATTGATGCTGGAAAAATTGCGGGTATTGAAGTATTACGAATTATCAATGAACCTACTGCAGCTTCTTTAGCATATGGCTTAGATCAAAAAGAGAATGAAACAATTTTAGTTTTTGATTTAGGTGGTGGTACTTTCGATGTATCAATTTTAGAAGTTGGCGATGGTATCTTTGAGGTATTATCAACAGCAGGGGATACTAATTTAGGTGGTGATGATTTTGATAAAGCTTTAGTTAACTGGCTTGTAGACGATTTCAAGAGTTTAGAAGATATCAATTTAACAAAAGATATTCAAGCTTTACAAAGATTAACGGAAGCTGCAGAAAAAGCAAAAATGGAATTATCAACTATTGATAAAACGACAATTTCTTTACCATTTATTACTGCTGATAAAACAGGGCCAAAACATATTGAGAAAGAATTAACGAGAGAAAAATTTGAAGAATTATGTAAAACGTTAATTGATAGATGTCGTATTCCTGTTGAAAAGGCATTAAATGATGCCAAGCTTGATAAGTCTAGTATAAATGAAATTGTACTAGTTGGTGGTTCAACACGGATTCCTGCAATTCAAAACTTAGTTGAATCGATGACAGGTAAAAAACCAAACCAAACTGTAAATCCAGATGAAGTAGTTGCAGTAGGTGCTGCAATTCAAGCAGGTATTCTTGCCGGTGAAATTACAGATATTTTATTACTAGATGTAACTCCTTTATCATTAGGTGTAGAAACTTTAGGTGGAGTAATGACGAAAATTATTGCACGTAATACAACTATTCCAACAAAAAAATCAGAAATGTTCTCAACAGCGGTTGATAATCAAACAAATGTAGAGATTCATGTCTTACAAGGTGAACGTGAATTAGTTGCAGATAATAAGAGTTTAGGTAATTTCCGTTTAGACGGTATTCCAAATGCGAGCCGTGGTGTACCGCAAATTGAAGTAACATTTGATATTGATGTAGATGGTCTTCTTTCAGTTAAAGCAAAAGAAGTTGAAACTGGTGTAGAACAATCGGTAACAATTCAAGGTGCATCAACTTTAACTGAAACTGAAGTGGAAGAAATGGTGAAAGCAGCGGAAGAATACGCGGCAATTGATCAAGAAAAAAGAAAAAATATTGATTTAAAAAATAATGCCGAAGCTTTATGTTATGAAGCGAATAAGCAATTACTTGCGGTTAAGGATAGTATTTCATCTGAAAAACAAGAAACAATTACTAAATTAATCGAAAACATTAAAAAAGATTTAGAATCAGAAAACTTTGACTCAGTAACAAATCAATTAGAAGAATTAAAGGTAGCAATGCAAGAACTTTTAGAAATTACAAATGCTACTGATAATCAATAAATCTTAGATTGATCAAATAAAAAATAGTAAGTCTAAATATAAACAATTTTATATTTAGACTTATAGTTTCAAAGAAAAGTCATTTATACTTAAAATTCTAATCTTGAATAATATTTGCTTTTTTTAATAAGCTAGCTACTGTTTCAGTCGGCTGAGCCCCATTCTGTAACCACTTTGTTATTTTTTCTACTTCAAAATGAGATTGTTTTGTAATTGGACTATAAAATCCCACTTCGTCAACTGGACGACCATCTCTTCTAGTCTCAGAAGTCATCACTACTAGTCTATATGAAGGCTGTCGTTTACGACCCACTTTTTTTAATCTTAATTTTAACATATGATTTATCTACTTTTGAATTATGTTATGACTAACATCATTTAATTCTGACAATATATACTCTAAGAACCAAATGAAGCGTCAAAAAATTATTTACTTCTATAAATTAGCACGTAAATAATAATTTGACTATTAACGACGAGAGTAATACTCAATTACTAGTAACTCATCTAATTCTAATAAAATATCCTCACGATTACAATAATTTAGAACTTTTGCTTCTAATTTTGCTTTATCAAAACTTAAATGCGAAGGAATATCAACAAATCGTGTTGTTTTTAAATTTTCTTCAACAACATTTTTAGAACTTGTTTTAGGTTTAATACCAATAACATCCCCAATTCGACATTGGAAACTTGGAATATCTAAAACTTCTCCGTTAACTGTAATATGTCCATGATTAACTAATTGTCGAGCATTTGCCATTGTTGGAGCAAATCCTAACGTAAAACAAATAGTATCTAATCGCATTTCTAATAATTGTAATAAGATTAAACCTGTAACACCCTGACGGCGACGAGCTTCTTTTACATAACGGAATAATTGGCTTTCACTTATCCCATAATTATATTTTAATTTTTGTTTTTCCTCTAATCGTAAGCCGTATTCAGTAACTTTTTTATTACCACCATCATTACTTTTACCATGTTGGCCTGGTCTATCTTTTTTCTTAGATACTTTTTGAGTCAATCCAGGTAAGGCGCCTAAGCGTCTAGTAATTCTTAGTCGAGGTCCACGATAACGTGACATAATAAACTTTAAATTTTGAAAATAATTTTCTTAATATTAATTGTAAAACATCTAAATAGGGCGAACGACCGGATTTGAACCGGCGAATGGTGGGACCACAACCCACTGCCTTAACCACTTGGCCACGCCCGCCAAAAATATACGTGTTTACACTATCATATTAACAGGTTAGCCTATTTAAAGTCTAGTATATTTCCAATAAATAATACTTTTCTATTATATTTTTAAAGAGTATTAGCCAATTTTTTAAGTTAAGGGATTTTTTCCCCAACTTTTAATTAATTCACCAACTTAAATTAATTAAAACCCCATATTTATATATCACTTTTAAAAATGAAAAACTTTTATTTAAACGGTCAAAAGTATTGTACCGATGATGAGTTTACTCTACTCGATTTACTTTACTATTTTGATTATAATATTTCCTTATTAGTTGTAGAATATAATGCTTTTATTTCTACTAAAAAAGATTGGAAAAATATCATCATTGCAAATAATGATGTAATTGAAATTGTGACTATTGTTGGAGGTGGATAATTGTATAAAAATCTGGTCTTTTGAGATCACAGAGTGATCTCGAAGACTATTTTTTATACAATTATCTCATCTTTATACTCGTTGGATAATATTATATTCTTTTACTAAGATTGATTGAATTGAATTAACAATGATTTCAACTTCTTCAGTACGTAAAGTTTTTTTAGTTGATTGAAATGTTAATTGAATACAAAGACTTGTACAATTAGTAGGAATTGATTCACCTTGATATTCATCTAATAAATCTAATTGAATTAAAACATCAGTTCCTTTTTCGAGAATTAATTTTTTTATTTTATCAAAAGACACCTTTTGATCTACAATAAATGATAAATCCTTAACAATTTTTGGATATGAAGAATAATCTTGATATAAGGGTAACAAATTATTTTTTAATTCATTTTTCAGAATTTCAAAATCAAATTCAAATAAATAAATTTCAGGACTAATATTTAATTGTTTTGCTAAAATTGGATGTACTTGCCCAAATACCCCAAGAGACTTTCCGTTTAATAAGTCGAATTGAGTTGTCCTATAAGGATGTAATATTGTTTCATAGGCTTTTGGAATTTGTTTTTTCCAATAAATACCAATATTTAATTTTTTAAATATATCTTCAAGTTTTCCTTTTGCTTCAAACCAAGATAACTGAGCAGCATTTTCTGACCATGTTAATTTTGTTTTGATTCCACCAAAGTTTCCACCAACATATTCTTTTTCAGAATCTGGTAAAAAAATATGACCGAACTCAAATCCTTCGATATTTCTAGTACCTTGTTTTAGATTTTCTTGAATGGTTTCTAATATGTTCGGTAATAAACTTATTCGTAACGTCGAACAATCCGAACTTAACGGGTTAATTAATTTTAATGAAGTTTCCGAATTAGTAGGTTCTTTGACTAATGAGTATTGCATTAATTCATTTAAACCTTCGCTTAAAAAACATGTCGTTAATTTTTTCCGCGTCTGATAACTAAAATCTTCAAGACCAATCTTTTGAATATCCGGTAAGCAACTCACAAAATTATTAAACCCATGTAAGCGTCCAATTTCTTCAATCAAATCAATTTCGCGTGTTATATCATCAATTCTTGAGTTTGGAATTTCTACTTCCCATTTAGAGGTTAGTTCGTTAAATTCAAAACTAAAATCTAACCTTTGAAGATAAGACGAAATTTGTTTTATAGTAATATAAATTGATGTTTCGTTTTGACTTGATTTTATCGGTCCTAGTATTTCAATAACGTTCTGATAAGTTAAAGTTATAACTTTAACAGCTTTTTCTGCAATTTGACCCGATGAATTAATCTTATAATTTATATTTGGATTATTAATTCTCAGTAAATTTAATAAACGACAGATACTCTCATTAAAACTATAATTATTTAATCCTTTTTCATAACGGGCAGATCTCTCTGTTCGTAAACCTAAATTACGTGAGGTTTGACGAATTTTTTTTGAGTTAAAAATAGATCCTTCAATTAAAATCGACGTTGTAGTTTCGTCATAACCAAAATCTTGATTAGGGATTACACCTGCAACCCCTAAAAGTAAATTTTCAGTTTTAAGAACTAATGTATTTTGATTTAAGGTATATTCTAATCCATTTATTGTTGGCAATGTAGTAGGAGTATCTACTGTAGCTAATTTTAGGTTTAATTCTGAATTAGATAACTTTGCTTTTATTTTATTTAAATCATAAAATTCAAATGGATAACCTGTTTCTAATAAAATATAATTTTGAAAATCTAATAAATTATTTTCCGGTTCTATGCCGGAACTAATTAATTTTTGTTTTAACCATTTTGGTGAAGTGGTATTTTTAAGATTCTCAGCAGTAATAGTAACAAATGTTGAACAATTCTGGTTCTCTAGGATCTGAGAATTTAAAAAACTCTTTTGTAATATTATTTCTGGTTCAAAGGAATTAATTTGATAGATATTAGAAAAAGGTACTCTGTTGATTAATGAACCAATTTCTTTAGCAATACCTTTAGTTGATATACTATCCGCTCGGTTTGCAGTTGCTGAAATTTCTAATACTGTTTCTGTTTTTTCACCGATTACGACTTCAAAAGTATCTTCAACTTCAAATCCTCCAAGAGTGAGTTTTTCTATTAACTCATCTAAATTAATATTATCAATATTTAATAATTCGTTAATCCAATTCAGTGATATAAGCATCTTTAAAATTACTCTGAATTTTTATTTTTAATTTGCTTTAGTAAAAACTAAGCCATTACTTTCCCCATATCTTTCCATAAAGCGCATAAAACGATCCCAGGCTTCTGGACTTTTCATTATATAAATTGATTCAATAGCTTCAGGTTTGCCATTAACAAAACGAGCGTTTACATCTCGTGTTTCTAATGTTCCTTCTTCATCAACTAAATACATACCAGTAATTTCGCCTTCTTTGGCAGTACTTTTATCAAGTATATTTGGATTTTTAAATCTAAATGTTGCAGTACCAGTACTTCCATCTCGTGAACGTGTTAAGCGTACATCAGGTTGAACTTTTTCGTCTAAGCCTTTTATAAATTGTATAGTAGCATTCATAACTTTATGCGTTCTCCATAATAAAAATATATGTATTTTATATCTTTTACAGTATACAATAATTTAGTGTAATTATTGGATAATTAAAAATAACTGGGGTGGCAGGATTCGAACCTACGAATGGCGGAGTCAAAGTCCACAGCCTTACCGCTTGGCGACACCCCAAAATAGTAATACAGTTAGAAGACCAAACAATTCTATAAAATAGATTAAATCCGCAGATCTTAATATTCAAATTATTGGGCAAGAAGGGATTCGAACCCCTGACACCGTAGTTCGTAGCCACGTGCTCTAGTCCACTGAGCTACAAGCCCAAACTCTATTACTTATGTGATACTAATATACTACTAATAAAAGTTAAATTTAGTAAAGCTTTTAGAAAAATTTTTATCAATTTTGTTATTAAGCTTGCAATCTTTTCATTCTTTGCTCTAGAGTACTTATTGAAACGATTTTTCATTTAAATCATTCATAGAATTAATTAAAAAATTTGAAATATGGCCAAAAGAATTCTATATCAAGACAACGCTCGCCGTGCTTTAGAACGTGGAATGGAAATCATGGTTGAAGCGGTATCCGTAACATTGGGCCCAAAGGGACGAAATGTCGTATTAGAAAAAACATACGGATCGCCACAAATTGTAAATGATGGTGTAACAATTGCAAAAGAAATTAATTTAGAAGATCACATTGAAAATACAGGGGTTTCTTTAATCCGACAAGCAGCCGCTAAAACAAATGATGTAGCAGGTGATGGTACTACGACTGCAACTGTTTTGGCATACGCAATGGTAAAAGAAGGTTTAAAAAACGTAGCTGCTGGTGCAAATCCTATCTCCCTAAAATTAGGGATGGAAAAAGCTGCTCAGTACTTAGTTACACAAATTAATGAATTTGCTCAACCTGTAGAAGATATTGAATCTATTAAACAAGTAGCTTCGATTTCTGCTGGTAATGACGATGTAATTGGATCTTTAATTGCTGATGCTTTAGCAAAAGTTGGAAAAGATGGGGTTATCTCTTTAGAAGAAGGGAAAGGTATTACTACCGAATTAGAAATTACAGAAGGTATGAAATTAGAAAAAGGTTTCATTTCTCCGTATTTTATTACTAATACCGATAAAATGGAGGTTTCATACGATAATCCTCTTGTATTATTAACAGATAAAAAAATTACTCTAATTCAACAAGATTTATTACCAATCCTAGAATTAGTAACAAAAACTAAACGACCTCTTCTTCTTATTGCTGAGAATGTAGAAAAAGAAGCCTTAGCTACCTTAATTTTAAATAAATTACGAGGTATTGTAAATGTTGTAGCAGTTAGAGCACCAGGATTTGGTGAACAACGAAAACTAATGTTAGAAGATATGGCTATTTTAACAGGTGGAACTGTAATTACTGAAGATGCCGGTTTAAGTTTAGAAAATGTTCAATTAGATTTATTAGGCCAAGCTCGACGAGTAATTGTTGGAAAAGAGACGACAACTATTATTACAGATGGAACTGAAAAAGAAATTCAAAGTCGTTGTGAACAACTTCGAAAACAAATTAATGTAGCCGATACAGGTTATGAAAAAGAAAAATTACAAGATCGGATTGCTAAGCTTTCAGGTGGTATTGCTGTAATTAAAGTTGGTGCTGTTACTGAAACAGAAATGAAAGATAAAAAGTTACGTCTAGAAGATGCTATTAATGCAACGAGAGCTGCTGTGGAAGAAGGTATTGTTCCAGGCGGTGGGGCGACTTTAGCTCATTTATCAGAAAATGTTTTAACGTGGGCAAAAAATAATTTAAAAGAAGATGAATTAGTTGGTGCTATGATTATTGCTCGAGCAATTTTAGCTCCATTAAAAAGAATTGCAGAAAATGCTGGTATTAATGGCCCTGTTATTGTAGAACAAGTTCAACAACAAGACTTTGAAATGGGTTATAATGCAGCCAAAAATACTTTCGTTGATATGTATGAAGAAGGGATTGTTGATCCTGCAAAAGTAACGCGGTCGGGTATCCAGAATGCGACATCAATTGCCAGTATGATTTTAACTACAGAATGTATTATTGTAGATCAATCTCCTACTACTTAGTTTGTAAAAGATAAACCGACCGAAGTACTAGGATAGAAACTTCAGAACTTAAGTGCTAATTCTGAAGTTTCTAATTCTAGGTTAGAAATTATTAGAATTCCAACGTTCTAAAACTAACGTATTTGATCCGTCTTCATTTTGTTGGTATTTAATAGGTTGGAATCCAATTTTTTGACTTTCGCCAATAATTGTTTCCCCTGCGTATTGTTGGCCTATTTTATCAATAAAACTTTCAATTGGATACGGCTGTTTCCAATAGCTGATATCAACTACTAATTCGTATTCTTGTCCATTCCATGCAAATGTAATATCATAGCCATTTGGTTGAGGAATTACTAAATTTGTATTAGTAGATTGTTCTGTTGTAGATACACCAACAATCGGTTGTTGTCTTTTATATTCAATCTCTAAACGATTTAAAGCTTTTTCTAAATAAAACAAATTTTGAAAACGAGTCTTCATGTTAGTAAAATGTGACATACTTTTATCATCCAATTTATTATGTATACTTATTACCTATTGTAATTTGCAATCGCTCGATTAAACGTCTATTGTTAGTTTATATAAAATGGTAAAAACATAAAAGTAAGTTTAAAGCAATGGAAGCAAATTGTCGTTTTCCTTGTTTCTAATGGTATGCCGTAATATTTAAGAAAATTTTTTAAAATAGTTTTAAATTTTGTATTTTATTAATTATAATATTATTTATTAATATCAGTTTCTGTATTTAAATTTATAAGATTCATATATAAAGGATTATCAATTATGGATACTCGTTTACTTGTAATTGCAGCACCTCTACTTGTTGCAGCATCTTGGGCCTTATTCAATATTGGCCGATTAGCCATTCAACAAATTCAACGTCTTTCACGCTAGTTTTTCAATAAGCCTTAATTCAACATAAAAATTATTAAATGTTTGATTTTTCTCTACATTTTATTTTATAATAGATTTATAGTTTAATTAAAATTAGGGAATTATGGCTGTACCTAAAAAACGGACTTCAAAGTCTAAGAAAAATGCTCGTAAAGCTAACTGGAAAAAGAAAGCTGATAAACAAGCTCAAAAAGCTTTATCATTAGCGAAATCAGTTTTACGAGGTCAAACGACTAGTTTTATTTATAGTTTAAATGAAGAAGAATAAATCTTAAAAAAATTTAAAGATTCATTCTTCTTTATTTGAATCTTAATTTACCCAAAATAAATCGCGGATGTGGCGGAATTGGTAGACGCGCTAGATTTAGGTCCTAGTAACTTTTGTTTTGAGAGTTCGAGTCTCTCCATCCGCAATTTCAAAAATTCTATACTAGAAAGGTGTATAGATATATTATTTAATTGTATTTGTTATAAAATTTTTTCAAATAATACAAATGACTCTTCCCTTTACCCTACAACAATTACGTATTATTAAAGCAATTGCCTCGGAAAATAGCTTTACACGAGCAGCCGAAATATTATTTATTTCGCAACCATCTTTAAGTAAACAAGTAAAAAAATTAGAAAACCGCCTCGGAATTTTATTGGTTAATCGAGAAAGCAATAAAATCTCTTTGACTGAAGGGGGTAAATTATTTCTTCAATACTCTGAACGCATTTTAGCCTTATGTGAAGAAAGTTGTCGTGCGCTAAATGATTTGAAAAATGGTGATCGTGGTAGTTTGACTGTTGGTGCTAGCCAAACAATAGGTACTTATTTAATGCCCCGGGTATTAGCGTTATTTGCTCAACACTACCCACAAATTAATTTAAAAGTCCAAGTCGATTCGACAAGATTTATTGCGAAAAATGTTGTTAATCGTTATATCGATATAGCCGTAGTTGGAGGAGATGTACCTGAAGATTTAAAAAAATATCTTGAAATTGAAAATTTTGTTGAAGATGAGCTGACTTTAATTATTCCTAAATCCCATCCGTTTGCGACAAAAAAAAACAAATATATCAATAAAGATGATTTATATCATTTAAACTTTATAACATTAAATCCAAATTCAACCATTCGAAAATTTATTGATAATATTTTAATTCAAAATAATATTGAAACAAAACAATTCAACATTATCATGCAATTAAATTCTATTGAAGCTATTAAAACAGCTGTAAGTTTAGGACTGGGCGCGGCTTTTGTCTCGTCCTCGGCAATTGAAAAAGAAATGGAACTGAAAACTATTGAAATTATTAGTATTGAAAATATTAAAATAACTCGGACCTTATCGATTATCACAAACCCTGAGTGTTACCATTCAAAAGCCTTTGACTTTTTTTATAATGAATTATGTGCTTTGAAAACAACACTTACTTCTGAGAATAATATATAGTTCTAATGAATTTGACATTATTCAATTGCCTTTAGTAAAATGAGTTCATTATACCAATAATATGTTTTAAATTATGAAATATGCAATCGTAGAAATTAGTGGAAGACAATTTTGGGTTGAAACAGGTAAATATTACGACTTAAATCGGATTCCAACAAAACTAGGACAAGAAATTATTCTAAACCGTGTATTATTATTAAATAACGATGGTGAACTTTTAGTAGGAAAACCTTATTTAGACCAAGTGAAAATCAAAGGGAAAGTATTAGAACATTTGCGTGGTCGTAAGACTATCGTATATAAAATGCGCCCGAAAAAGAAAACACGCAAAAAACAAGGACATCGTCAAGAATTAACACGAGTTCTTATTGAAGATATCAATATTGTTTAATAATTATTAATTAAGGAGTAATATTATGGCTCATAAAAAAGGTGCCGGTAGTACAAAAAATGGTCGTGATTCAAACGCAAAACGATTAGGTGTGAAACGATTCGGTGGACAAGTTGTTAAAGCTGGTAATATTTTAGTACGTCAACGTGGTATGAAATTTAAACCAGGGGTTAATGTAGGTTGTGGTAAAGATTTTACATTATTTGCTTTAGTAGATGGTACTGTAAAATTTGACCATAAAGACGCATCAACTAAACGAGTAAATATTGTTATTTAAATAAAATTTTCTTGTAAATTTATCTAGATTCTTAGATCTAAGAAATCTAGATAATATAAAATTATTGGGTTCCAAAATGTTAAAAAATTTATTTAATCAAAATTCGATAGCAAATAAATATAAAAGTTTAGTTAATCAGATAAATGCATTAGAAAGTACGATGCAAGGTTTAACTGATTCTGAATTGAGAGCCAAAACCTTTGAGTTAAAAAATAGATATAAAAGTGAACAAAGTCTAACTTCACTTATTGCAGAATCATTCGCAGTTACAAGAGAGGCTAGCTTTCGGACCTTGGGTTTACGACATTTTGATGTTCAATTAATCGGAGGATTAGTTCTTAATGATGGCCGAATCGCAGAAATGCGAACAGGTGAAGGAAAAACATTAGTAGCAACTTTACCTGCATATTTAAATGCATTAACGGAAAAAGGGGTTCATATTGTTACAGTAAATGACTATTTAGCTGGACGAGATCAAGTTTCCATGGGGCAAATTTATCGGTTTCTTGGGTTAGATACGGGTTTAATTCAAGAAAATATGACTGGCCAAGAACGTCAACAAAATTATGATGCTGATATTACCTACGTTACAAATAGTGAATTAGGATTTGATTTCCTTCGAGATAATATGGCATTAAATTTAAAAGAAGTGGTTTTACGACCATTTAACTATTGTATTGTTGATGAGGTGGATTCGATTTTAATCGATGAAGCACAAACACCTCTAATCATTTCAAATACAGTGGATACATTTGTTGATAAATTCATCGTCGCTGCAGAAATTATTGAATATTTGGAAGTTAATATTCATTTTAAAATTGATGAAAAGAAAAAAAATGTAATTTTAACTGAACAAGGTACTAGTCAAATCGAAAATATTTTAGGCATTGAAGATTTGTATAATTTAAAAGATCCTTGGATTCCTTATATTATTAATGCTCTTAAAGCTAAAACATTATTCTTCCGAAATGTAAATTATATAGCCCAAAATAACCAGGTTATTATTGTTGATGAATTTACTGGAAGAATTATGCCCGATCGTCGTTGGAGTGATGGGTTACATCAAGCTGTTGAAGCTAAAGAAGGCTTACCAATCCGAGAAAATACCCAAACAGTAGCGTCGATTACGTATCAAAACTTCTTTTTATTATATCCTAAATTATCCGGAATGACTGGTACTGGAAAAACTGCGGAACTGGAATTTGAAAAAATCTATAAATTATCGGTGGATGAAATTCCAACCGCGCGTCCTGTTCTTCGAGACGATTTACCAGATTTTATTTACAAAGATCAGCTTGCAAAATGGAATGCGATAGCCAAAGAATGTAAAGATATTTCTTTATTTGGTCAACCTATCCTTATTGGAACCACTACCGTTGAAAAGTCAGAGATGTTGGCTCAACTTTTGAAAGAGTATCAATTATCTTATCAACTTTTAAATGCCAAACCTGAAAATGTTCGACGAGAATCTGAGATTGTCGCGCAAGCAGGTAAAAAAGGAAGTATTACTATCGCCACTAATATGGCAGGCCGAGGAACAGATATTATCCTAGGTGGTAATAGTGAATTTAAAATTCGAAAACAATTATATAATATATTAGTTACCTATAAAAATAGAACTAAAACAAAGAAAAAAAATACTCTTTTCCCATTATTAAAAGAATTAACATTATCATCACAAAAGTTTTTAAGTGTATTAAATACATTAATTACAACCGAAGATTTTCTGACATTATCCGAAACGGAAATTTTACGACTTCTAAATGAAAGTGATCAAATCAGAGTTCCAAAAAATAATTACGAATGTTCGATTAAATTTTTAGTTAATGAATTATTAATTTTTGAACGGAAAGATCAAACTATCGAAAATTCGATCGTTAAAAATTTAGGTGGGCTCTATGTTATTGGAACTGAAAGAAATGACTCTCGTCGAATCGACAACCAATTACGGGGACGATGCGGCCGCCAAGGAGATCCTGGTAAATCGAGATTCTTTTTAAGTTTAGATGATAATTTACTTCGACGATTCGGTGGTTCTAACATTCAAAATTTCATGCAAAATCAACTCCTAGATGATGATCCTTTAGAATCTAATTTATTAACAAAGAGTTTAGATTCTGCTCAAAAACGAGTTGAGGAACAAGCATATGATGCTCGAAAATATTTATTTGATTATGATGATGTTTTAAATAAACAGCGAAATGTGGTTTATTATGAACGACGTCAGATTTTAGAAAGTAAATCTGTTCGAGATAAGATTTTAGCATATGGTGAACAAGTTATTTCTGAAATTGGAATTGAAATACAAGAAAAAAATCTTCCAACTGATACAGCTATTTCTCTTCTTGAGAATTTATTTGGGACAAATTTAGTTTTAAATTTATTTTCGAAATTTAATTTGAATTATTCGAATTTAGATCCAATTGAATTAGAAACTTATTTGTTCCAAGAATTTTGGTTATGCTATGAATCAAAATCCTTAGAATTGGAAGTTCGTCAACCAGGTATTATTCGAGCTTTAGAACGTACTTTAATTTTAATCTATATTGATATTGCTTGGAAAGAACATTTACAAAAAATGGCTTTACTACGTGACGCCGTAGGTTGGCGAGGTTATGGTCAACGAAATCCTTTATTTGAATATAAAGAAGAAGCCTATGATTTATTCCAAATCATCGGTCAAACAACGAGACATTTAGTCATTTATGATTTAATAAGATCATCAATGTTATAAAAATACTTTAAATATAAACTAATAATAATTTAATTATGACAAAACGCACATTATCAAATAAAAGTCGTGTTTCTATTTTAAAATTGTCTGGTTTTAGAGCACGGATGGCTACAGCTCAAGGGCGTAAGACTCTTCGTAAACGTCGTCAAAAAGGACGTAAGCAATTAGCAATTCAAAAGTAACAAACAGATTATTAGAGTAACTTCAAAATATCTTACTCTAATAATAAATCATTTTTTATTTAAAATTAATATAATAGTAAGTTGATTTATTGACTTCTTAGGTAATTGTTTTATGAATTTTAATGACGAATTAACCCTTTTATTAAAAGCTCGGTATCCTGTTATTTATATAAATACTATTGAAGAAGATCGTGTTGAATATGTTATTCGAAAAAATGTTAAAACAAATTTAAATCGTAGTGTCTATAGTTGGGATTTCGTAGATGGATATACAAATAATCCAAATAATGAAGGCTTTGGGAAACGAAACCCATTACAAGCTCTAGAATTAGTAGAACGATTAACTTCTGAAACTCCGGCATTATTTTTATTAAAAGATTTTAATCGGTTTTTAACAGATGTTTCAATTTCTCGAAAATTAAAAAATGTCAGTAGGATTTTAAAATTACAACCGAAAACTATTATTATTATTGGTTCAGAATTGAATATTCCCCGCGAATTACAGGATTTAGTAACTGTTTTGAATTTTAATTTACCAATCGAAAGCGAAATTAATCAAGAATTGACTAGATTAATTACGTCTCTAAATATTAAAGTCGAACCTCAACTTTTAGAAAATCTAACCCGCGTCTGCCAAGGTTTGTCTCTAGAACGAATTCGACGTGTTTTGTCCAAAATCATTGCCACTTATAAAACGATTGATGAAAATAGTATTCCTATTTTATTAAGTGAAAAAAAACAAATTATCAGTCAAACTGAAATTTTAGAATATTGGTCAAGTACTGAAAATATACAAAAAATTGGGGGTGTAGAAAATTTAAAAGATTGGTTAAAAAAACGTAAAACCTCTTTTGGCATTCAAGCATCCAATTATGGATTACCTACGCCACGTGGATTACTTCTTATTGGTATTCAAGGGACTGGTAAATCTTTAACTTCAAAAGCAATCGCTACCGAATGGCAATTACCGTTATTAAAGCTTGATGTCGGTAAACTTTTTGGTGGAATTGTAGGGGAATCTGAATCTCGTCTTCGTCAAATGATTGAATTAGCAGAAACATTATCGCCCTGTATCTTATGGATTGATGAAATTGATAAAGCTTTTAGTATTAATGATAGTAAAAGTGATAGTGGGACAAGCAATCGTGTTTTAGGTACTTTTATTAGTTGGCTTTCAGAAAAAACAAAACCTGTTTTTGTTGTTGCTACCGCTAATAACGTTGATTTATTACCATTAGAAATTATTCGAAAAGGACGATTCGATGAAATTTTCTTTTTAGATCTTCCAAGATTACATGAACGTGAAGATATTTTTAAAATTCATATGAAAGAATTTAGACCTAAAACTTGGGATCTTTTTGATTACCCACAATTAGCTCAATTATCAGAATCTTTTTCTGGAGCGGAAATTCGTCAAAGTATTATTGAAGGTATGTATCATGCTTTTTATGAAGAACGTGAATTTACTACCGAAGATATTTGTCGTGCTTTAGAAGAATTAATTCCATTAGCTCAATTAGAAAATAATCAAACATTAAAATTACAAAATTGGGCTGTTTCCGGTCGTATTCGTTTAGCATCCTCAAAAGATATTTATATTACTTAATTTATTTAATGAAACAACGTTTTTTGAAAGCAGTAGCAGATCTTCGATTTGCGATTGGTATATTACTAATAATTGCATGTTCTAGTATTATTGGAACAGTAATTGAACAAGATCAATCCATTGAAATCTATAAAGCAAATTATCCATTAACTGATCCTGTTTTAGGATTTTTATCTTGGAATATTATTCTTAGATTTGGGTTTGATCATGTATATAAAACATGGTGGTTTATAAGTTTTATTTTTATATTTGGTACAAGTCTATTAACATGTACGTTTTTGCAGCAAGTTCCATCTTTAAAAATTGCTCGTCGATGTCAATTTTTTCGAACAACCGATCAGTTTGGTCGACTGAAAATATCGAAAAATCTTTCACATTTAAATTTAAGCCAACTTTTATTTAAAATAAAAGATAAACAGTATTCAATTTTTCAACAAAAAAATATTATTTATTGTTATAAAGGTCTTATTGGACGAATAGCTCCTTTAATCGTCCATTTTAGTATGATTATGATATTATTAGGTTCAGTTTTGGGTGCAGTTGGTGGCTTTAAAGCTCAAGAAATTGTTCCTAAAACTGAAACATTTCATATTCAAAATATTTTAGCTAATGGGCAACTTACATTAATCCCAAAAACATCAGCTCGAGTAAATGATTTTTGGATTACTTATAATAAACAAAAAACGATTAATCAATTTTATTCTCATCTTTCAATTTTAAATACTGATGGAAACGAAATTCAACAAGAAACAATCTATGTAAATTCCCCAGCAAAATATAATGGAATTACCTACTACCAAACTGATTGGAATTTAATTGGCTTAAGGATAAAAGATCAGAATCAATCTATAATTCAATACCCATTAACAAGTGTTTTAAATGATCGAGATAAAATTTGGTTATCTTGGATTCCACTTAACTCCGATTTAACGGATGGTGTAACACTTCTAATTAATAATTTACAAGGGTATTGTTCCATTTATGATAAATCCGGTGATTTTATTGGAAATTTAGAACTTAACGAAAGTATTGAATTAAATTCTTTTTTATCTTTAATCGATATTATAAGTTCAACAGGGTTGCAAATAAAGTCAGATCCCGGGATCCCGATTATTTATGCAGGTTTTGGTTTTTTAATGGTAAGTACTTTAATTAGTTATATTACTTACTCACAAATTTGGATTGTTAAAGATCGCAATCAAATTTATATTGGCGGAAATACAACTCGAGCTACTTTTGATTTTGAATTAGAATTCTTTAAAATAACAAAATAAATTAGTTTTTTATTAGTTTTCTTCCTTGATTGGTCTTATAATTGAAACTAACAAGCACCTAGCTTGGGAAGAATTAAAATTATAAAAATGTTATTATGACAGCAACTTTAGAAAGACGCGAAGGCGTTTCATTATGGGAGCGCTTCTGCGCTTGGATTACAAGTACTGAAAACCGTTTATACATCGGTT